>OGIW01001183.1_pt1 | contig 11526 bp, 10 predicted proteins | sample 1571921 | NCBI WGS metagenome assembly OGIW01 (sample SAMEA2582112, study PRJEB24529) | metagenome | biome: Human gut stool | place: China | collected 2011 | reverse complement strand
TTCCGTATGCGGGGGATTCCCTCTTATGAGGAGATTCCAAAGATTCTCTCTCTTGTAGGGCTTTCTCATACCGGAAAGAAAAAAAACGGAAAATTTTCTCTGGGAATGCGGCAGCGCCTTGGAATCGCAGTTGCGCTTTGCGGTAATCCGGATTTCCTTGTTCTTGACGAACCGGTAAACGGACTGGATCCCCAGGGAATCATAGAAATCAGAGAGCTTCTTTTAAAGCTGAACAGAGAGTATCAGATTACCATTTTGATTTCCAGTCATATTTTAGATGAGCTTTCTAAAATTGCCACCCATTATGGATTTATTGACAATGGAATGATAGTACAGGAAATCAGTGCAAAGGAGCTTTTTCGTATTTGCGGCAAATATTGGAAAATGAAAGTGACAGATACGAAAAAGCTATGTACAGTTTGTGATGCTATGGGGCTGGAATATCGGATTCATTCCAGACAGGAGGCAGACGTTTACGGAGAACTGGAAGTAACGGGGCTTGTAATGGCGCTTGCAGAAGAAGGATGCAGAACATTGTCTATACAGGAATTCGAAGAAGGGCTTGAAAATTACTATTTGAATCTTGTGGGAGGCGGAAGACATGTGTAATCTGATTTCTGCAGGATTTTATAAAATAAAGAAAAGCAGGGTGTTTTGGGCTGGGATGGTTCTAGTAAATATCTGGTCTGCGTTTTTGACAGTTCAGGCACATTTCAATTCTCTTGCTGAAACAATTCCTTATACTTTTGAAGATGGACTTTTTGTTATAGAGACGATTATGATTCTTGTAATTGCTGTTTTTGTGAGTCTGTTTTTTGGAACAGAATACAGCGATGGAACTCTACGCAATAAATTAATCGGAGGTTATACAAGAGGTCAGATTTATATTTCCCAGTTTGTTGTAAATGCGGCGGCATGTCTGCTTATTTATTTTTCTTCAATTCTGGTTTCGGGAATTCTTGGTCTTTTTCTTATGGGAGCAGAAGGCGTATCTGCGATGAAAATAGTTGTATATATTGTTGCGGGAGCTGGAATGTGCATAACAGATGCGGCGCTTTTTACCTTTCTTACTGTGAGTGTGGGCACCAAGGCGGGAGCTTCTGTGGCAGGACTTCTTCTGGGGTTTTCCCTTCTCTGTGGAGGAATGGCTGTTCACGACAAATTGTCGCAGGAAGAATATATGTATATTCCGAAGACGGAGCAGGACGGAGATGTTTCTGTCATAACGGAAGATACGGAACTTATGAAGGTTCCCAATCCTTATTATGTTTTTGGAACAAAAAGAAAAGTATTGGAATTTCTTTTGGATATAAATCCCTCCGGACAGGCAGTGCAGCTTGCAGCTTTGAAACTTTCTCGTCCCGGTGCAGTGATAATTTATGATACGGCTCTGACGGCTTTATTTTGCAGTCTGGGAGTTTTCATATTTAAGAAAAGAAATCTAAAATAAAGGCGGTGAAAGAATGCTTCACTGGATTATAAGTGCTGGATTTTTTTTAACAGCAGTCGGACTTTTTATAAAAATCAGAATGATGCAGAAAAGTGCAGATGAAATCGGAAGAATATTCGGGGAGTGCCTTTTGGAGGATACAAATGCACAGATTACGGTTTCCTCGGGAGACAGGTATATTCGAAGGCTTGCAGCAGATATAAACAGAGAACTGAAACTTCTGCGCAGGCAGAGACAGAAGTATCAACAGGGAGACAGGGAACTAAAAGAGGCGGTTACAAATATTTCCCACGACCTTCGAACGCCGCTTACAGCAATTATCGGGTATCTTGAACTTCTGGAAGAAGAGGAAAAAAGCGAAGCAGTAATATCATAAGTAATATGATAAAGTACAGCGAAGGAGAAATGAAAGTGGAGCTTTTGGAAAACGGAGAAATACATTTTTCAAATAAAGCGCCAAAGCTTCAGACTGTGCAGGTAGAAAAACTGTTTGACCGCTTTTTTACCGTGCAAGACGCCCGTATTTCCACAGGGCTTGGTCTTTCTATTGCCAAAACCCTGACAGAAGAAATAGGCGGAAGTATCCGGGCGGAGTACAGGGAGGAAAGGCTGACGATTTTTCTTATTTTTTAAGGCTTCATCTTTCCTGCCACTCTTTGGAGACGATATTCTCTGGGGGACAGCTTTTCTCTTTTCTTAAAAAAGCGTGAGAAGTAAAATGGGTCGGAAAAGCCAAGCTCTTCTGAAATTTTATTTATGTGACGATTTGTATAAAGAAGCAAAAGCCTGGCTTTTTGCATCAGCATCTGTTCCATATATTCCTTTAACCCAAGACCGGTATCCTGACGGAAGGTGCGGGAGAGAAGGTGTGTGGTCGTGTGGAGGGCGTTCGCGATTTCCTGTATGCGAAGTCCTGCCTGAAGATTTTCCGAAATATAGGTGATAGCTTCCCTCTGGCGGTAGTATCCCCGGAATTTATGAAGATACTGGCAGGTATCCGGGGAGGAGGATTCAAAAAAATCACAGATGATCTGCCAAAATATGGCTTTTAAATGAAGGAGTCCGGATAAGGATTCCTTTTTCATTTCCGCAAAGATTTTATCGAGAAAGGGCTTCTCAAAAGGAAGAGAAAGAATGGTGTCAAGCTCTCCGAAAAGGTCGATACCGGGAAGAAGTTCTGTATTAAAATGTACATAAAACTTATGTACTCTGTCTGTACAGCCGTAAGTATAGCAGGAGCCTGCAGGCACAAGGTACATGTGACCGGAACGGAGAATATTCCGTTCCTTTTCATTTTCCAGATAAATTTCTCCTTCCATAATAAAGTAAAGGCGATTAAATGGAGAAGTCATGTGGGGATAATACCAGGAGCTGTCTCCTGTAAAAACTGCATTTTCCCAGATTTCCAGAGACACGGAATCCCATTCTGTATTTAAAAAAGGATAGGCGTAAAAAGTCTGCATGAAAAAAGTCCATCTTTCCGTACAAAAAAGTCATGTACATTATTTTCTTATTAGTATACTATAAAATCATCAAAATACAAGAGAAGAAAGAGAGGGAATGACGTATGGATATGCGTAAATGGTTTAAAGAAGCACAGTATGGAATGATGGTTCACTGGGGGCTTTATTCCCTTCTTGCAGGAGAGTGGAGAGGAAAAAGAAGCAACAGCTACGCTGAGTGGATTCAGACCTGCCTTCGAATCCCAAATGCAGATTATGAGAGGCTGGCATCCGCCTTTAATCCAATTTATTTTAATGCGGAGGAATGGGTAAAATTTGCAAAGGACTGCGGAATGAAATATTTCGTGGTGACAAGCAAGCATCATGAAGGTTTTGCTATGTATCATTCAAAAGTAGACAAATTTAATGTGGTGGACGCAACACCTTTCGGAAGAGATGTTGTGGGAGAAATTGCAGAGGCATGTTATAAGCACGGAATGAAACTTGGGCTTTATTATTCCCAGGACCTTGACTGGCATGAGCCGCACGGCGGCGGATACTTATCCGGTCATATTCCTTGTTCCGGAACGGCATGGTGCAATGATTGGGATTTTCCGGAAAATGATAAGAAGGATTTTGACATCTGCTTCCGGAATAAAATTTATCCACAGGTGGAAGAGATTTTAAGAAATTACGGAGAGCTTTGCCTGATTTGGTTTGATGTACCTATGACGTTGGAAGAAAAACACAGCCGCCAGATTTTTGAACTGGTAAAGAAATATCAGCCGAACTGTCTGATTAACTCCAGACTTGGAAACGGAGCTTATGATTATGTATCTCTGGGCGATAATGAGATTCCAAAGGAAATGCCGGAAAATGCAGAATTTGATCCGGCTTTGATGAATGAGATTGATGGTTTTAAGCCTTCTCCTTACGGACTTTATGAGACGGCAGCAACCATGAATGACAGCTGGGGATACTGTGCATGGGATCAAAATTGGAAGAGTGCAAGGGAAATTGCAGAGATTAAGAAAAAATTAAATGGTATGGGTATTAATTATTTATTAAACGTAGGCCCGGACGGTCTTGGAAGAATTCCGTCTGCAAGCCAGGAAATTTTAAGAGAAGTTGCAAAAACACTGTAAAATTCAACGTAAAAAGTACAGAGCTCAGACGAGCCTGTACTTTTTACGTTCGGTGCTTAAATAGAAGGATGTCTGTCGGCGCTGTACACTGCTTCAATATTTTCAATGGGAACGTCTCCCTCAAAATTCTGGCTTGCCATAAGAATATAACCGCCGTCATGGTGGAGAGAATTTATGTAATGAGAGACTTCTTTCTGAATCTGTTCCGGTGTACCGTTAGGAAGAAGGTTTTGTGTGTCAATTCCTCCGTGGAACGCGATTTTCCCGCCAAAATCTCTATAAAGACTTTGAGGCTCCAGACCCTCTACTTTCTGAAGGGGTTCCAGAACGTCTACGCCGCAGTCAATAAGCTCAGGAATAATGGGGCGTACAGCGCCGCAGGAATGCTGCTGATAAAAAGCGTTGTACTTATGGGTAAGCGCTGTGAGACGTTTTGTGTTTTCCCGGAAAAATTCCCTCCACATATCTACGCTGAATAAAAGAGAAATCTGTGTACCGTAATCGTCGTGGGGGCGGATAATATCAATTTTTCCCTGTCCTGCTTCCAGAAGGCGTCTGTAATATTCCAGTTCAAAATCTACCATTCGGTTCAGAAGACATTTTGCAGCTTCCGGCTCATCAATCATAAGCATGAAAAATTCCGGGATATCCATAAGGAAGGTAACAATCTGGAAAGGACCTTCATGACCTGTAATAATTGCTTTGTCAGGGTGACGTTCGCACTGCTCCCGCGCAGAATCGTAGTCAAACCAATCAGGGTCAGGAAAGGGAAGCGCCATGACGTCTTCTACTGTTTCTGCCCCATGAAAGGGAAAATAGGAAGTCATGGCATAGGTATCTACATCTGTTTCGTATAAGGTTTCTTCAAAACCCCAGTAGTTTTGGCGGACAAGCTGCCCGTTTTTGTTTTTGTATTCTTTAAGTGGAGGTCCGATATACTGCGGGGTTACAGATACAATGTCAATCTGAAATTTTTCAAGAAGCTGGTCATAGCTGGAAAAACCATAATGGTTCATTAGTTTTTTCTGCACAGTGCCAACAGCTTCAAATGCGGCTGGTATCTGATCTGGTTTTTGGAAGCTTATGGTAGCACGTACCCGTTCTTTGGATGTCATCATTTTTGTATCCTCCGTTTTTTTCTTTATGATATAACAGAAAAAGAAAAGAGATAATTGAGAAACTGAACCAGTTTATTGTATAAAACAGAACAAATAATCAAATATAATTGACAAAAATATCCTATATTCTATAATCGGATAATAAGAACGGAAATACAGGAAAGGCAGGGGAGGTAATGGAAAAAGAAAAGTGGGCGTCAGTTCTGAACTGGCATTTTCAGGAGGAAAAAGAGAAGAGGGAAGAATTTTTATTTTCTGCTGTGAGAGCAGGATACACCTGTTGCGATGAGGATTTTTATGTACAGCGGGAAAAAGAATACGAATATTATACGGTCCATATTCTTCTGGAAGGGTACGGTTTTTTTCGGATTGCAGGGAGAGAATATTTTCTCAAAAAGGGCGATATATTTCTGATTACGCCGGGACAGGCACATATGTACTGCAGCCGTCTGGATTCAAAGCCTGTTCTTTTGTGGGCTGAGCTTTGCGGAGGAAGCTGCAGGGAAATATTCAGCCGTTTTTCAGCAGTGAGAGGCTACGCGCTTCAGAATATGGAGACAGAGAAAATGGTAGAAAAGCTTCTTTGCCTTCTTTTAAACAGGAAAAATAAGGAAAACAGATATGAGGAATCGGCAGAAATATACGATTTTTTAATGTGCCTTTTGGAAATGGCGGAAAATATGAAAAAGCGACCTTCAGATGCGCTTGTGCAGGCAGCAGAATATATAGACAGAAATTTTACGGAAAGCATTAGTGTGCAGAAGCTGGCAGAAAGTCTTCATGTCAGTCAGGGGTACTTAAATCAGCTGTTCCGTAACGGCATGGGTGTTTCTCCTGTAAAATACATTATAATGAAACGAATGGAATATGCCTGTTATCTTTTGCGTACAACAGGACTGAGCTGCGAGAAAATAAGCGAAACGGTGGGAATGTATGATAATGCCTATTTTTACAGGATTTTCCGGCGAGTGATGGGAATGACGCCTGTGCAGTACAGAAAACAGGGGAGGGAAGAAGATGAGGAGATTTCGTAGTTTATCTATCCGGAAAAAGCTTCTGGCAGGAAATATCAGTATTATTTTTGTTATGCTTGTTCTTCTTGGAATTTCCAACTATATGATTTCCAAAAAAATCCTGACAGATGAATCGCTGGATTTTTCAAAAAAAATAACAGACCAGATTGGTCAGAATCTGGATTCCAAAATCAAGCGGCTTAGTGAATTTACAGTGAAGGAATCTTTTGAAACAGATATTTACAGGGCTCTGAATCCTGCATATAAAGAAAGAATGTATGACAGACAGAAAAGAATGCGCACATTCGGAAGTAATCTTATGGATTATAATAAAGAGATAGAGGTTGTTCTTGTAAGAGACAATGATGGAACAGAATACAGATATGCGTCATATTCAAGAAAAGCAGAAGATTACACAGTAGAAGATATTGCAGATGTAAAAAAGATAAAGGAATTATATGGAAAGGCATACTGGAGCAGGTATGACGATTCTCTGGTCTTTCTAAGCAGAGCTGTTTTTGATGAAAACACTATGGAGCAGGTGGGCGTTGTTACTATCGGTCTGAATACGGGATTTTTTCGGGAAATATATAAGGATTTGATAAATAAAAACGGGAATGAATTGTTTCTTTTTAACAGTGATTATCAAGTTATGATACATACAGGAAGTAAGGACAGTTCTGTGGGAGAGATGATTGTAAGAAGTCATAATCTGGAAGAGGATACAGAACAGGAATTTTATTATAAAGACCGGAAATATATCTTTACTCTTGAAAATCTTGGAAAAAATGAGATTAAGGTTATGAATCTTATGAATATAAAAAGTATTTCTGACCGGGCGGTGCAGATGCTAAGACCTATATGGTATGTAGCAGTCGTAGCGATTATATTTGCGGCTTCTCTGTCTGTATGGCTTTATCGGGATATATGGGGAAAGCTTCAGAAGCTTCTTGAGAGGATTCATGCAATGGAAGAGGGGAATTTTGCGCAGGAAACTTCAGATTTTGAGAAAGATGAAATCGGAGTAGTCGCGTCCGCTTTTGACAATATGGCGCGGAAGATGGAAACGCTTCTGGAAAACATTACGGAAGAAAAAACACAGAAAAAAAGCGCACAGTTAAAGGCAGTCCAGTTTGAGTACGATGCTTTGCAGGCAAAACTCAATCCACATTTTCTCTACAATACTCTGGAAAGTATTAACAGTCTTGCAAAGCTGAACGGGGACAGAGAAGTGGCTGATTGCATTTCGATTTTGGGAAGTTACCTTCGTGAAACGATAAGTAAAAAGAAAAAATTTGTACTTCTCGAAGAAGAAATGGAAAATGTGAAAGAATATGTGGAGCTTTCCAATATGTCATTTGGGGGAAGGCTTTTTCTATCCTTTGATGCAGATGAAATTCTTTCAGAGGCAGTTGTGCCAAAGCTGATTTTACAGCCGTTAGTAGAAAATGCGATTGTTCACGGAATTGAGCCAAAGGCGGGAAAAGGGCATATTCAGATTTTTTCCAGATGTGTGGGAAAGGATATGGAAATCGGCGTGTGTGATGATGGAATCGGAATTTCAGAAAAATGGCTTTCTGTGCAGAAGCTTTCCGGGGAAGAGGAAGATGAAAAACACACGAAGGTAGGGCTTGAGGCAGTACACAAACGAATCCAGATTCTTTATGGAAGTTCTTACGGACTTTCTATACAAAGAGGAGAAGAAAGCGGAACGATTGTGTGTCTGAAAATGCCCATATTATTTGAAGGGGAGGAATTAGAAAAATGAACTACAAGGTAATAATAGCAGATGACAATCCCCTGATTTGCAAGTCTTTGAAAGAAACAATAGATTGGAAACAATACGGTTGTCAACCAGTGGGAACTGCTGAAAACGGAACGGAAGCTTTAAGACTTGTGTATCAGACGAATCCAGATATTCTTGTGACAGATATAAAAATGCCGGAAACAGACGGACTGGAACTTGTGGAGAAGATTAAAACAGAGTTTCCGGATATGGAAATTATTATGATTACCGGGTATCAGGAGTTCGAATATGCAAAACGGGCAATCGGTCTTGGCGTTCTGGATCTTGTTATGAAGCCAATTGAGAACAGGAAGCTGGAGGAGGTACTGGAAAGGGCGGTGCAGAAGCTGGAGGCAGCCAGAAATTTAAAAGAATCTTTTATGAGTATGAAAAAAAGAGATTTGATAAAGGATTTGCTTCTTCAGGGAACAGAACAGAAGATGACGGAGGAAGCTATAAAAAAACTGGAGCTTAACAGGGTAAATTACGGGATTGTCACAGGACGGGCAAGATGCTATGAAAAAGAGAGGCTTTTGCAGATAAATCAGATTGCTTCAGAAGAAGTTTTAAAGCTGGCAAAACAAAAGGAGATTATATCGTTTCTGTTTCATCAGGATCTGGTGCTTGTAATCTGTGCAGAGAAAACAGTGAGTTCCAGAAGTTTTCGCATTCATGTAAAAAATCTTCTCTGTGCTGTACAGAAGAGGTTAAGACTGCAATTCGGGGAAGAGGGAAGAATATGTTTTGCGGCTTCGCTGCTTGCCACAGATATAAACAAAATGGGTGAAATTTACAGACAGACTGAAAAAACTCTGAAAGCCGGATATTTTTCCGGGGCAGAGGATTTGCTTTTCTGCAGCGATACTTTCGGAAGCGTAAGAGAGGAAACCTGGTCTCTTATGAGGGAACTGGATTCTTTTTTTCAGACTTTGGAACAGGTTTCCGTGAGAAAAACAGACAGTGAAACAGATAAACTGGTGGAAGAAATTGTAAAAAATGCAGGTGGAGATGAATTTAAAATTAAATGTTTTTTAAGCGAGGTCTGCATTACTCTGTATCGTCATTACAGAAAAGTTCTTTCAGACAGTGCTTCTGATTTCAGTGTGGACGGCATTCTTGACAGCATGAACCGGATTGTGGATATTTCTCAGGGAAAAACATATTTAAAAAATATGACTTCTGCAATAAAAGAAGCATATATGAAAGAGGAAGAAAAGAAAAATCCGCTTGCTGTACAGGCAATGGGATATATGAAAAAACATTACAGAGAAAATATAAGTCTTACTTCTATGGCGGAGGAACTTTCTGCCAATCCTTCCTATTTAAGCAGGCTTCTGAAAAAAGAAACAGGCCGCAATTTTACCGATATTTTAACGGGTGTGCGGATTGCAGCGGCAAAGAAATTTCTGGACGAGGGATACCGGGTGGCAGAAGCCGGGGAAATGGCAGGATATAGCGATTATGTTTATTTTTATCAGGTTTTTAAAAGACAGGAAGGGATTTCCCCAAGTGATTATAAAAAAGGTAAAAAAAACTAATATTTTGTAAAACAGATAAAATATGGTTTCTGGTAGTTTGCCGCTATAATGAAAGTACAAAAAACAAGGAGGGAACGAATCATGAAAATGAGAAACAAAATTTTATCTTCTATGTTATGCACAGCAATGATGGCGGCAGCGCTTTTGCTAGGAACAGGTCTTACAGAAGTTAAGGCAGAAGAGGAGAAAGAGGTGGTCACGCTTTTTCATCATATTGGAGAAGAAGCGGCAAGAGAAACCCTGGAAAAACTGATTGCCGGATTTGAAGAAGCGAATGAAGGAATCACAATCGAGGAGCAGGGAATTGATTTCAGCCAGTATGATACCATGTTAAAAACAAAGCTGGCAGGGGGAGATGCTCCGGATTTAATTATGGGGCGCCCGAAAATGTATGCAGATTTAATCCGTGCAGGACATATTGAGCCTTTGACAAATGAAGAATTTATTAAAAATGTAGAACCGGCTGCCCTGGAATCCATGAAGGTTGACGGAGAGATTTACGCAATTCCTACCAATCAGGGAGGTATGGGGATTTTTTATAATAAAAAGGTTTTTGAAGATAATGGAGTAGAAATTCCAAAAACTCACGAAGCGCTTCTGGAGGCTGCAAAGAAATTTCAGGATGCGGGAATTACACCATTTGCACATGGATTTCAGGAAAGCTGGATGTCACAATGCGAAATTCAGAGTGACCTTTACGGATATGCTCTGCAGACAAATCCTATGATGTTTAAGGAAATTGCAGCAGGAGAAAAGAAATTTGCAGATTATCCCGAATTTAAAGAATGCGTTCAGAGGACAGCAGACAGACTTGCTTTTGAAGGCGGGGACGATTTTGGAACAGACGCTGCAAAAGCAAGAAATATGCTGATTAACGGAGAAGCTGCAATGCTCGTAAGCGGAAACTGGGAAATTTCCGAGTTTGTCAATACAGGAGTAGACGAGCAGATTGGCTTTTTTGCAACACCAAATACAAATGACGACCAGCCTGTACTCGGACTTGCTCCGGATGGCTGCTATATGATTACTTCTCAGTCAGAGCATATTGATGCAGCAAAGAAATTCATTGAATACCTCACGACTCCGGAAGGAGCTGCAATTTTAAATGAAAAGGGCTATGATATTCCATGTGCGACAGAAGTGGATACCACAAATCTTTCTCCGATTGTCCTTGATTTTATTGATATTCAGAAAAATGGAAAAGTATATAACTATGAGACAGAGGATATTTTTTCAGGACAGTATGACGCAACCTTCCGTAAATGGCAGGAAGAGTTTGCGGCAGATACAGAACGTGATGTAGACGCCATGATTGAGCAGTTAGACGGGGAAATCGGAGCAATTCAGTAACCGGATATAAGGGAAGGGAAGTGGAAAAATGAAACTCAGGGCAAAAAAACAGGCGGTAAATTTTATGTTTCTTGTTCCGGCGCTGCTTTTATTCGGACTGATTGTAGTATATCCTTTTATTAAAGGAGTTCGCATTTCTCTGACGGACTGGGACGGTTTTTCGCCTATCTATCATTATGTGGGATTTGATAATTTTAAAAGAATTTTAAAAGACCCAAGTATTAAAGGTCCGATTTTAAATTCGCTTTTTTACACAGTTGTGACAGTTATCGTAAATAATCTGGCAGGTCTTGGAGTGGCAGCTGCCCTCAGAAAAGATAACAGAAGAAATCGGATTTTCCGAACCTGTATTTTTATGCCCTTTGTTTTAAGCCTTGTACTTACCGGATTTATATGGAAATATATCTACAGCGATGTATTTTATGGAATTTTCGGAATTAAAAGCCTTCTTGGAAACAAGGATACAGTTATGCTTGGTGTCTGTATTATGGCATCATGGAGAGATATTGGATATGCCATGTTGATTTATCTTGCAGGTCTTCAGGCAATTCCGGATACTTATTATGAGGCTGCTAAAATTGACGGAGCTAGTTCTTTTAAACGATTTACAAGAATTACAATTCCTCTTCTCGCACCTGCATTTACAGTCAATGTAACCCTGTTTCTTGGATGGGGATTACAAAT
>OGIW01001181.1_pt1 | contig 11596 bp, 10 predicted proteins | sample 1571921 | NCBI WGS metagenome assembly OGIW01 (sample SAMEA2582112, study PRJEB24529) | metagenome | biome: Human gut stool | place: China | collected 2011 | reverse complement strand
TAGTAACAGAATTAGGATGGTATCCAGAGACATCATTTGATAAAGGAATAGAACAAACAATAAGGTGGTATCTAGATAATCAAGGATGGGTAGAAAAAGTTTTAAAAGTATATAAAGTCGAAAATGTATGAAATAATGTACGTTTGTGGGGGAGCTTATGTTAAGAAAAATAAATAGAGTATTTCAAGACTATATGAGAGAGAAAAGGTTAAAAATAGGGAAATATATTTGGGATAGAAAACTAAACAAAGAAGAAATAAAATCAGGAAATTTTATTGAAAATAATAATATAAGAAAAATATTATTTATGAGATATGATGGAAAAATAGGAGACATGGTAATAAATACCCTGATGTTTAGAGAGATAAAGAAGAGATATCCATATATAGAAATAGGAGTAGTAACAAAAGAGGGTGCAAAAGCAATAATAGAAATTAATCCAAATGTGGATAAAATATATGAATATAAAAAAGATAGAAAAAATATAAAAGAATTAGCTTCTAAAATATCAGAAGAAAAATATGATTTGTTAATAGATTTTTCAGAGATGTTGAGAGTAAATCAAATGATGTTAATAAATTTATGTAAAGCAAGATTCAATTGGAGTAATATGGAATATTAAAACTATAAAAGAATTAAAAGAAAAATATTATTATGTAATAGTATTATTTTTATCTCTTAGTGGATTATTATTGACCAAAACTAGAGCAGCAATTTTAGGACTTTTAGTAGGAATAATATTTGTAGCAATAATAAAATTTAGTATAAAAAACTTTTGCTTTTTATTATTAGCGATAACTATTACATTTACAACTCTTCTAAACTCCATAAAATACAGAATAATAAGTATAACAGTAAAAAAAGAAACTGAAAATATGAATAAAATATCAGATAATTTTAGAAGAATTATGTGGAAAGGAAGCATATATACTTGGGAAAATAATAAAATATTTGGAGCAGGAGCTAGAGGAACTAGATATTGGGTTCAAAAATATGCTGATGAGAATACAGATAAAGATGGAAATATTCTTCCAGGAATAACAAGAGAGAGTTTCACTTTTGGAGAAGCGCATAGTATGTATCTAAATATGTTAGCAGAAATGGGAGTTTTTTCAATATTATATTTTATACAATTGTTTCTATTTATTCCAATGTTAATTATAAAAAATTTAAAAAATTCAGAAAATATAGGAGAAAAATTAGGAGCGTCTTCTGCTATTGTGGGTTATTATGTATATGGAATAGTATGGAGTATTTGGGGGTATTTTGGAACAATTCAAAGTATCTTTCAGTTTATGCTTTTTATTTTAATGTTTTATTATATTAAAACTGGAAAAATTAAAGACAGAAATAATAGTAAGTTATCTTTAAATAAATAAAGATATTTTATTGTTAAAGTGTTTTAGATTTAAAGAAGAAAAAAAAGAAAATTATATTTAACATATTTGTATTATAAAAAAAACGTAAAATACATTGTCAAACATTAAATATTAATTTGAATATAGAGGATAAGATTTAAAATCAAATTTAATAAAAAAATAAAATTATGAAAATGAAAAATTTATAATTTTAAAGGAATTTATAGCAATTTTTAAAATTTTCAATTTGATTATTATGCGATAATAATATGGAAAAAAAATAAATAATGATGTATAATTGAGTTTGAAAACTATATTTTTGCGCTTAAAGAGTTAAAAAAGTAAAAATAATAATAAGCTAAAAAATGTTATAAAAAATCTTGGGAGGATTTTAAAATGGAAAAAAAGAAAATAAGTATTACAGGAATAATATATATAATTTTGTTGTTTGTAGTATATGAAATGATGCTTAGAATAACAGGATTTAGTATAAATACTGCTGTATATGGTTTATTTATTATTTTAGTTTTTTTCTATTCTATGACAGGAAATTTGAATTTTGATGAGGAAGAAGTGAGATGCAATACAATTTTTATTAATAGTTTAATATTCGGAATTTTCTTTTTATTTTATAAAATTCTTTCAATTTTTACAGTATTTATAGTATTTTCGCTTTTTCAATTATTTATTTATAGATTAATAGTAAAATTTAAAGAAAAAAATAAAAATGAAACTCCCAAATTAATAAATGAGCGAAGTTTTATAAAATTTGGAATAGATTCTTTAGGAATAATTTTTGGAATGGTAGGAGCTTTTATATCAAAGTATGGTTTAGAATGGGAAGAAAAATTAGAGATAGAATACCTATTCACTTATCTAGGAATATTTTTGATAGGATATTTTTATACAAGAATGAATGATAAGAGTTGGAGTTATACAAATATATTAGATGTTTTGAACCTTATCTTTTTAAATAGTATATCAACAATTGCTTTTTTAATAATTATATATACAAGAATAATTGATTATCCAGTGTCTACTGTTTTAGTTTCTTTAATACTTTCAATTTCTTTTCAATTATTTTGTAGATATTTATTTAGATTAAAGAGATTCTATAAAAGTAAAAATAGAGGATTAATTCCAGAAGAGAGAGTTTTAGTATATGGTGCAGGAGAAGCAGGAGCAATATTAGCTCAGGAATCAATGACAAATCCAATATTCCCCTATCATATAGTTGGATTTTTAGATGATGATCCAAAGAAAAAAGATACATATATATATAATATAAAAGTTTTGGGGAATAAAGAAAACCTAGAAGAGGTAATAAAAAAAGAAAAAGTATCTGAAGTACTTTTAGCACTGCCTTCTCTTCATAGTTCAGAAATGAGAAATATTGTGGATAGAATAAAGTCAGTTGGAAATGTGGAGATTAAAACAGTTCCAACTATAGCAGAGATACTTGAAAATAGAGAATTGGCTTCTCAATTAAGAAAAGTGAGAATAGAAGATCTATTGGGAAGAGATGAAATAATAATCAATGATGGAAATATTAGAAATTTAATTGAAGGAAAAGTCATTTTTGTAACTGGTGGAGCAGGAAGTATTGGTTCTGAACTTTCAAGACAGATAGCTAAATATTCTCCTAAGCAATTAATAAATATTGATATCAATGAAAATTCAATATATTTCCTTGAACTTGAAATGAAGAGAAAGTATCCAAATCTTGAACTTATATCGGAAATATGCAATGTAAGGGAAAAGAAAAAACTTGAAATACTTTTTGAAAAATATAGACCAAATATAATATTCCATGCAGCAGCGCATAAACATGTACCTCTGATGGAGCATAATCCAGAGGAAGCGATAAAGAATAATATATTTGGAACTAAAAATGTAGCAGAGTGCGCTGATAAATATGAAGTAGAAAGAATGGTACTCATATCAACAGATAAAGCAGTAAACCCAACAAATTTGATGGGAGCTAGCAAAAGAGCATGTGAACTTGTAATTCAACATATGAATAAAGTTGCTAAAAGTACAAAATATATGGCCGTGAGATTCGGAAATGTCTTGGGTAGTAATGGTTCAGTTATTCCAATATTTAGAAAACTATTAGAGGAAGGCAAAAATCTAACTCTTACCCATAAAGATATAACAAGATATTTTATGACAATACCAGAAGCAGCACAATTAGTAATAGAAGCAGGATCGTTAGGAAATGGTGGAGAAATATTTATTCTTGATATGGGAAAGCCAGTAAAAATTTATGATCTTGCTCAGACAATGATAAAACTTTCAAACTCAAATGTAGGAATAGATATAGTAGGACTTAGACCAGGGGAAAAGTTATTTGAAGAACTTCTCTATGATATAAATTCAGCAATAAAAACAGAGAATAAAAAAATCTTTATAACAAAAATTGAAGATGGAGAAGTAGATATAACACAATTCTTTGAAAGGCTATGGGAAGCAGGACAACATGCAAACATAGATGAAATCAAAGATATAATGAAAAAGTTAGTTGTTTCATATAAAGAAGTAAGTTATTTGTAATGGGGGAAAGAAAAAATGTTTTTAAAAAGAGTATTTGACATAACTGTATCATTTTTAGGAATAATATTTTTTTTACCTTTAATGATATTAATAGGACTAATTATAAAGCTGACTTCTTCTGGTCCGATATTATTTAAGCAGAAAAGACTGACAAAAGGAGCAAGAGAATTTACTATATATAAATTTAGAAGTATGAGGACAGATTTTGATAAAGATGCTAAAGGAATACAGGTGAAAGGAAATAGCAGCGCAATAACACCAATAGGAAAATTTATCAGAAAGACTAAGATAGATGAACTTCCACAATTGTTTAATATTCTTATTGGAGATATGAGCTTTATAGGACCAAGACCAGAACTCCCAAGAAGATTAAAATATTATTCTGAAAGAGATAAAGGAATCTTTAAAGTAAGAAGTGGAGTATCATCTCCAGCAAGTATAGTGTTTTCTGATGAAGAGTACCTAATGAATCAGGTTTCAGATCCAGAAAAATTCTATATAGAGCAGATAATGCCATATAAGATAGAGCTTAATCTATATTATGTAGAAAATAGAACTTTTTGGAATGATATTTATTTGATAATAGCCACTTTCTTAAAAATAGTAGATAAAGCAAAAATTCAGTGGATAGTAAAAGATGAAATACTTTTAAATAAAAAGAGTGAATTGGTAGGAAAAATAGGAGTTGAGTATTGATTAAAAAATAAAATTTTTTAAATTTAATCAACAATAAATGGGTGAGAATTGATGAATATACTATTTCTTTATTTAAGACATTCAAGAAGTGAAAATGATTCAACATTGACAAAAGATTTATCAGATGAATTTTCAAGAAATGGAAATAATATTACTGTAGTAACAATTTTAGAAAAAAAATTTAAAAGAGAAACAGAATATAAAATAGAAAATGGATATGAAGTTTTAAGAGTTAAAACTGGAAACTATTTTAATGTAGGCAATAAAATAGAAAAAGGAATAACAACATTAACAATGATACCTAAATTAAAAAGAGGTATTTTAAAATATTTAGGAGATAAAAAATATGATTTAATAATAACTCATACACCATTTTTATCAGATGCATCACTAATCAATCCTTTAAAAAGGTATTTTAAATGTCCAGCGCATTTAATTTTATGGGATATCTTTCCGCAAAATGCAAAAGATATTGGAATGATGAAAAATAATATAATATTTAATTTTTTTAAACAAAAAGAAAAGAAAATGTTTTTAGCATATGATCAAATTTGGTGTATGTCAAATGGAAATATTAAATATTTACAAGAGAAATATGAATATTTAGATAAAGATAAGATAAAATTATTAAAAAATTGGGCATATCTAAAACCTAAATTAGAAATAAATAAAGAAGAAATAAGAAAAAAATATGGATATTCAGAAAAAGATTTTTTAGCTATATTTGGTGGAAATATGGGAAAACCACAAAAATTAGAAAATATACTATCTTTAGCTGAAAAATGCTTAGAATTACCAGAGGTGAAATTCATATTTGCAGGTAATGGTTCAGAAAGAGAAAGGTTGAAAAAAATAGCCATGGATAAGAAGTTAAAAAATATCAGATTTATAGATCAGCTGCCAAGAGAAGACTATGAAAAATTTACAAGCGCTTGTAATATCGGTCTTGTAAGCCTTGATGAAAGATTTACAGTGCCAAATTTTCCTTCAAAGACAACAGATTATTTTAAGTTATCGCTTCCAATTTTAGCAAGTTTAGATAAATGTTCAGCAACAGACTATGGAAAATTTCTTGAAAAAGAGGTAAGGGGAGGAATTTTTGCTGAGGCTGGAAATGTTGAAGATTTATATGAAAAATTTTTAACTTTATACAATAGTAAAGATTTAAGAAAGCAGTTAGGAAATAATGGAAGAGGATATTATGAAGAACATTTAGGAGTAGACAAGGCATATAAAGTAATAATAAATTCAATAAAGGAAAATTAAGGAGATAGAGAGACTATGTTTAAAGATAAAGTTTTATTGATAACAGGAGGAACAGGATCATTTGGAAATGCTGTGCTTAGAAGATTTTTAAAAACTGATATTGGAGAAATAAGAATTTTTTCAAGAGATGAGAAAAAACAGGATGATATGAGAAAAGTATATAATAATCCAAAACTAAAGTTCTATATAGGAGATGTAAGAGATTATAACTCAGTAATGGATGTAATGAGAGGAGTAGACTTTGTATTTCATGCAGCAGCGCTTAAACAAGTACCATCTTGTGAATTCTATCCAGTACAAGCTGTTTATACTAACATATTAGGAACAGAAAATGTTTTAAATGCAGCAATAGCATCAAAAGTTAAGAAAGTAGTTTGCTTAAGTACTGATAAAGCAGCTTATCCAATAAATGCAATGGGAATGTCAAAAGCTCTTATGGAAAAAGTAATAGTAGCAAAAGGAAGAAATATTAATGAAGAAGAAACTACAATATGTCTTACAAGATATGGAAATGTAATGGCATCACGTGGTTCAGTTATTCCCTTATTTATAGATCAAGTAAGAAATGGAAAACCAATAACAATAACAGATCCAAATATGACAAGATTTATGATGAGTTTGGATCAAGCAGTAGATTTAGTATTATTTGCATTTAAAAATGGAAAGAATGGAGATTTATTTATCCAAAAATCACCAGCAGCAACAATTGAAGTTCTTGCTCACGCAATGAAGGATATATTAGGAAAACCAGAACATGAAGTAAAAATAATAGGAACAAGACATGGAGAAAAACTTTATGAGGTTCTGATGACAAAAGAGGAAAAAGTAAGAGCAATAGATATGGGAGAATATTTTAGAGTTCCAGCAGATGGAAGAGATCTTAATTATTCAAAATATTTTGAAGATGGACAGGAAGTAATCACTCAAGCCGATGAATATAATTCTCATAATACATATAGACTAAATGAAGAGGAGTTAAAGAAGATGATTTTGGAGCTATATGAAATACAGGATGAATTAAAAGAGTTTGGGGTGAAATAACTATGGAAGTTCTTGTAACAGGGGCAAAAGGCTTTATAGGAAAAAACCTTGTGGAAAGATTATCCAGAATAGATGGGATTGTTATTCATCAATTTGATAAAGAAAATACTATAGATGAAGTTGAGAAATATATAGAAAAAATAGATTTTATCTTTCATCTTGCAGGAATAAACAGACCAGAGAATCCAGAAGAATTCTATAAAGGAAATAGAGATACCATAAAAGAGTTGATAGATGTAATAGAAAAAAAAGGATTAAAAATACCAATTCTTGTTACATCATCAATTCAGGCAGAAAAAAATAATGATTATGGAAAGAGTAAGTTAGAAGGAGAAATTTTCCTAAGAGAATATAGTAAAAGAAATTATGCGCAAATATATATTTACAGGCTTCCAAATGTCTTTGGAAAATGGTGCAGACCAAATTACAACTCTGTAATTGCTACTTGGTGTCACAATATAGCAAATAATATAGATATAACTATATCAGATAGAAATGTAAAATTAAATTTTGTATATATAGATGATGTTGTAAATACTTTTGTTTCTCATTTAAAGAATAAATTAGAAATTAAAGAATATTATGAGATACCAACAGTATACAGTAAAACTCTTGGAGAGATTTCAGACCTTATCCATTCATTTAAAAATAATAGAAAAACTCTTGTAATAGAAAAAGTAGGAGAAGGATTTGAAAGAGTACTATATTCAACTTATTTATCATATCTTCCAGAAGATAACTTCTCATATGAACTTACAGAGCACAAGGATAATAGAGGAGCTTTTGTTGAGATATTAAGAACAGTAGATAGTGGACAATTTTCAATTTCAACTTCAAAACCAGGAATAACAAGAGGAAATCACTATCATAATACTAAAAATGAAAAATTTTTAGTAATAAAGGGAGAAGCTGTTATCAGATTTAGAAATATATACAGTGATAAAGTGATTGAATATCCTGTATCAGATAAAAAATTAGAAGTGGTGGATATACCAGTTGGATATACACATAATATAACAAATACAGGTACTGGAGAAATGATACTTGTGATATGGGCAAATGAATTATTTGATAAAGAAAATCCAGATACATACTACTTAGAGGTGTAATGAATGAAAAAAATAAAAGTAATGACAATAGTAGGAACAAGACCAGAGATAATAAGACTTTCGGAAGTTATAAAAGCATGTGATAAATATTTTGAACATATATTGGTTCATACAGGACAGAACTGGGATTATACATTGAATCAAGTATTTTTTGAAGAATTAAATTTAAGAGAACCAGATTATTATTTGAATTCTGTAGGAAAACATTTAGGAGAAACAATAGGAAATATAATAGCAAAATCTTATGAAGTTTTAGAAAAAGAGATGCCAAATGCCCTCCTTATACTTGGTGATACAAACTCATGTCTTGCAGCAGTAGCAGCAAAGAGATTAAAAATACCAGTATTTCACATGGAAGCTGGGAATAGATGTTTTGACCAAAATGTTCCAGAAGAAATAAATAGAAAAATAGTAGATCACATAAGTGATATAAATTTACCTTATACAGAGCATAGCAGAAGATATCTTTTATCAGAAGGATTTAGAAAAGAACATATATATGTAACAGGATCTCCTATGCATGAGGTTTTAATCAAAAATATGGAGAAAATAGATCAAAGCAGACCTTTAGAGAAATTAGGATTGGAAAAAGGAAAATATATTCTTGTAAGCGCTCATAGGGAAGAAAATATAGATATAGAGAAAAATTTCTTTAAACTTATGAATGGAATAAATATGATAGCAGAACATTACAATATCCCAGTAATTTATTCAACACATCCAAGAAGTATGAAAAAAATAGAGGAAAGGAATTTTAAATTCAATCCTCTAGTAAAAAATTTAAAACCATTTGGATTTTTTGAATACAATAAACTGCAAAAGAATGCTTATGCAGTGATATCAGATTCAGGGACATTATCAGAAGAATCATCAATGTTAAATTTTCCTGGAATACTAATAAGAACAAGTACAGAAAGACCAGAAGTATTAGATAAAGGAAATATGATAGTAGGTGGAATAGAGGGAGAAGAAATAATACAGGCAATAGATATGGTAAGAACATATTTTGAAGAAAATAACAGATATGAATTACCAGTAGATTATAGAGATATAAATGTAGCAGATAAGGTAGTGAGAATAATATTGAGTTACTACAAGATAATAGATAAAGTTATATGGGGAAGAAATTTATGAAAGAAAGACTTATATTGATAGTTCCAAATTTTCCTTTAGATATAAGAGGATATAAATATGTTAAATCTTTATTCAAAAAATATGAAATATATTTGATTGTTAATTCTTATAATGGAGAAGATCAAATATTTGAAAATACAAAAAAATTTTTAAAAGAAATAATTGTAGTAGGTAATAAATTACCATTAAATTTTCCTTTTAATTTTAAACGAGAAAAAATAATAAAAAAATTAATAAATAGAATAAATCCAAATATAGTTATTTGTAGAGATATATTTTTGTCAAGATTTATTAATAATAATAAAAAAAATATCAAATATATTTTAGATTTTTGTGATAATTTTCCAGAAGTTTTGGAAACAATGTTTGGATTAAAAGGAAAAATAATGGGAAAAATTGCAAATATCATTGAAAAGAATGCGATAAAAAAATTTGATGAAGTTATATTTGTCAGTGAAGAATCATATAATTATGTATTAGAGAAGCATAAGTTAAAGAAAAGAAAAAAAATTTTGGAAAATGTTCCTATTGTCTCTACTGAAGAAAAAAAAGTTTTTTCTAGAGAAAATATAGTTTATATAGGAACAATAAATAAAAAAATAAGAGATCTTGAAACTGTATTCAATGGATTAAAAATTTTAAAGCAGAAAAATAAAAAAATGAAATTAGATATATATTATTTTTTAAATCAAGAAAAAATAAAGTTATATTATGAAAATTTAGCTAAAGAAATGTTAATAGAAGACATGATAACATTTATTCCAGCAGTAGAATATAAAAAAATAAATTTAATTTTATCTAAATATAAAGTGGGATTAGTCCCTCATACAAGAACTAAAGCTACAGATTTTACAGTTCCCAATAAAATATATGATTATTTACATATGAAACTTCCAATTTTAGCAAGTGATAATCCATCATTAAAAAAAATACTAAAAAATGTAAATGCTGGGGAAATATATATTGGAGAAAGTCCCAAAGATTTTGCAGATAAATTATTAAAGGTTTATGAAAATAAGTATTTTAAAGAAGAAGAATTAGAAATAATAAAAAATAAATTTAATTGGGAAGTACAAATAAAAAAATTAAATATTTTTTAATTTAAAGAAAGGGATACAGATGAAAATTATACATGTAGAAGATTATTTTGATACAGATGCTGGCTATCAAATTAATGAATTATTAAAAATAAAGTCAAATAATCAAATATTTTTGATTTGTTCAAAAGATATGTCGCCTTTTCATAAAGAATATAACCAAGAACAGAAAGAAAAAGATAAAAAATTTGAAGAAAAATTTAACATAAAGCTAATAAGGATAGAAATTTGCTTTAAAATAGGTACAAGAATTTTCTATAAAAATTTTATTCGGGAAATAAAAAAAATAAATCCTGATATATTGTTTTTACATGGAACAGGAGATTTTAAAGATTTATATTTTCTACTTTCTTCTAAAAAAAAGTATTTAATTTTTAGAGATTGTCATATGTCTTGGATAGCCTCTAAAAATAAATTTGCTAATTTGTATTATAAAATTTATTCGTTAACTTTTGCAAAAATTATAAATAAAACTTATAAATATCAGAAAATATATGCTCTAGGAAAAGAAGAGAAAGAGTATTTAGAGAAATTAGGAATTGATAATGAAAAAATTCAAATGTTACCACATGGATATAATGAAAAAATTTACTACAAAGATAATAAAGTAAGAGAAGAAATAAGAAAAGAATTAAAAATTCAAAAAGAAGATATTTTAATTTCTTATATTGGAAAATTTGATAATTTAAAAAAACCGCATTTAAATTTAGAAATATTTATAGAATTAGGTAAATCTTATATAGAAAAAAATAAAATAAAATTTTTATTTTTAGGACCAAAGCAAAATAAATATATGGATGAAGTTTTTTATCCAATATTGAAAAAGATTGATTTTGAAAACAGAATAATTATGGAAGAGGGAAAAAATTCAGAAGAATTAAATAAATATTATAATGCTTCAGATATTTGTTTATGGCCTCAAGAAACAACTTTAAGCTCAATTCATGCACAAATAACTGGGACAACTTGTGTGATGGAATCACATTCTTCCAATATAGAAAGAGTGGTTGATAATAAAAATTTGTTTGAAGTAGGAAATTTAAATTCAGCATTGGAAGTGCTGAAAAATATAATAGAAAATAAAAAATATCTAAAAGAAAGTTTAATTCCAGAAGAATTAAAAAATAGAGAGTATCATATTCAAATAAAAACTTTATATGAAGAATGGGAGGCATTGTTAAAAAAATGAAAGTAGGATTAATATTTGGAACAAGACCAGAAGCTATAAAAATGTCTCCAGTATATCACGAACTTAAAGAAAATGGAATAGATGTAAAAATTGTCGTTACAGGTCAGCATAAAGAAATGCTTTATCAGGTATTAGATCTATTTGAAATAAAAC
>OGIW01001175.1_pt1 | contig 11649 bp, 7 predicted proteins | sample 1571921 | NCBI WGS metagenome assembly OGIW01 (sample SAMEA2582112, study PRJEB24529) | metagenome | biome: Human gut stool | place: China | collected 2011 | reverse complement strand
CTTTGCGGACATTTAAGAAGATATAAAAAGATAGTCAAAAAGACATATATAATTTCTTTGAACATAGTTTCAACTTTTTCTACAACAGGATATTGGCTTTTTATCTGATCAATATATTTTTCAATATTGGGGTCACGTTTTGTTTTAGGATTACAGGTCAGGATATATTTGAGCAAATCTGTCCTGGTTATTATTATCACTCCAGGTGGTAACACCCATTCCATAACCGTTTTTGCATTGAACGGGGTTCTGTCTGGAAAATTATTTTTTCCGATAAGATAAATATAGTCTGCAAGGTTGCGCTCAGATTCGTGAAATGCATTTTGACGCTTTATATAAAAATAAATCAGTTCATTGCTACAACCATCAGCCATCATCTTATAAATGACATTTAGCCACGCATTCATAGATGATTCACGCTTTTTATAATGATTGGGATGATCCAGACGGGAAATGTCTTCCTGCGTCATGGACAGATACCTCTTTGCTGTCATTGACGATATTCCAAATGCATCTGCTGCGCCTTTTAGCCGCGGTTTCTTTTGTTTCGCCCAATACTCCTGTATGTTCCGGATCAATTGCTGTTTTTTTCCGCATCTCTTCGTGATGCTGGTATTGTGCTGAGTTTAAATTGTGTTTCTTATTATCATAAAACAACTCGTTACCATCCGGATCTCTCGAAGAAGTATTATCATAGTGCAGACTGTCAAGTATAGCATTATCTGGTGTCTTTTCTTTCAATATCTTATCTGGTGCGCTCTCAGACACTTTTCCATTTTGAATGTATAGTTTAGCGGGCATTTCTTCTTTGAAAATGTCTTTCATATATTCAAGAAGGTTTTGCAATAAATGAAATCGGTCAGCTACTTGCATACAATCCGGCAGTATTTCGTTGATAGCAGAAGCATATGCACTTGCCCGGTCTCTGGCAACAAGGCGCACTTTATTATGTGATTTCAACCATTCTTTTAGAGATTCGCCATCAGGTCCGTCCAGTAATGCGATTAGATAGTGATCCCTTAAATCGTAAATGGCAGTAGCATATGTCTGCCCTTTTCGGATTGCCACATCATCAACTCCAATTTCTTCCACATCCGGATTATCTATGAATTCGATCCTGTCATACAGACGTTGTATCGTGTCATTACTGATCTGGACGCCGAGCAGCGACAAAACTTTGCTTGCCCCCTCATTACTCAGGAACATTGAAACGGCGAGAACCAATGTATTTAATGCATCTGTGCGCACCTGAGAAGCTTTCGCAAACGAAAGATCTTCCATAAAGACCTTGCATTCACACTCAGGATTCTCACAATCATATTTATATATGTTTGCATGTAAGAAAGTCTGTTTACATCGGATAGGGGTATCCTGAAATTTTCTCCTGTAAGTAGCATGAAGCTTGTGACTCATTTTTCCGCAAACGGGGCAGCAACAGCCATGTTCTCTTGATTTGATATAGATATGTAAACTATCTCCATTTTCAACATGGTCATAAACGTAGTGATTTTCATCTAACAGAAAAGAATAATCTTGTGTCGGGAAATACTTCAATCTTTTCATCTTCTTTCATCTTTTGATAACTCTATTATATCGCAAATACCCAAATATAAGAAATGATGAAATAAAAGAAAAAGCAGATACTTTCATATCTACCTTTTCTTGAAATACCCAAAACTCAGAAAGAACCGGTAAACCTCATACGTCCGAATACTTTCTTACATCAATATTATTCATTTTTCATGGTCTGATATAGGTCTCGAAGATCCTATTTCATTACATTTTCACATATCTAATCCAAAATCGAATTCAAATATACTATGTATCCAGAAGACTTTCATCCAACATAGCTTTTATTTCTTCCGGAAGGTTGTCTAGTGTCATATTCTTATCCAGATACAGCAAATCTGTATATCTCTTCTTATCATTAGGTATTGAAAAAATATGAGTAACGGCATACGCGGTTTTACTTTTTGAAAAGCAGTCTTCATCTCGTAAAGACTCGATCACAAAGCAATCTCCCTTTTCATTCCCCTGATCGTCCAGTTCCTTATTTAAACAAAGCGTAAAATTAAGGTCAGTTGTTCCGAACTTATATGTTTTTGTCGTTGTTACAATCTCTTCCAACATGAATCCTTCAGTTCCTGCCATCATTGCAATCTGTCCTATATGTTTTACTTTTCGCTTGCACAGTGAAAACGGATGCTGTGGTGTGAAAAATATTTGAGAAGCCTGCAACCTCTTCTTTATTGCATAACTATAGAACTGCTTTGCGGAAAGATTTGTAGCAACACCTGTTAAATGTCTAAAATTTATAGATTTATAAATCACTTCAATATATCTGCCTTCAAATACATATAAAAATCTCTTTCCAACCAAGTATTTCTTGTATAAAACTGCTGCTTCCTTTATCTCTTGTACAATTTTCTCTCTGTCTTGCTGTTTTCTTCCCATATGTACTTTTTTCCTTGCTCTTCAATACTCTTCAACAAAAAAGCGCCGGATAACTTGATATATCATCCAGCGCTCATCTTACTTTATAAGCGGTTTTATGCTGGCCGTCAGCCGTGATGTCCTTCCGAACATCTGTATGTCGCCGGAATAATTAAGTCCCCGGCGCAGACTCACCGTATCTCCCTGGTGTGGGCGCAATGCCCTTCCGAGCATTAATCAGTCTCGGTAATTACCCTGCCCAAGCGCAGTACAGCTTTTACGTGCCGCCACACGAAACCTTTTGGTTTGTTTATATTATATGTTAGATTCCGTAAAATATCAACCATTTTTCAAAAATATTGTGGTTTACCCTCGTTTCTCGCTTCCCCACTCTCATATCTGCCAATAGCAAGTACGCATTGCACCATAATCCACTATTGGATAATACCAAATTATCCAGTAACTGCATACGGCCCACTTTCTGCGGCCAGCAGGGCCATATTAACCGGCCAGTCAAGGACATACCCCGGCCTCAAACTGTTATGCCGGATATCCTTACCAGCTCAAATCAACATTTTTAACTGGCTCTCTCAATCAGGAATGGTGGCTCTCAAAATCCGGACAGGTGGATTAAAGAGTACCGGAATAATCAGCCGTTTTGCCGCATTTGCCGGAACATCATGGGCGATGGAGGCTCATGTCAAGAACACCGTGGAATAATGGTTTGCGACCGACCGGAAAAGTTAGCACGTACTGGCCGGTTAATATGGCACAGGTTGCCGTTTGGGCTGGCAATCTGCAGTAACCTTCAATAATGTACATTGCTTATATCTGAATTTGCTATTTTTAAGGAGAGGAAAATGAAAGCTTGTAATGATTTATGTTCATTAGTTTATCAAAAATTAGTGGAGCAAAATATAATTTCCGTTCAGGAAAAAATTTTGTTAAATCCGTATCATATTATAAATTTACATGGAAAATGGTATTCTCATTATATTATCAATTGCTTATATTCTGATAAAAAATTTTTTCTTAAAATATCGAAAGGTAATGATACATCATCACACTGTAACAATTATCTGCGAATTCTCAGCAATGAAATTGGAGAATATTTATATCCACTTATTTTAGTGCCTGAATTTGGATTTTGCGGTATTAATTATTTTATTACTACTTTTATAGAAGGAACATCCTTAGATAATATATCAGAAAGCCTTACAATTGATGAATGGGAAATTATATCTCACAAACTGTTGATACGTCTTGATGAGTTATCAACGATACATGCTCCATTATATTCGGAACACAATAAGTTCATAACTGATGATTGTTCAGCTATTTTAAAAGCAAAATTTTCAAAAAGGTTTAAGCACCCTCTTTTTAATAGATATTCACATAAAGAACTGGATAAAGCATTTAAGCGGTGCTGCCAAATATTAGATAACAGCCATTTTACAAGGCCCTCACTTCTTCACATGGATGTCAAACCCGCTAATATTATATACAACTCCAAAACTGGCTTAGTTACACTGATCGATTTTGAATTTGCACGTTTTGGTGATGCGGATTATGGATGGACACAAGTGCTTTTATCAGGTATCAACGCATTTAGTGAGGAGTATAAAAAACAGGTTGTCCCTTGTATGACTAAAGGACGATTGACATTAAAGGAAGCTCTGGCAATTCCAAAATATCAGTGTTACATATTCTATCAAACTGCCTGCAACCTTATATACTATTATGATCGTAATATGGACTGTCCGGAAGACATGAAACGACTTTTTGAGGAATTGCTCAATAAATTATCCCAGGAGTAATGTTTATGATAAAATATTCTGTAATTGTTCCATTCCACAGTAATTTAAATTTACTTACAGTATGTATAAATGCACTAAGTAAGGTATTAGACTTTTCTGAGAGTGAAATTATTATTGTTGATAATAATATTGAAGGATCTCAAATTGCTCCCGAGTTGGAGATAGATAAAAAATGTAAAATTATTTCAAAAGCAGAAAATCTCATGTATCCACGTGCAATCAATTTAGGTGCTGCAAATGCAAGTGGAGATTATTTAATATTTTGTGATGCTGATACATGTGTTGCAAAAAACTTCCATAAACTTCTAGTCAAAGAACTGGAAACAGATGGGATTGGATATTCTTCGGCAAAACTGGTGAACATGTATACAAATGCCCTTCAGGAATTTGGAATAACATCAAGTTATTACAATTTTCCTCACCCATTTTGCGGCAGACCAATCGATTTCAAACTAATCAGGGATAACCATTATCCATTGGCCGCCTGCGCCGCCTGCTCTGCTGTGAAGCGAAACCTTTTTTACGATATAGGCGGTTTTGATGAGAAACTGCTTCACTCATATTCTGATATTGATTTGTGTCTGCGTCTTATGCAAAAAGGTTATAAAACTGTCTGTGTTGCAGATGCTTTCGCTTATCATTGTGGGGCTTCTACAACCGGCAGCGGCATGGGAAGCAGTTTGAAAGAAGATACAAAAGGTATTTTTATGTCAAAACATCCTGATATACCGATACAGATTGGTCAGTATATTGATAACGCGTGTGACTATTTTCTGAGTATGAACGAACTGCGCAGCAAGGACTATTTTATTATGGATTGTTCCACGATTGGTAATCCGGAATTGTATATAGATAGAATAATAAGAAATCTGAACCTTTCAGAAACATCGCGGTACAGACGCCCCTATACTCAAAGAGACGCCACTCAAATTGATTTTTTAAATTTTATTCCTCATATAATACGTAACTATAGGATTCCCATCTTGTATTTGGTAGACAGTTTTCTGGCATTTAGAGAAAACTCTTTGTGGAAAACTTGCCGCGCAGATTTTAATGACATTGTCATTGACAGACATGCAAATCTTGAATTACTGCGTAATATTTAATCAAATATTCGGAAAACTGATATTATTAAATATAAAGTAACTTGGCATATCAAATAAATCCTTTTTCTCGACATGTTCACCTCGGATATATTTGCAAATCTCCTGCATTAAATCTCGGCTCTCATCACATAGAGAAGGGGGGAGTATTTGAATGCAGGAAAAATCGTGTTTCTCAATAGAACGAGCCAGTGTTACAATGAGAAAAATTTCACGCATTAAATCATTTGGTACATCCTTACGTTGTTCCATTATCTGCTCAAATGCCAGAAAAATCTGCTGATATGACTCAGATTCTGTTGAAGGATCATTCTGAAATATCAGCATATGCGCTTTTATATATGTCAATTTGTATATATAAGAGCGCATTTCCTTTTTATTGACAAATTCAAATGCCTGGTTCAAAATAGTATCTGCGTCTGATAAGTGTCCGAGATCAATAAGAATATAGATTTCAAGCATATATAGTTTTAATATATAAAAGGATGACAGACATTTTTTGCGTGTATTTGCTACCCTCTTATTAAGATCTAAATAGTCAAGTTCAGATTTCGGATCATGACCCATTTTGAATTTTAAATACTCTAACAACAGCAGATGATAATCCAACAACATAGATTCTATGAAAATTGTTTGACTGATTTCGAACAAACGGTTATATGTGTTCTGCACAATATCGAAAGTCAGGCTATGTCTATATATATAATGTCGGTTAAAATTATCAACTATGATTTGCAGCAACAACTCTTTGTCTGAACCCGCATCAATACAGTATCTTTCAGATTGTGCATACATTTTTGAAACTTTATCAGGTTCCTCAAATAACGGTATACTTGTTCTGTCAAGTGCAATTGCTGCACGATTGGCATAATGGGAGAGCCAAAAACAACGTCTGGAATCAGAAATATGTGTAATGTCACAGAATGTTTTTTCAAACTTTTCAAAATATTCTAAACAACACTGATAATTATATGTGCTCAAGGATCGGTCAAAAAACTTTTTTATAAAATAAGCCATATTTTCAACGCTTTCATCGTCTGTATCCCAAGTGCTTATAAGTGCAGAATCCGCAATTTGCTTTAAAAACCGTAAAAAAGCTGAATGCCCCTGTTCTGCATTTAGTAATGTAAAATTTTTTTTTACAAAATATAGTGCATCAGCAGTGAGTCTATAATCTGTAAGCTGGTTTAAATTTTCAAAAATCAGCCAACAAATTTCAAATCTGTGATTTCTTTTTTGAATTTCATAATTGGAACGGAAAAACTCCCTCAAAAACAAGATGCTGTTCCGAATACGTCCTATTTGATTTAACGCACATAATGATTTTGTGGCTGCATCTGTACTGTTATCAGCATAAATATCAGCATAATCCTCTTCAGAGAATATAAATTTTTCTCCTACCTGGTTCCTTAATTCATCGTGATAGAATACAATTAGTCCATCAGTTTCTTTTAAAATTCCAAAAGTAATTAATTCATTAATTATATCATCATAAGCACTTCTTAATTTGGAATTTATTTTATCTGTGAGATATAAGTACTTCAGTATATATTCAGGAATGTCCCCTTTCCCCAATGATTCGCAAATATCTTTCAATGAAATGTCTGCATAATGAATATGGCGGATTTTTTCTTCAAATTTAAAAGGATCTATGATTTGATACACTTTAGAATCAGGTGCGGAAGCGACGATTCTTTCATTTTTCAGATTGGTGCAGAAGTTGTGCATTTCTAAAGGACGAATCTCTTTGTTAAAGTTCTCAAAGTAGTTATCTATTTTTTCCAGTCCTAATTTATGCTTTAAAAATGAAACAATATCATTTTTTCCAAATTTTGCAAGACTGACGATTTCACATATATGTTTTTTTGCTTTAATATCCCAATTTAAACGAGAAAACAAAGCTTCTATTGAACATTTATCTTCATTTAATGCCAAAACATAATATATGGGTTTGGCTTCCTTTTCTGATCTTTCATTCAATTCATGAAACAAAGCAATATATGCCCTGTCAATTTTCTGAATATCATCAACAACAAATAAATAGGGATGGGAATAATCATAAAATTTCATGATTGTCTCTGAAATCATTTCTGCATTCTCAGCATAGTTTCCCATTAAAAAAGAAAAAGCCTTATTATCATCTTTCTCTTGATCTTTTGGAGTTTCTTCATTTTCATGCAGGCCAACCAGCAATGAAAAAAGATTTTTTATACAACAATTACGTGTCAGATTTAGATTGATTTTTAGTAGTTTATATTTTTCACGAACAATTTGTTCCTGAGATAAAATATTGATAAGCGTACTTTTTCCCATTCCACTTTCTGCTGCGATGAGTAAAGGAAGTCTTTTATAGGACATCAGATGTTGTTCACATCGATTTAACGTATAGAAAGCATTCTCTCCCGTCCAGAACAAATAGGGTTCATCAATTATTTTTATTTTTTTCGTTATTTTAAATGGCTTTTTTGTATCCTGTACAGTTATTTTACAGTCAAGATTGCCCGGACTTAATGTTTGACATTGAATGGAATATTCTCCAAGCCCTGAAAATGGTAAAGTGTAATGTCGTTCGGATATATCACATGTTAAAAGATTTTCTCTACTGTTCTTAACAAATACTTCATAGTTTTCCTGTTCATGTGTAAGATTCTGAACAATAATATTAATATAAAAAGACTCTCCAAGTTCAAATAAGTGCAATGGAGATAATTTGTTGCCATTCATATCTTTAAACATTTTAATAATGCGAAGTCTTTTATTTGTTAAAGCCATATAAGCCTTTTGGAAATCTGTATCCGGAAAAAAATGTGCAATGCCATTTACATTGTGATATTTACATATAAGACTTTCTAATACATTACCATCAAATACTTCAACATTTCTTTTTGATGTTTCAGAATAACGCAAAAGCCCTTCGATTGCATTATCATTCAAAGGACTGTAAGAAAAGAAAAAAATAGATTCTATTTTTTCTATAGTTCCCATTATAAGCGTTGGTGCAATTATATTCAAAGACAAATTGTTGCTATAATTTTTGCATTCAGCCCACTTTTGATCCGGAAGACTTTCTTCATAAGGATACACGAAATCTCTTTTTCCATCATGAGACTCAATTGTTCTGCGCCATACCTCTTTCGGAAACATTGCAGCAAGAAGTTTTTCTATCAAATCTTCAAATAATATTCCTTTATTCACTGATCTGTCTAATTTCTTACTGGTATTTTGTGCGATTTTTCCCCAATTTAGCACATGAATATCTGTTTTTTTCATAAGTCTATCCTGATCCCTTTGTATTCAAAACCTGATTATCTATTTCATTTATAACGGATAATTTGGTATTATCCATGAATTTCATTATATCAGATATATCCAGTATTTTCTACATCTGCATTATCGCAGAAAGCAAAAATTTTACCGATTTTGCAATTGACAAATCTATATTATGATATATGTCTTACTCCACGCCAAAGAGACCGTCCTAATTAGAACAGCCTAACATCTGTTATTGCATCCAAAATCTAAGTTTCGTTCCGATTTCAATAGTTTACAAATATTACAATCATTGCATATTTCTGTTTGCCAGTTACAGGTTACGCCACCCCAATTATATTCATATTATTACGAGGATGCATTTCCTTTAAAATTTCAGCCTGCTTTTTAGCGGCAATATGTATATAAATCTGTGTCGTTTTTATAGAACTATGACCAAGAATCTGCTGGACACAACTTACATCCACCCCTTCCTCTATCAAATATGTGGCAAACGAATGTCTGAACATGTGAGGCGTTATGTTCCTTTCAATCCCTGCCTGCCTTGTATACTTTTTTAACATCAGCCGAATGGATTGTTCTGTATATCGGTTTTCTCTGTTGTTTACAAAAAAGTATCCACTCTTCTTGATTGCAGATTCATTTTCAGCATAGTATTTTTTCAACATCTCCAGAATTGAAGTGCTACTAATCTGAACATACCTTTCCTTCCTACCTTTTCCCATAAGTCTTATTAGACCTGTATTCAGATTGATACTATCTTTCCTGATATTAGAAATCTCATACACTCTTGCCCCAGTTGCAAAAAATACTTCTATAACTGCAACGTCACGCAACATATATTTTCGCGATAAAGCAGTACTTTCGTTCAAGCATTTATACATATAATTTAGAAGCTGCTCAATTTCTTCTCTTGGAATTATTCTTGGAAGAGTTACATTTTCTTTAAATCTGACTTTTATTTTATGAAAGGGATTTTCAGCGATGATTTCTGTTTCCTCTAAATAATTATAGTATGCTTTTATTGATGCTATTTTCCTTTTTACAGTTTTTTGTTTGTAATTCTTATGCAACTGAGTAATATAGTCTTCAATCTTCTCTTTTTCAGGTTCATCAACACAAACATATTCAAAGTATTGACGCAGATCTATACGATATGCCTTCAGCGTTTTCTTATCTAATTCTTTCCGATACTCGCAATACTCCAAATATATTGCCAATTTTTCTTCTAATCTCATTTTGATCTCCTCCTTCTTATTAACAGCATACTACTGTTTTTGATACTAATTTTAATAGAAACAACCATAAAAATACACCAATACTTAAAATACCCTTGAGCATTGACACATTTTCTCAATGCTCAAGGGTATCTTATTACTCTACTGTCCAATTATACCAACTATAGTTGTTATAAAAGGTAATATAATCGGAGCCTCACTAATGCTTTCCACAATCACAAGGAGCACTACGAGAAAAGCACTCCAGATAAAAAGATATATTTTTTCTGACCTGCTTATAGTTTTTTTCATATTTTGAATCAGGTAGTCATTTTGAAAGCATTCGCAAATGTCATCCTCTGTTAATATCCCATCATAGATTTTTTTTAGATTCTCATAACTATCATAAACTTTCTTTATCTGGTATTTCGATTGACCATAACAGATAAAAAGATACACAACAGATCCTGCCAGTATCAATTCCATGATAACCGTAATATCCTTTGTAAAAATATTATCCAACGGCTGATCTGATACGATATCTGCAATGACCACAGAAAATAAAAAGCCAAAAACTGCTATCATATTTGCCTTAAACTTATCAAGCAGTTCCGTTGCATATTCCCCCGTTCTTGACACAATATCACTAATAAATTCCGCCACTTTATTTTTCAATTCAAGATATTGTGCCACATTGTCTTTCAAATACAAATTATAATTAGACTGAATAGAAGACAAAACCTTTACATCCAGACTTAACAACGGCTCATATTTACAATGCAAGCAAATAATATTTCTTGCAATAATAGCTTTATCAATGAAACTTGCTCCGGAATATATCCAATCATATATTTTATATAATACCGGATTTCCATTTACCTCATCCAGACGGCAAGTATATTCCACGGAACGCTGCCCCATAATCTGAAGTTTCATCTGTCCTTCCTGAATCATGGCATTTGAAGCAATTAAGCTTACTGCCAGAACCGTTTCCATTTTTAAAAATATTTCTTTGAACGGGTTTCCCTCATAACCTACTTCTATTTTAAAATCATCTGGGAGCAATTCGTAGGCATCCTGATTATAGAAACAAGAAGTGTCCCTGCATTCTAACAACCGTTGTTTCCTATTAAAGCTACAAATAATCTCACTATTTTCCATGGGAAGAAAAAACATTGTTTTGGTATAAAAAATATTGTTATTATCAAATAACTCAAACACTATATTGGTTTGTGCTTCATTCAAAAACATAGAAAATACTTTTAAAATCTCTTCCGTAGACAAACTAATAATATCTTCCGCAAATTTATGAAACCTGTAAATTGAAAAATGTCCTGCCGACATACTTTTGTTTATCTCTATCTTCACAGAAATTATTTCATCTTCCAAAATTTCTTCTATAAACGCGCTATATTCCTCTTCTAAAGTGTGTCTGTGTATTATAAAGGAATCTTCGTTTTCTGCTTCCAAAAATATCCTGATTTCATCTCTTGCCGGAATCCCATGAATGATATCTATCCATTCTGAATACTCAAATGTGTTAGCTGGCTGAAATGAGAAATAAGCAGTGTAGACCTTTCTACGCTCCTCTTCTCTCAAATCAGTAATCTTACACTTAATATGATCCAACAAAATCACTTTTTAATCTTCCCCCTTATGTTCAAACGTTCGGAAAGTTGCTTCATTATCTACACGTATTCTAAGATACCTGTTTCCATCCTTGGCCTGATATGCTTCGATAATGTTACCTAAATTGTGAATTATATCCTCACATGACTGAAGTCACGTGCTTCCAGACGCTTTAGGCGT
>OGIW01001173.1_pt1 | contig 11680 bp, 9 predicted proteins | sample 1571921 | NCBI WGS metagenome assembly OGIW01 (sample SAMEA2582112, study PRJEB24529) | metagenome | biome: Human gut stool | place: China | collected 2011 | reverse complement strand
CTTTGCGGTTGCCATCAACATCGATCCGGAAATCCTGATCGTAGATGAAGCTCTTTCTGTGGGCGACGTATTTTTCCAGGCAAAATGCTATCATAAATTTGAAGAATTTAAGAAGCAGGGAAAAACGATTCTGTTTGTAAGTCACGATCTGAGCAGTATCTCCAAATATTGTGACAAAGTCGTTCTTTTAAATAAGGGAAAAATGCTGGCGGAAGGCAATCCAAAAGAAATGGTGGATATGTACAAGCAGCTTCTCGTAAATCAGGATCCCGTAAGACAGGGAGGAGAAGAGGCGCCTTCTTCTGGAAATGGAACAGAAAACTGGAGAGCAGGATTTCAGGTAAACCCTGATACTCTGGAGTACGGAGATAAACAGGCTGAGATCGTGGATTTTGTTGTTTTGGATTCAAAGGGAAGACAGAGCAATACCATTGAGAAGGGAAGCAGTTTCTCAATCAAGATGAAGGTACGTTTTCATGAAACGATCCAGCAGCCGATCATGGCGTTTACCTTCAAAAACATACAGGGAACGGAAATTACAGGAACCAATACTCTGTTTGAAAAGGCGGAAGTGAAGTGTGCAGAAGCAGGAAAGGAATGTGTGGTAACTTTTTCCCAGGAGATGAATCTTCAGGGAGGGGAATATCTCCTTTCTTTTGGCTGTACAGGATATAAAGCGGGAGATTTCACTGTGTTCCACAGGCTTTATGATGCCTGCAACATTACAGTTGTTTCCCATAAAAATACAGTTGGTTTTTATGATATGAATTCCAGAGTAAGCGTTGAAGAACTGGAATAAAAAGGAGAGTTTTATGCAGGAAAAAATCGGAAATGTGACCCTGGATTACACCTATTATCCGGGAGAAGATTTATACAGTGACGGTCCCGTTGAGGAGGAACTTCTGGAAATCGCGAAGCATTACAGAGAAGAGGAATTAAACGATGTCATTGCACAGAGAAAGAGCTGGCCTGTTCTTTATCACTTTTCTCATGTGCGGAAAAATGTTCTGGAATGGCTTCCCATAACAAAGGAAGATAAGGTACTGGAAATTGGCTCCGGCTGCGGAGCAGTCACAGGCGCTCTTGCGGAAAAAGCAGGCTCTCTTACCTGCATTGAGCTTTCGAAAATGAGAAGTACCATCAATGCTTACCGGAACAGAAATTACGATAACATAAAGATTATGGTAGGAAATTTTCAGGACATAGAAAAAAATCTGGAAGAAAAATTTGACTATATTACTTTAATTGGCGTGTTTGAATATTCAGAAGGATACATTGGTACAAAAGAACCGTATGTGGAAATGCTGCGCCGGATTTCCCGTCACTTAAAGCCGGGAGGAAAAATTATCATTGCCATTGAAAACCGTCTGGGATTAAAATACTGGGCAGGCTGTACAGAAGACCACACAGGAACTTATTTTGAAGGTCTGGAAGGGTATCCGAAAACAGAGGGAGTGAAAACATTCTCAAAGAAAGAGCTTTCTGATATTATCAGCCAGGCGGGAGAGTTTTCCACCTTCTTTTACTATCCGTATCCGGACTATAAATTCCCGATGACGATTTATTCCGATGAGTATCTTCCGAAAAAAGGGGAGCTTTCTCATGCGTTTGCAAATTATGACAGAGAAAGAGTGTATTTGTTTGATGAACCGAGGGTGTATGATTCCCTGATCGAGAGCGGTTTATTCCCGGAATTTTCCAATTCCTTTCTTGTAGTGGCGCAGTGGGAGGGCAGATAATGGAGAAATTAATATACAGCAAATATTCGAATGAGAGAGGCAGAAGATTTTCTCTCCGCACCGATATTCTGGAACAGGACGGCATGAGAATTGTGCGAAAAACACCGGTTGGAAAAGAGGGAGAAGCGCACGTGGCTTCTCTGGCAAAATGGCGAGAAGAGCTTGAAAAAGCCTTCCAGGATTCTCCTTTTGTATGTAACAAATGTACACTTGAGGGAAAAAGCGCAGTTCTGGAATACGTATCAGGAGAGACACTGGAGGAGCGTCTTGACAGTCTTTTAAAGCAGGGCGAAAAAGAAGAGGCGGAAAAACTTCTCACAGGCTATCTCACAGAAATTGAAAAGATATATAAAGGCAGGATCTTTGAAACTACGGAGGAATTTACAAAAGTATTTGGAGAAACTGTATTTTTTCAGGAGATGGAGTGTGCAGAGGTGACGGACATTGACATGGTTTGTCAGAATCTTGTGCTTACGAATCCTCCGGTTGTCCTTGATTATGAGTGGACCTTTGATTTTCCTGTTCCTGGAAAATTTGTATTATACCGTGTGATCCACTATTATATCCGCACCAATCCCATGAGGGAAGTTCTTGATGAGGATATACTGTACAGAAAACTGGGAATCACCCCTTCTATGAGGAGCCAGTTTGAAAAAATGGAAGCGTGTTTCCAGAAGTATCTTACAGAAGGTCACATTCCCATGCGGGAGATGTATGCAGATATGACGCCGGGAGCTATGTGGCGTCAGGAAAAATACGAACAGCTTCAGAGAGAAAACAGGGAGCTGAAAGAAGAGATTAAAAGAAAAAATCATCTTATACGGGAAATGAAAAATACGAAAATCTGGAAGCTGTACAGGAAATACAGAAAGATGGTGGAGAGGAAGTGAAATCATGAGAAATCAGTTGCTGATAGTGGAAAAAGAACGCTTTTTCTTAAATGACAGGTGCAAATATCTGATACAGGGAGTGATTCCTGAAAAATATACCATAGAGGCATTTCTTGACGATCAGAAGCTTTTGGTTTCCACAGAGCAGTGCATTGCAAAAAGCGCAGTCGAGCGCTTTAAGGACGGGGAGCTTTTGGGCGGGCAGAGAGTGGAAGCTCTCATAGAGCTTCCGGAGGAACTTTCCGGATATAAGATGTTAAAAGTATACGCTGTGTTTGAGAAGGAGCGTCTGGAATGGTTTCATAGTAAGTCTTCTGTTCTCGCAAAGAAAAGAGGAAAACCTCAGTTTTATATAGAGGAAGAGCGGGTAAATAAAAAAAATCATTCTCTCGTGTTAAGGGGATGGGCAGCAGGTGCTTCTCATGTGCAGATCCGCCTCTTTGACGAAAATAAAAATCCCCTTTCTGTGCCTGTGCAGAGAAATGCCCGCGTGGATGTGGAAGGAATGTTCCGGGAGTGTCTCATTGACAGAGAACCGGGATTTTATGTGGAGGCAGACGGACTTTCCGGGAAATTTCTTTACCTTGTAATGCGTCAGGAGGACGGAAGCAAATCTGTCCATAAGATAGGTCTTGGAACAAAAGAGATTTTTCTTGGAAAAGCAGAAAAATACAGGAGGAAAGCCCTTGCCTATATGCAGGCAAATGGAGTGAAGGCGCTTGTTGTAAAAGCGGCAAGAAAACTTTCTGAGCGTACGAACCGACCGGTAGATTACAGCGACTGGCTTCCGAAGCATCTTCCAACAGAGAGCGAGCTTTCAAAACAGAGAAAAGCAACATTTGATTACGCGCCGAAAATCAGTATTGTCGTGCCTCTTTATAAGACGAAAGAGGAATACTTAAAACAGCTTGTAGATTCTGTGAAAGCCCAGACATATACAAACTGGGAGCTTTGTCTTTCTGATGGAAGCGGAAAGCATTCTCCTGTTTCAGCTCTTTTACAGAAGCTTGAGGAATCTGACAGCAGGATTAAAGTGATTTACAATGAAGAGCCTCTTCGCATTGCACAGAATACCAATGCGGCAATGGAGGCGGCAACAGGAGATTTCATTGCGTTTGCAGACCATGACGATGTGCTGTGTGCACACGCTCTTTATGAATGCGTGAAGGCGTTAAATGAAAATCCGGATACAGACGTTCTGTATTCAGACGAGGATAAAATGAGCATGAGGGGAAACCGATTCTTTATGCCCCATTTTAAACCGGATTTTAACCTGGATCTGCTTTGTACGGTGAATTATATCTGCCACCTGTTTGTGGCAAAAAAAGAACTGATCGATAAAGTCGGTCTTCTTCGTCCGGAATTTGACGGTGCTCAGGATTACGACTTTATTTTCCGGTGTGTGGAGGAAGCGCAGCATATTTATCACATTCCCAAAATTCTGTATCACTGGAGATGCCATGAGGATTCCACATCGGAAAATCCGGAGAGCAAGATGTACGCCTTTGATGCCGGCAAGAGAGCGATTGAGGCTCATTTTGAAAGAATCGGCATAAAAGCGGAGGTTTACAAAGGTGAGTATCTCGGACTTTACAGAACGAGATATATTCGTGATCATGATCCGCTGATTTCCATTATCATTCCAAATAAAGACCACATCGAGGATCTGGAACGGTGTATTTCCTCTGTGGAAGAGAAATCCACGTACCGGAATTTTGAGTACATTATTGTGGAAAACAACAGTACGGAGGAGAGAACCTTTTCCTATTATAAAGAGCTGGAAAAGAAAAATCCGAAGGTTCATATGGTTTACTGGGACGGTCCTTTTAATTATTCGGAGATTAACAACTTCGGCGCTTCTTACGCAAAGGGCGAATATCTGCTTCTTCTCAACAACGACACAGAGGTGATCAATGCGGACTGGCTGGAAGAACTTCTTGGCTACTGTATGCGCCCTGATGTGGGAATCGTGGGAGCAAGGCTTTATTATGAAGACGACACGGTGCAGCATGCAGGCGTTGTCCTTGGATTTGGCGGAATTGCAGGACACTGCTTTGTACAGCAGCCACGTGGAAATACAGGGTACTGTCACAGAATTATCTGCGCGCAGAATTACAGCGCAGTGACAGCGGCATGCATGATGGTAAAAAGAGAAGCCTTTGATAAGGTGGACGGCTTAAGCACAGACCTTGCAGTTGCCTTTAACGACATTGATTTCTGCCTTAAGGTGCGGGACGCCGGCTATCTCGTGGTATATAATCCTTATGTGGAACTGTATCATTACGAGTCAAAATCAAGAGGGCTTGAGGATACGCCGGAAAAGAGGGAGAGATTTGCAAGAGAAATCGCAACCCTGGAGAGTCACTGGCCGGATATTTTTGCAAAACCGGACCCCTATTACAATCCGAACCTCACATTAAAGAGTCAGGATTTTTCCCTGAAAAGGTTATAAATCAGAAGGAAACATATAAAATGAGAGAAATGAAAGATAAAAAAGCGTTTATCAGCCGGGAGAAAGTATGTGAGCTCCTTTTTCTGGTATTTGTGTTTTTGTTCCTGTTTGTGTGGGCAATGAAGGCGCCCCTGAATGCTTCACCTGATGAAGAGATGAGATACAGGCTTACCAACTATATTGTGGAGCACGGGGAACTGCCGGACGGACGCGATCCGGAGATACGAAATCCACAGTGGGGAATTTCGTATGCGTTTAAACCCTATACAAGTTGTATTATATCAGCCGGTTTTGGATGGCTGACCACTCTGTTCACAGATGATTTTGACATTTACTATAAATCTATGCGTCTGACAAATGTACTCTTTGGGACTTTGCTGGCGTTTGTGGCTCTCAGGCTGGGAAAACGGCTGTTTGAAAAAGAAAAGGCATGGTTTTTTGCAGTTCTTGTTACGTTTCTTCCCGGAGCGGCATTTCTTCACACATACCAGAATATGGATTCACTGGCGATTCTTGCGACAGCATGGATATTTTACTGCTGGGTAAGAGCAGTTCAGGAAGGCTGGACGGGTAAGGTATGTGTGCAGCTGGGCTTATCCATGTCTCTGTGTGTGATGTCGTATTACAATGCGTATGGATTTCTTCTGTGCAGCGCGCTTCTGTTTGCAGGAATGATGCTGAAATGCGGGGAACAGCAGTGGAATTATCAGGAGATGCTGAAAAAAGGTTTCTTCATGCTGGGAATCGTATTTCTGTTTACCGGCTGGTGGTTTATCCGAAATGGAATCATGTATGACGGAGATATACTGGGAATGACGGTTTCAGACCACTATGCGGAAATGTATGCCATTCCGGAATTAAAGCCGTCCAACAGGGAAACGCCGCAGGCAATCGGCATGAGCCTTCCGTATATGCTCTTCTGGCAGCCGGAAACATGGCATTATAACTGGATGGGAACCGTGGTGGCAAGCTTTATCGGAATGTTTGGGTTTATGGATATTTTCATGCCGGAAATCTGGACAAAGGCATATGTTGTATTTTTTGCACTTGGAGCTGCCGGAAATCTTTTCTGTATCCGGAAATACTTTTTTGTTGCAAATCGTGATCTGGGTGAAGAACGGATCAAAGATGAAAAAGGCGAGCTTATTATCAGAAGATACCAGAAGGAGAAGGTATGGAACAGTATGAATTTATTGAGACTGTGCCTTCTGATTGCTGTTACAATACCGGTTATCCTTCTGCTCTACTACGCGTACGCCAGCGATTTTCAGGCGCAGGGACGATATATTATGCCCGGTCTTTTGCCGATAATGTATTTTATTACACTGGGTTATGAAACCTGGCTGGACAGACTGATAAAAAGTGAGAGAGTGAAGAGAATCTTCTTCCGGGTATCTTCTGTTTTACTGGCTGCATCCTGTGTGCTTGTGTATGGAATGGTGTATGCACCTAATTATTAACAAATTACAGAATATAAAAGAATGAAACTCAGGAGACCGGGCGTGACGCGCCCGGTTTTCTGTATTTTCCGGGGGTGATGCCCTTATATTTCCGGAAGGTGCGGATAAAGTAGCTCAAGTCATTAAATCCGTTTCTGTATGCGATTTCCGTGATGGAATCGTCTGTCGTGGAGAGCTGGTAACACGCCTGCTCAATTCTTTGCCTGTTTAAGTAATCCATAGGTGTCTGGTGCGTCATCTCCGAAAAAAAGCGGCAGAAATATTTGGGAGACATAGAAACAGAGTCAGAGAGCTGCTGCAAGGTAATGGGGGAACTGTAGTTTTTCTCAATAAATTCCACAACCTGTTTGAGCTGAAGAATTCTCTTATAATCACGCCTTGCTTTTGGGAGACTCTCAAAATAGTAATGGTTACCAAAAATAAGACCGAAAAAGTGGTAAAATTGTCCAAAGACAGTGAGCTCATATCCGTCCTCTTTTTTTAGGAAAGCCTGAAAAATACTATTTGCAGACGCAATAAGTTCCTTTTGTTTTGCGGTAAAGTGGTGATAAATCATAATGTCCTGGTGAACAATTCTCTGAATGTACCCGGAACATACAGATCCGGCTTTCAAAAATGCATTCATATCAAAAACAATACATTCATAGACACATTTTTCCGGAATGCCAGAATGCAGAATTCCGCTATGTACAAAAATTATATCTCCGGCTTTTGCTGTGAAACTTTTTTCGTCTAAAGTAACAGTGAGAGTTCCCTCAAGAACACGCATGATTTCATATTCCACATGCCAGTGATAGGACATAATGTAGCGTGGGTGACTGCTGTCAATGTGATGAAATTCAAAGGGAAAGCCGTAAGTGCCTCTTAAACGGTCTTCATTTTGATCTAAATCGTGCATGGAAAAAGCCTCCTTTCCAAAAAAATACAAAAAAGTGAATATTGTACTATTATTTGCTATTATAGCACAAGTAATTTAAAGAAGGCAAATGTATAATTGGCTACATAAGAAACGAGAGCAGGTTTCCTGCGGCTTTTTTAGATAGGAAAACTTCTCTCACAAAGATATTGAGCTTAATAAATGGAGGTAATTCATTATGGCAAAAAGCAGATTAATCGGTGGTTATCCTGTAATTGGTATCCGTCCAACAATCGACGGAAGAAGAGGTGCTCTTGACGTAAGAGGTTCTCTGGAAGAACAGACAATGAACATGGCGAAATCCGCTGCAAAACTGTTTGAAGACAATTTAAGATATTCTAACGGAGAGCCGGTAAAAGTTGTTATCGCAGATACAACAATCGGACGTGTTGGAGAATCTGCAGCATGTGCAGAAAAATTCCGCAGAGAAGGCGTTGATATTACAGTAACTGTTACACCTTGCTGGTGCTATGGTTCTGAGACAATGGATATGGATCCGCAGACAATCAAAGCTGTATGGGGATTCAATGGAACAGAAAGACCGGGAGCTGTATACCTTGCATCTGTTCTTGCAACACATGCACAGAAAGGTCTTCCTGCATTCGGTATTTACGGACATGACGTTTGTGAAGCAGACGACACATCTATTCCGGAAGATGTTCAGGAAAAACTGTTAAGATTCGGACGTGCAGCAGTTGCAGCTGCTTCCATGAGAGGTAAATCCTACTTACAGATTGGTTCTATCTGTATGGGTATCGGCGGATCTATTATTGATTCCGACTTTATCGAATCCTACCTTGGAATGCGTGTAGAATCTGTTGACGAAGTAGAAATCATCCGTCGTATGACAGAAGGTATCTACGATCATGAAGAGTTTGAAAAAGCTCTGAAATGGGCAAAAGAAACATGTAAGATCGGTTTCGATAAGAACCCGGAAGAATTACAGACGAGCCCGGAGAAAAAAGAAGAGCAGTTTGAGTTTGTAGTTAAAATGGCAGTTATCATCAAAGAGCTGATGAACGGCTGCGATAATCTTGACCCGAAATTCTCCGAGGAAGCAATCGGACATAACGCACTTGCAGCAGGTTTCCAGGGACAGAGACAGTGGACAGACTTCTATCCGAACGGTGACTTTGCAGAGGCAGTTTTAAATACTTCCTTTGACTGGAATGGCGCAAGAGAGCCATACATCCTTGCAACAGAGAACGACGTATTAAACGGTCTTGGAATGATGTTCATGAAACTTCTTACAAACCGTGCGCAGATGTTTGCAGACGTTCGTACATACTGGAGCCCGGAAGCTGTTAAGAAAGCAACAGGATATGACCTGGAAGGAGTTGCAAAAGAGAACGGCGGATTTATCCACCTTATCAACTCCGGCGCATGCTGCCTTGACGCCTGCGGCGAAGCAAAAGACGAAAACGGCAACGGCGTAATGAAAGAATGGTGGAATGTAACAGAGGAAGACCAGAAAGCGATCATGGACGCTACAACATGGAACGCAGCAGACAACGGATACTTCCGTGGCGGCGGATTCTCTTCCAGATTTGTTACAAAAGCAGAAATGCCTGCTACAATGATCCGTCTGAATCTTGTAAAAGGATTAGGACCGGTTCTTCAGATCGCTGAAGGATGGACATTAAACCTTCCGGAAGAAGTTTCTGATAAACTCTGGAAACGTACAGACTACACATGGCCATGTACATGGTTTGCACCAAGATGTACAGGCGAAGGCGCATTCAAGACTGCTTACGATGTAATGAATAACTGGGGTGCAAACCACGGTGCAATCTCTTACGGACACATCGGTGCAGACCTTATCACAATGTGCTCTATGCTGAGAATTCCGGTTTGCATGCACAATGTTCCGGAAGAAAAAATCTTCCGTCCAGCAGCTTGGAACGCATTCGGAATGGACAAAGAAGGCGCAGACTACAGAGCTTGCAAAAACTACGGACCACTTTACAAATAAAATATGCTGCTTAAAGCAGATGGGGAGCTGTGCTGATGCACAGCTCCTTTTTGGTTCGAAACCCGGAATACCAGTGAAAACAGGGGATTCTACTGCTGTTCGGTTGTGAAAAACAGCAATTTCCCTTAAAATTTTCATTGGAGGTGATCAATATGTTCGAGATCGACAAAGAAAAATTCGGGGCTCTTGTATCCGAGCTTAGAAAAGAAAAGGGATATACCCAGAAGGAGCTTGCACAGCAGCTTTATGTGTCTGATAAGGCGGTGAGTAAATGGGAAACCGGAGTTTCCCAAACTAAAGGATATTAAGGAACAACCTGTGTTTACCTGCTTGCAAAATACTGGTGTATATGATAATGTTCTCGCAATTAGAAAAGTAATGATTGTTTTGAATACAAGTGTTATAATTAAGGTGCTTAAACGATTATGGAAAAATTAGGAGGAAAGTATGAATAGAAGAGATTTTAGTCATGGGTTAGCAGATATGTATGAACGAGAATATGAAATAGATAAGGAATTAAAAAATATTCACTTAAAATTGATTATGGAAGATGATAGAGAGAGAAAACAATGGTTTATAAATGCTCAAGACAGATTAAATCAAGAAAAAAAGGAACTTGGGAATAAAATTTTGGAATTTATAGCCCAAAATAAACCTTTATTGGAAGATTAAAGTATGATATCGATTGAACAATATTAGAAAGGATTGATAAACATATGAAAGCTAATGATAAAAAAGCAATAGTTTCTCAAGAAGATATAATGAAAATATTAGATTCTTGCTATGAAAAATGTTTGAATGGTATTCCAAAAGTAAGTCCCAATGTTGAGGATATGGCAAATGACTATTTGTGTAAATATGGAACTAAAGAACTTGCTTGTCAAGCCATGCTTAAAAATCAAATAACAAAATGTGCAACATCAGGATTTATTACTGGATTTGGTGGAATAATAACAATGCCTGTAACACTTCCTGCAAATGTTACAAGTGTACTTTATGTACAAATGCGTATGATTGCATGTGTTGCGTATATGGCTGGCTTTGAACTTGATAGTGATGAAACCCAGACTTTTGTTTATGCTTGTCTTGCAGGGGTTGCTGTAAATGAATTGGTAAAACAAGCCAGTATCAAATTTGGGGTAAAATTTGCCAATGGGTTAATTAAAAAAATACCGGGTAAAGTCTTTACTAAAATCAATCAAAAAGTAGGATTTAGATTTGTTACTAAATTTGGAACGAAAGGTATTGTTAATTTAGGGAAACTTCTTCCGGGCGTAGGTGCAGTTGTTGGTGGTGGACTAGATTTTGTAGAAACTAAAATGATTGCAAATCGCTCATATAAATGGTTCTTTAAGCATGATTTTTCAGTAGATAGCAAAAATGAAGAGGATATTGAAATATATGAAAGCGATTTAAATGTTAGTGTTGAAGAAAAGGAGTAAAAGAAAAACATGATAAAATTCTTACATGATTGGTTACCCATAATTATCGCAGCACTATCTTTAGCTATGAGTATAATAACAAATAAGAAAAATAGCAAACAAAACGGTGAATATAGAGAAAAAATGCAAGAATTTGAAATTGAAAAAGAAAATATACGCCAAAGAGAAAGAAAAATAGACGAAATGTTTATGCAATTAAATAGCCGTTCTAATTTAATTCCTTATTTTCACTTGATTTTAGATGATTCTAAGATTGAAAAAATAACTCTTAATGGTTCTGAGCAAATAAAACTAGTAATAGGGTTAATAAATATCGGAAAAGAATCAGCAACAAATATAATGATATTCCCTATGGGAGAAGGATTAGAGAATTATCTTGAAACATTATACGAAAAAGAGAACAGTTATTTTATACATGATTATCTTAGTCAAAATTTTGCTTTGTCTAAAGGCAGTGTAACATTCAGCATAGTAAAAGAAATTCCTAAAGATAATGATGGGAAAATTGCTAATTTTATTAAATTTAAAATAAGATTTAGAGATTTAATAGGAAATTTGTACGAGCAAGAATTTGAATTTGGTTATGATAATTATGCTGTGAATGGATTTAACTTAAAAAGTTCATCTAGTGTTCCTTGCTTAATAGAAGAATAAAATATTATTAGTTCCTATTATTTTAATTTCTTTTTATTTGATTTATATGATTAGCAGAACTTGGGTGATACGAATGTGATCCAGACACGGCGGTGGGAAAATCTTTTAGATTTTTCCGCCGTTTTTAGTGGCTGGTTCACTTCGGCAGTTGAGCG
>OGIW01001165.1_pt1 | contig 11814 bp, 9 predicted proteins | sample 1571921 | NCBI WGS metagenome assembly OGIW01 (sample SAMEA2582112, study PRJEB24529) | metagenome | biome: Human gut stool | place: China | collected 2011 | reverse complement strand
CTGCGGTTCTCTGGCTTTTGTTATGTATAACTTCCTTGTGGGAATTCTTCAGTCTGTAGGTGACAGCAAGCACCCTTTAATTTATTTAATTATATCTTCTATTATTAACATTGTGCTGGATTTAATTCTCGTAGCAGGATTAGGCATGGGTGTAGGCGCTGCTGCTTTTGCTACTGTAGTTTCTCAGTTTATCAGTGCGCTCTTATGCTTGCTTCAACTTTTAAAAAGCCCAGAAGAATACAAAATACATCCGTCCCGTATTCGTATGGACTGGCTGATGCTCCGCCAGATTATTTCCAATGGTCTGCCGGCAGGACTGCAAAACTCCATTATTTCACTGGCAAATGTAGTTGTTCAGTCCAATATTAACAAATTCGGACAAATGGCAATGGCAGGCTGCGGTTCGTATTCTAAAGTAGAGGGCTTTGCTTTTCTCCCTATCACCTGCTTTGCCATGGCGCTGACTACCTTCATCAGCCAAAATCTGGGAGCAAAAGAATACAAAAGGGCAAAAAAAGGAGCTGTATTCGGTGTTATCTGCTCCCTTTCCATGGCTGAACTGATTGGAGTAATTATTTACCTCTTTGCTCCTCAATTTCTGGCTGCATTTAATGATACCCCTCAGGTTATTGCCTATGGAACAGATCAGGCTCGTATTGATGCGCTGTTTTATTTTCTTCTTGCCTTTTCCCATTGTATGGCAGGAATTTTACGAGGCGCAGGAAAATCCGCCGTTCCCATGTTCGTCATGCTGATATGCTGGTGTATTATCCGTGTAAGCTATATCACTGCGGCAGTACACTTTATCCCTGATATTCATGTTATCTTTTGGGCTTATCCGCTGACATGGACGCTGAGCTCTATTACCTTCCTTATCTACTTCTTAAAGTCCGATTGGATACATGGATTGGAGAAACAGAGGATAAAATTTCAAGCGTAATACTGAAAACCATATCACTTGGTCGGATTAGAGACCTTAAACCTACTCAAGTGTAGAGAATACTACTAAAAACTGTTAAGAGGCTGTTGCGTTTCATACATATCTTAAATGTTGAAGGCAGCAGCCTTTCCTACATTAAGTCTTTGTTTTCAACACCCTGTATGGAGAGAAAAGCAAAAATTAGTGATATAATCGTTAATATGACAGGAAATATAGCATTGTTTGCCAAAGTAAGGTCGCCTATGTTTGCCTGTGTCAGTATAATAAGCAAAAATGAAGATATGATAGTTGCTTTTGACGATTTCATAGCCGATAAACAGGGCGATAAAGCTCATAGTCACTATAACGACTGTTTTCAAGATTAGCTGCACATAAAAGCCCAAACTTGCCATGTTAAAATCAAGAGGGAAAGCAGATACCATAAATTTTGAACCAAGCAAAATGCACCCGTAAAGCAATAATTTCGTAAGAACCAAAGCGGAAAAATTAAAAATCCACACCGCAAGCATTTGTGAAATAAGTATTTTCTGTCTTATTCTTGTATGCGCTCACAATAAATGATGAAAGCATGACACTGGTAAATACAAGGAAAGACATACTTGTAAACAACTCAATAGGCGAAGATATGGTATTATTGCCGGGAGCTGCGTCTGGTACGCCTGTATCCGGGTCGTTTGCAATACCAAGATAGGCAAGTGCGAACATGAACAGGCAGAGAACCGCCGCCAATATTACAGCGTTACGGATATATTTGCCGATATTGTTTTTCTTCCATTCCAGTTTAATCAGTTTTAACATGATTTCTCCACCTCCCCAGTCATTTTTAGGAAGTAATCTTCCAAAGTTTCCGCTTTTTTACCAAGAGATATTACCTCAACATCATTCAAAGCAAGCGTTTTCGATAATTCTTGAGTGGATACATGGCTGTCATAAATGCGGATTTTTTCGTCCTCGATAATCTTAAAATTATCAACTCCAAGTTTTTCACTTAACACATAGGCTGCCTTTTTCGTATTGAGTACAGACAATTCAATATAGGCTAAACTCATCTGCTCGATTTCTTTCATGCTGATTTCTTTCATCATCACACCATGATTGATTACACCAACAGTATCAGCAATACTTTCAATCTCTGAAAGAATATGACTGGAAATCATAATTGTTATGCCATATTCGGTGCAGAGTGTTTTCAACAGGTCGCGGATTTGCTTCATTCCCGCTGGGTCAAGTCCGTTTGTCGGCTCATCAAGGATAAGTAACTCCGGCTTACACAGAATAGCGCGTGCAATTCCAAGACGTTCTTTCATGCCGAGAGAATAATTTTTAACGGCTTTTCCGGCTGTGTCGGATAACCCCAACATATCAAGCGCATTTTCTATACTGCCATGATTGTAGTACCCCATATATTCACAATGGATTTTCAAATTTTCATATCCTGTCATGTGGTCGTAAAAGGTGGGAAATTCAATGATACTTCCCATTCGTTTTAAGACTTCATAGGATTGTGACGAAAGTGTTTCTCCAAAAATCTCAATGGCTCCACTGGTAGGTTTCCAAAGGTTTGTAATCATCTTCATAACTGTTGTTTTACCTGCTCCGTTCGGTCCCAAGAAGCCATAGATTTCTCCTTTTTTTATGTGGAGATTAACGTCATTTACAAGATTTCTTCCGCCAATGGTTTTCGTAATGTGATTAGTTTGTAAAATGTACTGCATATTTCTTATCTCCTTTCTACATACCATTGTAGCGGTTTCGATTTTCAAAACTCTTGAATAATCCTTACAAATTTCTTTCGCAGTATTTAATAAGACATTTTTTTAGTTTGACGCTAAATACTGTCTTTACATTCGGAGTGCTATCTAAAATAATATCCCCACCAAGCTGTAATGCTAAGTTTTTAGAAATTGTCAGCCCCAAACCATTTCCCTGTATATTACGATTTCGGGAGTCCTCCATAGTAAAAAGGCGGTCAAATACACTGGTTGCAAAATTTTTGTCAATTCCTTTACCCTTATCAATCACATCAATAAATACTGCATTTTTATCAGTTCTTAAATTTATTCCTAAATATTTCCCGTCTGCTCCATACCGAATAACATTAGAAATAAGATTAAATAAAATACGCTGTATAGCTTCTTTATTCCCATGAACATAGACAGATGTTTCCGGTATATCAATATCAACTTGAAAATTTTTGCTTGTCAGTATTTCGTAAAAATCTAATGTGCTTTCACGACAAACCTCACATACATCAATTCTCGACAGTTCTATATCCATATCGCCGGACTCTAACTTTGCCAAAGTGAAAAACTGGTTAATCAGTTCCATGACGTTTTCTGCCTTCTGTTCGATTTTCCCTAACATTTCGTCTGTACTTGTCCCATTGATACGCATAATTTCCAAATATCCCAAAATGACAGTCATGGGTGTCTTTATATCATGTGAAATATTAGAAAGCATTTTTTTAGAAGCAATTTCCGAACGACAATAATCTGCTTTTACTTTTAGATGATTTTCCAACAAACGGTTTATTTGTGCAGCAAGTTCCATAAGCTCTTTGTTCTCGGTAAAAATCATTACGCGCTCGGAGCTGTTTGTATCAGTTATTTCTTTTAGCTTTCCGCTGATTTTTTGTATTTTTTTCTGTATTCCGGTACGAAAAACAAATTGCTGATACAAAACAATTACGAGTAAAAGCACAATACACATCAAAAGAAAAAAGATAATCGTCGGCTCACTCATAACGTATCTCCTAATTTATATCCAATCCCCCAAACTGTTAGAATATAACGGGGATTTCGGTTATCGTCCTCAATCTTATTCCTCAATCTGCTGATATGCACATTAACAGCATTTTCATCTCCTAAATATGCGTCATTCCAAACAAGAGAATAAATTTGTTCTTTGGTATATACCTTTTTAGGGTTTTGCAATAGTAATTTCAAAATATCAAATTCCTTTGCGGTCAATTCAATATTTTTCCCTTTTTTAGTAACGGAATATTCGGATAAGTTCATTATCAAATCTCCGGCAGCCAATATAGCCGGAGCAGTAACCGATGAATTATCATACTGGGTTGTTCTTCTTATATTTGCTTTTATACGGGCTAAAACTTCTACAACAGAAAAGGGCTTGGTAATATAGTCATCGGCACCTAATCCCAAACCTAAGGTTTTATCTGCTTCGGTGTCCTTTGCCGACACAATAATAACAGGAACTACGCTGTTTTTTCTGATGTACTGCATAACGTCCATACCGCTGATTTTGGGTATCATAAGGTCTAACAGAACTAAGCTAAACGTAGACATAGCAAATTGATTACAGGCTTCCTGTCCGTCAGCTGCGCAAATAACTTCATAATTTTCAGTCGTCAAATACTTAGTCAGCATTTCGCTAATTTCTGCATTATCTTCAATTAACAGAATTTTGTGTTTATTCATAAATTACTTTTTCCCCTTTCTTTTGGCATCAACCATATATAATCAATTTTGGAAGCTCTCATCATTTTTATCCGCCGCAGTACAATTCTTGTGGATTACTTTTTGTTTCATAGGACGGATTTCCTATGACATAAAGAAGGAGCTGCTGCTTTAAGTATCCTTCCGAGATATCTCTAATGCAACAACTCCTTCTTTTTATTCCTGTGTATCTTCCGTGTTTTCAGTTCCTTCTTCCGGTGTTTCTTCTGTCTCAGGCTGTTTTAATGTATAAACATCATTATCAGACAAAGTCACCTTTTTCCATTCTTTTTCGTTTACAGTAATTTCAGCTTTTTCTTTCCATTCATCTAAAAGCTTCTGATATGCTTCCTGTTTTCTTTCGTTTACAATTTGTTCTTTTTCAGCGTCTGTTGCTTCTCTGTCCAAAACCTGATCCATTCTGACTACATAATAAGCATTTTCGCCTTCTACAACACTTTCATAAACCTGTCCGTCCTGCAATGTTTTTGCCGCTTCCAGAAGTTTTTCATCTAATAAAGTGTCTTCTGCACCAAAAGTCGTGTCTAAAGCGCTTAAATTCTCATCCACTTCTTTTGCAAGAGTATCTACATCTGCCATAGCAGGGTCATCAGAAGCTAAAAGCTTATCTAAGACACTCTGTGCCTGTGCTTTTTTCTCGTTTTTCTCCTCATCAGTAAGAGGTGTTGTTGTTCCGTCTTCATTTGTCTTGTCTGCTGTGCTTACCTTGCAATAAGTAATGGCGCTCTGAGCAGCTTCTGTATCTTCTACATTTGTATCTACATCAGCTGTCATCGGGTCATACATCTTATTCTGATAAGTAAACAATGTCAAAAGCTGTTCAATATCGGACTGCTGTACAGAAAGCTTTTCAACCGTTTCTTTTGTATTCGCTTCCATGAATTTTTTTACAGCTTCTTCAATACTTTTCTTTTCTTCATCAGAAACAGATATCTTGTAATCTGCCGCATGTTCTTTTAACAGCATCATTGCTTTTAACTGTTCCAGTACACTGTCCTTTGTCTGCTCGCCGTAAGTTTTTCCATCCTCTGTCTTCTGCTCCCACATGCCGGTTGTGCCGCCGCCCATCATGGACATATAAGACATCATCTGTACCTGGTTCATACGAAGCACCAAATTTCCTGTTCCTACTGTTACTGTATCTTCTTTTCCTGTTAAAAGTGGTTTTGTTCCATCTATTTTTTTGCTTCCGCATCCTGCCAGCGCAGATAATCCCAACACACCTGCTGTTGTAAGGCATAACAGCTTTTTCATTGTTCTGTTCATAAGTTCCTCCTGTAAATCCCTTTTGTAGGTATAAATATCTTGTTTTATTATAGACGCTTTTCCTTATCCGAGCAAGAATTATTTCAGTATCAGTTCTTGAAAATCCATTAAAATATCATGAAGAATATTCAGCACATCTAAAATCTCTTTTGGTCTTCTTCCCTTTAAAGAAACCATAAAATACGGCACTTCATCTAACTTCATTTTTAAATTATTCTTATATTTATCCAAAATCTGCGGAAATCCTGCCCCGTCAATTTTTGCTCTTTCAAACATGGTAATCTTCACATCAGTGCCATTTTGTTTGATTTCCTTGATATATGCCTTATGAGCCAGCGCTTTTAAGTTAGCAATAGCCAGAAGGTTCTGAACAGCTTTTGGAGGTTCGCCAAATCGGTCCATAAGCTCTTCCAGCATATCTTCATATTCTTCCTCTGCCTCGATACCTGCAATTCTCTTATAAATATCCAATTTCTGATATTCATTTGGAATATATTTCGGCGGAATAAAGGCATTTACTTCCAAATCAATGGCTGTTTCAAAGTCTTCCTGCTGCTTCAGTCCTTTTTCCTCCCGCACAGCCTCATCCAGCATCTTACAGTACAAATCATAACCCACTGCCTGCATGTGTCCGTGCTGTTCTGCTCCTAACAGGTTTCCTGCACCACGGATTTCCAAATCTCGCATGGCAATTTTAAATCCGCTTCCCAAATCCGTAAATTCACGGATAGCATGAAGTCGTTTTTCAGCTACTTCCTTTAACATTTTATTTTTCTTATACATCAAAAAGGCATAAGCGGTCCTGTTGGAACGTCCAACCCTTCCTCTTAGCTGATAGAGCTGGGAAAGTCCCATCTGGTCTGCATCATGGATAATCATGGTATTCGCATTGGAAATATCAAGACCTGTTTCTATAATGGTAGTAGAAACCAGCACATCAATCTCTCCGTTAATAAAACTATACATGATTTTTTCCAGCTGATGCTCCTGCATCTGCCCGTGAGCGAAGGCTACGTTGGCTTCCGGCACTAATTTTGCCACACGATTTGTAACTTCATCAATATCATTGACACGATTATAAACGTAATAAACCTGTCCGCCCCTTGCCAGCTCCCTGCTGATTGCCTCACGCACCATCTCCTCGTTATATTCCATAACATAAGTCTGAATAGGCATTCTGTCCATAGGCGCTTCTTCCAGCACACTCATATCGCGAATACCAATAAGACTCATATGCAATGTTCTTGGAATAGGTGTGGCCGTTAGAGTAAGAACATCAATATTTTCCTTCAGCTTCTTAATTTTTTCCTTATGAGTAACACCAAATCGCTGTTCCTCATCAATAATCAAAAGCCCCAAATCCTTAAATTTCACATCATCGGAAAGAACCCTGTGAGTTCCAATCAGAATATCTACCAGCCCTTTCTGAGTATCGGCAATGGTTTTTTTCTGCTGTGCCGGTGTGCGGAAACGGCATAATAAATCCACTCTTACAGGAAAATCCTTCATTCGCTGTACAAAAGTATTATAATGCTGCTGTGCCAAAATCGTAGTTGGTACAAGATAAACTACCTGTTTTCCTTCCTGTGCCGCCTTAAATGCAATGCGAATGGCAATCTCTGTCTTTCCGTAACCTACGTCACCACAAATCAGGCGGTCCATGATTTTCTTACTTTCCATATCTTGTTTGGCAGCCTGAATCGCCATAAGCTGATCATCTGTCTCCTCAAAAGGAAACATTTCCTCAAATTCTCTTTGCCATACTGTATCCGGTTCATATTGAAATCCCTGTGTTGCCTGTCTTGCGGCATACAGGCGAACTAAATCCTTGGCAATATTTTTTACTGCCCCACGAACCTTTGTCTTAGTCTTATTCCATTCCTGTCCCCCAAGTTTATTCAGTTTTGGTGCTCTGGCATCTGCCCCTGCATACTTCTGAAGCATATCCAACTGATTAGGCAAAATATAAAGAGTACTTCCCCCTGCATATTCGATTTTAATATAATCTTTTGCAACTTTATCTACCGTAATTTTCTCAATTCCCTTGTAGACTCCCAGTCCATGATTTTCATGAACCACATAATCTCCAATACTAAGCTCATTAAAACTTTGTATTCTCTTTCCGCTATATTCCGATTTTTTTCGTTTTTTCTTCTTTTCTTGTCCGAAAATATCCGACTCTGTAATTACAACAAATTTAATCATCGGATATTCAAATCCCTTTTTCGCGTGACCGAAAGCTGTCATAATTTCTCCCGGTTCTATCACTCTGTCCATATCCTCTGTATAAAAACTGTTCAGTTCCTCATTTCGCAAATCCTCGGCAAGACGTGCCGCACGAGTACGAGAACCCGACAGCAGCAACACACCATACCCTTCCTTTTTAAAGCGTTTTAAATCCTTTACCAAAAGTTCAAAGCTGTTGTTATAAGGGCTGACAGATTTAGCCGTAATATAATACTGCTCCGTAATATCCCAGTCTCCTTTGTGCTGCTCGATGGTACAAAGAGAAACACAATTTTTCCTGTTTATCTTCTGCTGTGTCTGTCTGGCGCTGATTAACAAATCCGTCTGCCCCGCCAACAGATAACCCTTTTCCAGCCTGTGCTCCATACTTTCCCGAAATTCTGTTTCCACAGCCTGTGCCTGCTCCAGCAAACGATTGGTTTCGTCCAACAGTATCAACGTATTTTCCGTATCAAAATAGTCGGTAAAAGTAACTACATCTTTATAAAAATACCGCAGAAAATGCTCTGCTGCCGAAAAATCATGAAATTCTGTCAGATTTTCCAATGTTTCTGTTACCACCTGCTTTAATCTGCCTGCTTCCTCTGTTAAAAAAGCATCTCGAAACTTCTGTACTGCTGCATCTCTGTCTTTCTGGATTTTTTTTATTCCCTTTTTTAAAACCTCATCACTTAACAACATCTCTGCTGCCGGATAAATGGTAATTTCATCCAAATTTTCAATGGAACGCTGACTTTCTGCATCAAAACTTCGGATAGAGTCAATCTCATCACCCCAAAGCTCAATACGCACAGGATTGTCCTCTGTCAGTGGGAAAATATCAATAATTCCCCCTCGAAAAGAAAACTGTCCCGGTGCTTCCGCCTGTGCATTTTTCTCATATCCCATTCCTAAAAGCTGTTTTTTCAGCTTATCCATATCAAGGGGGCTGTCACTTTGAAAATGCAGTACATGCTTCTCTATGGTTTCAAGGGGAAGAAGGTAATCCATACAGCCTCCCATGCTGGTAATAACCGTAACGCCCTTCTTCTCCAAAAGCGCAGCCAAAACCTTCATTCTTTCTTTTGTCAAAAGATTTCCGTGTACATCTGCCTCAAAGAAAATCAAATCCTTGGCAGGATAAAACATAACCTCACGATTATAAAGACGATAATCCTCATAAAGCTCTTTTGCCTTTAAATCATTTTCCGCAATAATCAGACAGTTAGCCTTTTCCTGTCCTGTCTTTTTTTTCATCGCTTCAAAAAGCCCATACATAATATGGGCTTTCTGAGTTTCCACACAGCCTGAGAGCTGCAAAATACCTTCGTTTTTTGGAAGCTTTTGTGTAATTTCTTCAAATTCTTTCAGATTTTCTAAAGGCTGCATGAATACCTGCATGATTTTACTCCTCTTTTTTCTTCTTTCCTGAACCGTTATAATGGTTCATTGCTGCATCAATTCCTTTTTCAATAATCATTTCCACCGCATCTACCGCATCCTGAATAGCTGCATCTACCACTTCTCTCTCCTTGGAAGAAAAACGTCCCAAAACGTAGTCAGCCAAATCCCATCCCTTTGGTTTTGCTCCTACACCTACCTTAATGCGGTAAAAATTCTGTGTGCCGAGCTGAGCAATAATATTTTTAATTCCATTATGCCCTCCTGCACTTCCCTTTTTTCGAATACGAATTTGTCCCGGCTCTAAATCAATGTCATCATAAATGACAATCATCTCTGTTTCCGGATCCATTTTATAGTAATCGATAAATTCTCTTACAGACTCTCCGCTTAAATTCATATAAGTCAAAGGCTTTTCCACAATTACTTTTTCTCCGCCAATTATTCCTTTTCCGTATAAAGCTTTATGAGCAATTCCTGCCTGTGGAATTTCATGACGGTCTATCAGTTCATCCACAACATCAAAACCCATGTTGTGTCTTGTTTTTTCATATTGTTTACCCGGATTTCCAAGTCCCGCTATTAATAACATATCCCTCTCCTTAGTTAAAATATACCAGTTCCTGCTTTAAAGGCTCTGTGGGTTCTAAAGAAATAGCTGTAAGCACCGGTCCTTCTTTGTGATAAGAAGAAACGTACTCATAATCCACCTCTGCCACAACTTTTACCCACTTACCTGTACGCAAATTTTTCGCCTCCGGACTTTTACAGATATATCCGATAAAGCTGGTGTCATCTGCACAGCAGGTCATTGCCATTCTTCCCGGAACAAAAACATTTTTGGGAAATTCTCTGGATTTTAATATCATACCCGTAAAAGCAACCTTCTTGCCTTTATAAGTCTCCGGATGATCCATAGCATCAATAAACCAGATGCCGTAATCCTCGTCCATGATTTCAATTACATCTGCATTGACATCAAATGGCATTTCCTCCGCAAAAATATCTTCGATTTCGCCTTCTTCATCCTCAAAGATAATCTCTGCTCCCTGATTTACTACTTTTACGCTTCTTCTGAAGGATGCCAGAGGCATATCCATAGAACAACGATTAAACAATACCATATCTGCATTTCTCACCATTTCCACAAACAGGGATTTCATATTGTTCATATACACCTGAAAGGTGCTGGCATCTACGGTAACAATGTGCTGCACAATGCCCCAGTCCTTTGGAAGCTGCATTTCCTCGAATTTACTTACCTGCCACATTCCGTTGTATTCTATAATCACTCGTTCCGGACTATAAAAAGCATCATAAGCTACCAGTCTTTCCGGTGTTAATTCATCTAAGCTGTTTAATACCTCCACGGAAGTTCTGCTTTTCTTCAGCATCTTTTCATCAAATTCTACTTCGCCTTCTTCGCAGAGAATTAACAGGGTGTTGCCCTCTATCTGAAAATAATCCTGAGCAATGGTAAAATCTAAAAATGTAGATTTTCCGCTTTCTAAAAATCCTGCCATAAAATAAATCGGCACTCTGATTTCGTCCATTTCTGTTTTCTCCCTTTATTTAAAATCTCAAATACCAAATAATTCTGACAGCTTGTCTTCCTGAATTTTAGAGCCGATAACGCAGATACGTCCTGTGTAATCAGCAGAACCTTCTCTGATGTCCGCTTCTCCCGGAACCATATCAAAGTAAATCCACTGTCCGTCTTTTCCTTCTACCATACCTTTTGCTCTTAAAATCATACCGTAGCTTTCATCATTAGAAAGTGTATCCAAAATACTCTTGATTTCATCCTGTGAATATATCTTTACAGTTTCCTTACCCCAGCTTGTAAACACCTCGTCTGCATGGTGGTGATGATGGTGTTCATGCTCATGGTGATGGTCATGTCCGCAGCCGCATTCTTCGTGGTCGTGATGATGATGCTCGTGCTCATGGTGATGGTCATGTCCGCAGCCACATTCCTCATGGTCGTGATGATGATGCTCGTGCTCATGATGATGTCCGCCACATACAGGACAAGCTTCTTCTTCCATCAGTTCTTTTTCTAAAGAGCGGTTATTTTCCATAATATCCAAAATTTTCTCTCCCGCTAATTTCTCTACCGGAGTCGTAATTACCGCTGCTTTTTTATTTAAAGAACGAATGATTTCCACTGCTGTCACAATCTTCTCTTCTGTTGCTTTTTCTGTATCTGTACGGCTTAAAATAATTGTTCCCGCATACTCAATCTGATTGCTGAAAAATTCACCGAAGTTTTTCATATACATTTTGCATTTTGTAACATCCACAATAGTTGTAAAGCTGTTTAATTTTATGTCAACTGCGTCTTCTACCTTCTGAACGGCTTTGGTTACATCTGAAAGTTTTCCTACTCCTGACGGCTCGATAATAATTCTGTCAGGATGATATTTTTCAATGACTTCTTTTAAAGCCTCGCCAAAATCTCCTACTAAAGAACAACAAATACAACCGGAGTTCATTTCTCGA
>OGIW01001163.1_pt1 | contig 11822 bp, 16 predicted proteins | sample 1571921 | NCBI WGS metagenome assembly OGIW01 (sample SAMEA2582112, study PRJEB24529) | metagenome | biome: Human gut stool | place: China | collected 2011 | reverse complement strand
AAAGGCATACTTTTCCTGGGGAGCAGATCTGATCCTGTCCGGACATTATCATGGGGGCGTGATGCGTTTCGGAGAAAATACAGGGCTTGTTTCTTCTCACCTTCGGATTTTTCCGCCTTTTTGCTGCGGGAAGTTTCAGAGAGGGGAACGGCATATGATCGTAAGCGCAGGTCTTGGGGAGCATACCATTCCCGTGCGCATTCATAATCCGAGAGAGCTTGTCTGTATCACAGTAAAATCACTGAAAGAGGACTGTTTATGGCAATACCGGTAAAATTAAATGTATTTGAGGGACCGCTTGATCTGCTCCTTCATTTGATTGATAAAAATAAAATTGACATTTATGATATTCCTATTGTGGAGATCACAGATCAGTATATGGAGTATATCCATTCTATGGAAAAAGAAGATCTGGGGGTTATGAGTGAGTTCATGGTAATGGCAGCCACTCTTCTTGATATTAAATGTAAAATGCTTCTTCCGAAAGAAGTCAATGAAGAGGGAGAAGAAGAGGATCCGCGTGCAGAACTTGTGCAGAAGCTTCTGGAATATAAGATGTACAAGTATATGTCTTATGAGCTGAAAGATAAAATGGACGCTGCAGCCAATGTGTACTACAGAGAGGCAGATATTCCAAAAGAGGTGCTGAAATATAAAGAGCCTGTAGATCCGGCGGAATTGCTCCGCGGTATGACACTGGAAAAGCTGAATGCGATCTTTAAATCCGTTATCCGCAGACAGGAAGACAAAATTGACCCGATCAGAAGCAGGTTCGGAACCATCGAGAAAGAAGAAGTCAGCCTTTCTGAAAAAATGCTGGAGTTAAAGGAATTTGCCGGTACGCATAAAAAATTTTCTTTCCGGGCGCTTCTGGAAAATCAGCGTTCCAGAATCCAGGTGATTGTAACCTTTCTTTCTGTGTTGGAGCTGATGAAAATGGGGCACATTCATGTGGATCAGGAAACGCTTTTCGGCGAGATTGAGATAGAGGTATTGACGGAGCCGGATACTTGGAAAAATTTAACGGAATTTGCAGAAGAATAAAAGAAACGGAGAATTTCATGAATATAAAAGAAGCAGAGGGAGCCATTGAGGCAATTCTTTTTGCAATGGGAGACGCGGTAGAGCTGACACAGATCGCAAAAGCTCTTGAACAGGACCCTTCCACGACAGAAAAAATCATACATAATATGATGGACCGTTACCGGGAGGAAAACAGAGGGATACAGATTATTGAACTGGAACAGTCGTATCAGATGTGTACAAAAAAAGAATACTATGATTATCTGATCCGCATTGCAATGCAGCCAAAGAAGCCGGCGCTTTCTGACGTTATGCTGGAGACGCTTTCCATTATTGCTTATAAACAGCCGGTTACAAAGGTGGAAATAGAAAAAATCCGCGGCGTGAAATGCGACCACGCCATCAATAAGCTTGTAGAATACAGGCTCGTAAAAGAACTGGGAAGACTGGATGCTCCGGGAAGACCGATCCTTTTTGGAACAACGGAAGAGTTTCTTCGTTCCTTTGGGGTACAGGCGCTTGATGAGCTTCCTGTTCCGGATCCGGTTCAGATAGAAGATTTTAAGGCAGAGGCAGAAGAGGAAATCCAGCTAAAACTGGATGTATAAACAAAAGGAGGGAATGGCTATGCCGACAACGTATACCCATGATTATTTTGGAAAAAAAGTGTATCAGAAGCTTCCTGAAGAGATGAAACGTGTGATAAAAGAAAACGGGGAGCTTTACAGAATCGGGCTTCACGGTCCGGATATTCTGTTTTATTATATGGTGTCTAAAAATCCGATCACCCAGTTTGGAGTGAATATGCATAAAGAAAAAGGCAGAGCTTTTTTTGAACAGGGAATGGAGACGGTGCGCCGTACAGGAGATAAGGCGCTTCTTTCCTATCTGCTGGGATTTGGATGCCATTATCTTCTTGATTCTTACTGTCATCCGTATGTGGACGAAATGGCAGATGCGGGAGTGATTTCTCATACGCTTCTGGAAAAAGAATATGACCGTTTTCTCATGGAAGAATCCGGGAAAAATCCATATATTTACAGACCTTCTGATTGTATTGTTCCCCGGTATCAGTGGGCAAAGGAAATTCATAAGGTTTTGCCTACAGTGAAAACAGTAAATATTTATATTTCCATGAGAATGATGAAGGTTCTTACAAATCTTATGGTATGTAATGACGGAGAAAAAAGAAGAAAAAGAATCCAGAAGCTTTTTAAGCTGACAGGAAGCGAAAGCGCAATGTCTCTTCTGGAGCATTTTATGAAAAAAGAACCGATTCCAGGTTCTTCCATTCCTGTTGCAAGGCTGAATACACTGTTCTGGGAAGCAGTGGAAGAAGTACCGGAGGAGCTTATGGAGCTTTACAGCCTTTCAAAAGAGAAGAAAAAACTGTCAGATAGATGGGACAGGACGTATAATGGATGATTTTTTGATGTATTGAATTTGGAGGATTCTTTATGAAGAAAACAACTGCCGTTAAGATTTTTCTTACCCTAATAACTGCACTTTCCCTGTTGAGTGTATTCGTTTCATCGTGGATTTTTGTTCTTGCCACAGGTGTATGTGTTTTTGGGTGGGTTGCGCTTTGGAAAAAAAGCAAAGAATCATAATGAATGTCGGTTCAGTTTTAAGGAGGGCTTTATAGCCCTCCTTTTATCAATAACTAAAAATAGCTTTATGAAAAAAATCTTAGCCTTATATCTGTCTGGCAAATGGTTTTTTAAAGGTGTGGAATACGCCAGTCTGTTCAAGAAGCCTTGTGATTGTGAAGAAAATAATGGAATCAATCGGCCACATGATCAGATTTTTCAGTGCCCTTGCGGGAAGAATTGCCAAAAAGCCTTTTCCGTACAGCATATCCAGCCATAATGTGTTTAAGAGCACGTTCACAATGAGAATTACGACCAGCTTGGCAATCAGGACTCTTTTCAGAGTCAGTTTCTGACGGTAATAAAAGCAGCCGTAGATAAAGGCGGCCAGCATGGCGTTAAAGGTAAAGCCAAAGAAAAATCCACCGTCCGGTCTCATAAAATATTTTACAATGTCCAGGATTCCTGCGAACAGCCCTCCTGTAACAGGACCAAAAAGATAATCCACAATCTGATTGGGAATGCCGGAAAATCCGATTTTAATATAAGGTCCAAGGTTGATGGTTGCCACTGAATTAAGAATCAGTGCCAGGGCTGCCAGCATTGCGCTCATGGCAAGTGCCGGAACACTTTTCAGCTCTTTTGCTGAATTGAGAAACATATTTTTTGTTTCTTTCATAAAAAAATTACCTCCTTTCGCAGATACCTGACCACAATAGGAGATAATCATATGTACTTATCTTCTGTTGCAGCGAGATGCAATTCATATACCGCAAGATTTCTCTTTTCGTCTTCCGGCAACTCTCTATCCGGAAAGCACTTTACGCATATGAATCTACTCTGCATGTCTTTTATGGTGTTATTATACTTCGCTATCATGGAGTGTGCAATATCTTTTTTACATATTTTCCAATTTTTTGACTTTTAAATAGATTATGCTGTGATAAAGTGATATACTGTAAACATCTATACGAAGATAAAGGAATTTTATAACAGATGAAATTAGAATATAAAAAAGCATATATAATGAATATGTATACAGTCCCGGAATATAGAAGAAGAGGAATTGCGTATCAAACTCTGGACAAACTGGTAAAAGAAGCAAAAGAGAGGGGGATTTCCGCAATATCTCTGGAAGCGACAGATATGGGACGCCCTTTATATGAAAAATATGGATTTGTAAAGATGGATCATGAAATGGAATTGATATAGGAGGGATTACACGGAATGAAAAATATGTATAAGTTTACGACATCAAAAACAATCACTACAATTTTTGTATATTTTTTGCTGTTTCTGGCAGGGGATTTATTTGGAAGCCTGCCGTTTGATTTTGTTTTTTCTTTTATAACATTGCCGTGCAGTGAGTTATATATTATTTTAAGAATGCTGGGCTGTTTTATTCTTACGTTTGTGCTTTTTTGGTTGTATACAACAAAGCATCTTCACTTAAAACTGAGTAATTTTGGAATTACATTCAAAATGAAAAGCTGGGGAATTGTGCTGTCTGTTTTACTTCCTGCGTTTGTCATTGTTGGGTTTTTGATGACAGGAGCAAAAGTGGAAGTGAATGAATTTACGTTTGGCAGAACATTATTGATTGTAGTCGCTTCTGCTATGATTGCTTTAAAATCAGGAATATTGGAAGAAATGTTGTTCCGTGGTTTTATTATGAAACTTCTGGAAAGCAGATGGAATAAATATGTGGCAATTTTTGTGCCGTCTTTTCTGTTCGGTCTGGTACATATTCCCTCTATGGAGACGTTTACTGTGGAGGGTGTGATGCTTCTGATCATAAGTGGCACATTAGTAGGAATCATGTTTTCCCTGGCGGCGTATGCAGGAAAATCCGTGGCAAACAGTATGCTGCTTCATGGTGTGTGGAATTTTGTTATGATAACAGATATTTTGCATATTACAACAAAAGAAGGGATTTACGGAGAACCTCTTTTTTCAATGATCATCTCCTCAGATAATATCTTACTGACAGGGGCTGGTTTTGGAATGGAAGCTTCCATAATTGCCATAGCGGGATATGCCCTTATCTGTATTGTGGCAGGGGCTATAGGGAAACACAAAACTGCATAAAATCAGGAGGATTTTGTATGAAAAGGGAATTAGGAATTGCCAGATGTGGTCTTGCATGTTGTTTATGTTCAGAAAATACTGCGTGTAATGGCTGCGGCTCAAGTGGGTGTCCGGACAATGACAGATGCGAGAATAAAAAATGTTCAATGGAAAAAGAACTGACACACTGTTATCAGTGCGATCAAGATTGTAAAAAAGGATTATTGAGCAAGATTAAGCCATATACATTTACTTTGTTCGCTAAAAAATATGGAGAGGAAATACTGTTAGACTGTCTGGAGAGAAATGAGAAAAAAGGAATTGTCTATCATCGAGAAGGGATAAACGGAGATTATGATGAGTTCGATGATATAGAAGAACTTATGAAATTCATTCAGACAGGGGAACGATAAAATATGGAAAAAATAATAGCGATATTCTTGGGAATTGTTATTTTTATGAAGGGTATCTTTTGGATTAAAATGGGAAAATCGACTGATAAAACAAAGTATATTTTGGGAGTAGCTGCTATCATAGTGGGAATTTTGATGTTGGGTTCCGGAATTCTTTCTTTTATGTGAAATAAGGTGGTAAACTACAGGTCGAATCGACTAAACTATCGGTTAATTGAGTATATTTGAGAAAAGTGTTAAGGTGAAATCATCAAACACAGGGAGGAATTAATACATGAAGAAAACGCTTGGCACAATGATTTCATCATTAAGAAAAGATAAGGGAATGACACAGTTGGAACTTGCAGAAATAATGGGGGTGACAGATAAGGCTGTTTCTAAATGGGAGAGAGATTTGTCCTGTCCGGATATAAATTCAATTCCCAAACTGGCAGAAATTCTGGAAATCTCTGTAGAGGATTTAATGCAGGGAAAGACGGAAACAAAGGAACAAGATACAAAAGAAAAAAAGGAAAATATAAGCATAAATAAAGTAGATGAAATAATTGATACCGCATTAAAAGGAATTGGTATTGCTATGGGAATTGCCGTAACAGTGTTGTCTGTTCTCGGAGAACTGGAAATAAATGCAGCATTTACTATGTTAGGCATTGGATTGGCGGGAATATCCATTTCTTTGTTAAAGGATAAGACAAGCGAAAAATAAATTTTGACAGCATTTTTGTATTTTAGGCGGGAAAAAGTGATTTATAAAAAAATTCAAAGAAGGATTTTGTATTTTAGGCGAAAAAAAGCGATTTATAAAAAATTCCGAAGAAGAATTTTGTATTTTAGGCGGGAAAATGCGATTTATAAAAAAATTCGAAGAAAAATTTTGTATTTTAGGCGGGAAAAGGTGGTTTATAAAAAATTTCGAAGAAAAATTTTGTATTTTTAGCGAGAAAAGATGATTTATAAAAAAATTCAAAGAAGAATTTTGTATTTTAGGCGAAAAAAAGCGATTTATAAAAAATTCAATGATTACCCCTTTGCGAGTTCAATAGAACTTAAATTTGGAGACAGCAATAGGAAAGGAGATCCAACATGCCTGTGATCGTTCATATATTTACTATATTATTTGCGATTCTCTGTTTCATGATTATTAAGAAAAAACGTTATAAGGAAATGCCGGTTATATGTTTTATCATGTTTGTTTCCTTTATCAGTTTCGGCATATCTTCCCTGATTGCGATTTTTGCGCCTTACGGAGAAATTCTGTCATATCCCTGTATGATAATGGCATTAGGATTGCTCCTGCTTTTGGTGGGAATCAATGATTTGTATTCGATTTTTCGCTGTACGAAAAGAATCGAGGGAGTTTACTGTGGGTATAATACATATTATGGCAGTCATGGAGTTTCTTCTTATAGTCCTGTTTTTGAGTATACATATAATGGTGCATTGTATCATGAGCAAACCACGCAAACAGTATCCCGCAGGCAGCTTACAAAAAATATGACGAAAGGAAATCGATATTCCATATATATAAATCCGAAGTGTCCCGGTGTTTATGTGCTTTTCAGAAGGCTGCGGGCGGGCGGCGTGGTATGTTTTATTATCGGAACGGCATTTATGGCAGCAGGGGCAGTCATACTATATGCGTTATTTCCTGTGCTTTTTTTGACAAAAAAATTTTAATACATATTCTTTCCACTTCCGAATATACTTTTAGCAGATAGAAATAATCATGAAAAAGCTGCGGAGGACTGGGAATATGAAGAGAGGGAAAGCTGCCGCTGCCGGGATTCTGGCGGCGGTTTTATTTTTTGTACACATGGCTGCGCCGGTAGAGGCAGAAGAAAAAGCTCCGGGAAACTTATATGCCCTGTCAGCAGTTTTGATGGACGGAGATTCCGGCAGAGTTCTTTACGGGAAAAAAGCAGACGTTCCACGACCGAATGCCAGTACGACAAAGGTTCTTACCTGCATTCTTGCTTTGGAAAATGTGCCGGGAGACGATTATGTAAAAGTTTCTCAAAATGCAGCTTCCCAGCCGGAAGTAAAGCTCCATTTAAGAGCAGGGGAACAGTATTATATGGAAGACCTTCTGTATTCCCTTATGCTGAAAAGCCACAATGATACTGCCGTTGCCATTGCGGAGCATGTGGGAGGAAGCGTGGAAGGGTTCAGCCGCATGATGAATGAAAAGGCGAAGGAAATAGGCTGTGAAAGTACCCACTTTATCACGCCGAATGGTTTGGACGCAGTAGACAATGGAGGAGAACACCGCACAACTGCCAGGGATCTTGGGCTGATCATGCGTTATGCCATTCAGAACGAAACCTTCTTAAAAATCACGAAGACAAGAGAGTATTCTTTCTGGGATATTGAGAAAAAAAGACAGCTTCACGTGCAGAATGCAAATGCGCTTCTTGATATGACGGACGGCGTTCTTTCGGGAAAAACAGGATTTACGGGAAAGGCAGGATACTGCTATGTCTGCGCGGTGGAAAAAGAAGAAAGAATTTTTATTATCGCGCTTCTGGGATGCGGCTGGCCCAACAATAAAAATTATAAGTGGAAAGATACGATGGCGCTTCTTCAATACGGAGAAGAAAATTTTGAATATAAATCTTTATGGAAAGAGCCGGAGATTCCGAAAATCTTTGTAAAAGACGGGATTTCCAAAGAAGAAGGATTTCAGCAAAAAGCGTATGTGGGAGGGTATGTTTCCGTTACGGAAAACGAGAGAGACAGAAAAATACTTGTAAGAAAAGAACAGAAGATCACGATGGAGACAAAATTTAAAAAAGAGCTTTCTGCTCCTGTAAAAAAGGGGCAGAAGATAGGAGAAGTTACGTTTTGCCTTAATGGAAAAAAGCTGATTTCCTATCCTGTTCTGGCGAATGCTTCTGTGAAAAAACTTACCTACAAATGGTATGCGCAGCAGGTATTTCAAAAATATTTTCATTAAAAACGCTCCGCGCAGGAGCGCACTGCGGCGGAAAAGAAGTATGTCGCTGAAGCGACCCGCCGCAGGCGGAGAATCCTGCGAGCAGTTTTTTCTTACGGGATAAAAAAGGAATCCATATCTACATGTTCCAGAGTCAGAAGTTTTATTTTTTTGTCAATGCCTCCCGCATAACCTGTAAGGTTTCCATTTGCTCCTACGACTCGGTGACAGGGCACAATGACAGAAATTTTATTATGTCCCACTGCGCCGCCTACTGCCTGGGCGGACATACGGGAAATCCTTTTTCTGGCGGCAATCTGCTTTGCAATTTCTCCGTAAGTCATAGTTTTTCCATAGGGAATGGAGCGGAGGATTTCCCACACTTCTTTTTGAAAATCAGATCCGGTAAGATGCAGTGGAAGGGCAAAGTCCGGTTCTTTGCCGGAAAAATAAATGGAAAGCCATTTTTTCACATCTTTAAAAAGCGGAATTTCTTTTTCTTCTGTTTCTTCGTTAAGACTGCTTGCGAAGTATTTCTGACCATCAAACCATGCGCCTGTTAAACCGTCTTCTTCTGCAGCAAGAAAAAGCCTGCCCAGGGGCGAAGGATAAGAGCTTGTATATTGCATAAGCGTTCCCCTTTCGTAATGTTTTGTACTGTCATTTTATCATAAATTTTTCCGGAAAAAAACGGGAAAAAAGCAATCCTATTGACGGGGGTTGTTTTTCGTGATAGCCTGTTTCGTAGATATACGTATGAAAAAAGATGGAGGGATTTTTCATGGAAATCATTCGAAAAGGAACGCCGGGAGAAGGAAAGCGGGTGCGAAAGCGGCAGAGAACCGGTTTGAAATCCTGATTCCAAAATTATACAGAGAGCCGGAGGAGACGGTGAAGGAACATATTTTTCTGGAAAAAGACGGGGAGCTAAAAGGGTTGCTGCTCACGCAGACAATGACCTGGAACGTGGACGGGAGAGAGCTGCTGACAGGACACATAGGTACCGTGTGCGCGGCTTGGGATTACCGGGAGCACGGCGTTATGAGCCGGCTGATGCCCGCAGCGATAGAAAAACTGGAAAAAGCAGGGTGTGTGTGCATTGTTCTGAATGGGCAGCGTCAGCGATACGAACATTTCGGGTTTATTCCGACAGGCAGCAAGACAGAGTTTGTATTTAATCCGGCAAATGTCAAGGGGGAGCCGGCAGAAGGATATGAACTGAGGGATTTTACAGCGGAGGATCTGGAGGAAACAGCGGCAATAGCAGAACTGCGTCTGGCAGACGGGAAGTATTTAAAACCATTATTAAAGCGGCTGTTTGAGAAAGGATTTTCCCAGGCGATGATAAATATAGCGCCGGGAACAGAAGAACAGGCGGATCGGGCTGCCGGCAGGGGAAGTAAAACTTTTGATAGAGGGTCATGGACTTTTGGAGATAAACGTAACGGAAGAGGGCGTAAAAGCCCGTATATGCGAAGGGCAGGATAAAGATTACGTATGAACAGGCAGTACATCTTCTGTTTTCTCCGCTTTCAACGGAAAGAGAGCTGTTATCCGGACAATGTCCGCTTATGGCGAACTGGTTTCCGCTTTCGCTTTACATAGAAGAAAATGATTGCATTTAAAAAATAAAAAGTGAGAAAGCTATTGAAATTTCACGAAAAAAAAGGTACAATTAAAATTGGCTAAATTTTTGGTTATACTTTTAAAATTTTTATAAAATGGAGGGCAAACTAGAATGAGTAATGCAACACAAAGCTTAGCGGGCGCAAGAATTACTTCTTTGCTGGACGCAAACAGTTTTGTTGAAATCGGACAAAGTGTAACAGCCAGAACTACAGATTTCAACATGGCTGAAAAAAAAGCACCTTCTGACGGAGTTATTACCGGATATGGTGTGATTGACGGGAATCTGGTATACGTGTACAGCCAGGACGCTTCCGTATTAAACGGAACAGTCGGTGAGATGCACGCAAAGAAAATTTCCAGACTGTATGATATGGCAATGAAGACAGGCGCTCCTGTAATCGGACTTGTTGACTGTGCAGGTCTTCGTCTCCAGGAGGCGACAGACGCTCTGGAAGCTTTCGGAGAAATTTATCTGAAAGCAACACTTGCTTCCGGAGTAATTCCGCAGATCACCGGTATTTTCGGAACATGCGGCGGCGGTATGGCAGTTCTTCCGGCTCTTACAGACTTTACTTTTGTAGAAGAGAAAAAAGGTAAAATGTTTGTAAACAGCCCGAACGCACTGGAAGGAAATCATATTTCCAAATGCGATACATCTGACGCAAAATTCCAGAGCGAAGAGACAGGTCTGATCGACGGTGTTGGAACAGAAGAAGAAGTGATCGGAAAAATCCGTGCACTTGTAAGTCTTCTTCCATCTAATAACGAAGACAACGATTCTTTTGTTGAGTGCACAGATGACTTAAACCGCGTATGTGAAGACATCGCAAACTGTGCAGGTGACACAGCCCTTGCACTTTCCAGAATCGCAGACAACGGTATCTTCCTTGAAACAAAAGATGCATACGGAAAAGATGTGGTAACAGGCTTTATGCGTTTAAATGGAGCAACTGTGGGCGCTGTTGCAAACAGAAGCGAGATTTATGACGAGGAAGGAAACAAGGCAGAAGAATTTGACGGAAGCCTTTCTGCAAGAGGCGCAAGAAAAGCAGCAGAATTTGTGAAATTCTGTGACGCTTTTGAGATTCCGGTTCTCACTCTTACAAACGTAACCGGATTTAAAGCAACTCTCTGCAACGAAAAAATGATGGCAAAATCTGTAGGTGAGATGGTTCATGCTTTTGCAGACGCAACTGTTCCGAAGGTAAATGTGATCATCGGAAAAGCTTACGGAAATGCTTATATCGCAATGAACAGCAAAGCAACAGGCGCAGATATGGTATTTGCATGGGACAATGCAGAAATCGGAATGATGGACGCAGACCTTGCAGCAAAGATCATGTACGCTGATGCAGACGCTGCAACATTAAAAGAAAAAGCAGCACAGTACAGAGAACTTCAGTCCGGCGTGGCTTCCGCAGCAGCAAGAGGCTATGTGGATTCTGTGATTTCTCCGGCTGATACAAGAAAATATGTAATCGGAGCATTTGAAATGCTGTTCACAAAGAGAGAAGACCGCCCATCTAAAAAACACGGAACGGTCTGAGCGAGGTGAAGCATATGAAGCATATTTTTAAGAAAATCTCCGCTGTCCTTGCAGCAACAGCCTGTGCGGCGTCTCTTACAGTAGCCGGTACAGCCGTTGTGTGGGCAGAAGAGGAAATCGATGCCAACGTAAAAGAAGCTCTTATTGCTACAGCGGAAGGGCTTACTGAGACAATTATTCCTCTTTCCGAGGAAGAGATCGACGCTTATATCGAATCCGGTGACGAATTTACCGTGTCTGCAATGGAAGCATGGGAAGGCTCACTGAAAGAAGTTGGAGAGAAAAGCGCAGACCAGGGAAAAGCAGGAGAAACAGAAATCGTGCTTGCAGATGATCAGTATACAGTAACTGTACCGGTCCTCTTTGAAAAAGCAGACGCAAATTTTGTTTACCTGTTTGACGAGCAGGGTACGCCGCTTTCCATGACTGTAGATGTACAGTATCCTATGGGCGTTACTTTACAGAGAGCAGGCTTAAATACCCTGATGGGTCTTGGAACCGTATTTATCATGCTGATTTTCCTTTCCTTTATTATTTACCTCTTTAAATTTGTACCGATGATCTTCGGCGGCAAGAAAGAGGAGAAAAAGGAAGCGCAGGCTCCGGCACCTGTTGTTGTGGCT
>OGIW01001158.1_pt1 | contig 11886 bp, 10 predicted proteins | sample 1571921 | NCBI WGS metagenome assembly OGIW01 (sample SAMEA2582112, study PRJEB24529) | metagenome | biome: Human gut stool | place: China | collected 2011 | reverse complement strand
ATAGTATGCTTTTGTGTCAGCAGCGGATGGAGATTGAAATTCAGCCCATTTATCCAAAGCTGTTGAATAATCTTTTAATGCTTGATCTACGTTTTCTTTTGCCTGCTTCCCAAGTGTATACAATTGTTCAAATGGAATTGGAACGTATGTATTTATGAACTCTGCTTGTGCAGGATTATCATATCTATTTACCATATTAAACTCTATTTCTAGTTCTTGTTAATAAATTATCCACTTGTTCTTTAGTAAATCCTTGACTTAAGAAATCAGCTAAGAATGGTAGTGTCATTTGATCCCTATTGTATTGATTTTGCATTTGTCTATTTACTTGAGACCATTTACCAAGTTGACTAGTTGCAGTTGCTCCAAAGTTTCTAGCAGCAGCTCTGTTTCTAGCATTAAGATCGTTGTACATATTTTCACTTTGTACAAATTGTTGTCCTAAATTATTAAGAGTGTTTGCATATTCTCCTAAGTAAGCATTGTCAGCATTTTGTTTAGTAGCGTACATGTTTGCATTAGAAGCATACTCATCAACAGCAGCTTGAGTTCTTGCTGCTAAATTAGAACCAGTGTTAGCATTAATGTTTGCTAAGTTATAGTTTGAAATAGCTCTTGATCTACTGTTAGCCAATCTTGCGGGTTCAATATTCATTCTACGTCTAGCCATTGTACTTCTAACTGCACCAGCATATGGGTTTAATACTAATGGTTCTTCTTCTGGTCCTCTTAATGACTGCAAAGCATTATACACTGTAGGAGCCAATGATAACCAATCTGGTGAATATCCATTTTTTGGCTTACTGAGTGCACGTTTTTTAGTAGCTTCATCTGCAGATGCTGGTATATTTACTGGAGTAACAACATCATCCCAATCTATTGTCATACTAGTATTTACTAGTGGTATTGTTGGTTCAGATAATCTTTGAGTAGTGGTTTTAGTAATGTTGGGTTTGGTTGTCTGTTTGGTGGTTACGGAACCAGTAGTACTAGGAGTTTTTGTAACTTGTTTATTCGATGCATTTTTGTACGTGCTTGTTACAGTTGGTTCAGATTCAATCGGTCGAAGAGGTATGTCAACATAGATTGGCTCGTCGTTTGCATATGTGATTGCATCTACTGTTTGTGTTGGATATGAAAACCAAGCACCAGTAGTAGGAGAACCAATTGATAAAGGATTCATAGATGTACTTCTATTGAATACTTTACTAATGTTGGTGTCACCAGTATAATCCATAGAAGTGGCAGAAGGCTTTGTATTTCTTGCAGATTCTACAGCTTTAGTTATGTTCTTGTTATTTATAAGAGGACCAAATATGCGTTTTGGAAAATACCCCAATGCTTCACCAAATTTATTTAATCCTGTACCAAGTTCATCAAAGAAATCAGAGTATGCAGCGTATGTATCTGTGTTCATCTTACTTCTCACTTCGTCTACAGTTTTACCTTTACCATCTGCATATGCAGGTATTCCTTTTACTTTGGGTTTAACTCCTTTAGCAGCTTTAACTGCTTCTTGTTCTGCTAATAATTTATTGTAAGCTTTATTAGCATTTATTTTATTTAATCTGTTTGTATTTTCAGCAAACTTGTCTTTGCCTTTGCTAGGTTTCGTCATCTTAGATAATATTTGTCCTTCCTTAGCAAATGTGTTCTTTGTACCAGGTCTTTTAATTTTGTCAGATAACACAGATTCCAAAGTAGACGCATCAACTAAATGATTATCTGTACCTGGTTGAGTATTTGGAACTTGAACAATATTTCCATAATCATCTCTAACCACTTCATTGTTGTCCAAGTAAGCTAAGTCTGGGAGTATTCCACCATTCTCGAATGTATATGCAAGATCATTATCATCCCAATATTCTCCTTCAGTTTCAGCTGCGGCATTCATACCTATTTTAGTTTTATTGAGAGTTTCTTTTCTGCGTCTTAACGCTTGCATTTGTTTCTTGCGTTTAATTGAACCAATAAGTCCACTCACTAATCCTAATCCACCACCAACAGCAGCACCAATAGGACCACCTACAGTGAGACCAGCACCGGCTAACGAAGCTGCACTGCCAATAGTACTACCTGCAATATCACCTGTTGAACCTTCTTCTGATAAACCAGAAATGGCAGAGCCAAATACATTAGCTCCACCAAGGTAGTTTGACAACTGATCCATGCCAAACGCATATGCTGGTATAGTATTTTTGTTATTTTTCTTTTTCATATTATATCATTGAGTATCTATAAGCTGTACTAATGTATGGCACTTTAAATTTATTACCACCATTGCAATCATACTTATAATTACAGATAAGATATTTTCCTTTCATCCTATCTTTGTATGATTTGTTAGCCAGTTGTTCTACTTCATTAAGCTTCAAAGAATTACGAGGGATTGCAAATTTATAAGTATCCTCTCTGTAATCAATATCTTCACTAGTCAATGTTTCACTAGTTTGTCTTTTTGTAGTAAATAATATCAAATCAAAATTAGTATCTGTAGTAAAATCACCACCATATTCAACATTATCAAATGTTTTGGTTTGTGGATAATCTTTGTTAACTACAAATTCTATTTCAGATACCTTTGCTTTGTCAGAATCTAAATCAGCTTGTTCACCACCATTATATTTAAACAGTTTCAATGATTTAAATAAATATAGTTTATCACTAAACTCTGCATAATAGTCTGGATTATAGTTATAGAATGAAGTAAATACTCCTAATTGTTCATTAAACGCTAGTGTTTTATCTCCTAGAGTAAACAGAACTTCATTGTATTTCTTATCATATACTGCAATAGGATCTTTTTTAAACAAGTCTTTATTCTTATTCAAATAAGATTGAACTCCTTTTAATTTAGATACTGTTTGTAATTGACCATTAAAACCACATATCTCATTACGTTTACTATCATACCAGTACACAGTGCTATCTGATTGAGTATTTGCTCTTAACTGGTTTGGACTTTCACCATTCATTGTGGTAAAATAGTCATATCTATCTAGTATACCACCAGTACCTAGAGTAAGAGCACCTGGATTATTATCAGTTATAATAGAACGTTCATTTACTGCAACTGTGCCAAAAGCGTCTGTTTGCCAGAATACTAAATTATTTTTAAACAGTTTCATATCATTAATTGGACCAAATCTAGTATCTACATCAAGATAATTAGCTACTTTAAATTTTGTCCACGAATCAGTAACTTCATTATTTGTTTTCAGTTCTGAAGATATGATACGAGTATCTGTTAATAGATTATCTATATTATAAATAGATTTAGCTACAAACTTTTTTGCATTAGGTTGAGCAGAGTAAGCATCATTGTATGCATATGATGGAGTGTTCTGAGTATATAAATCACCAACAGTAACTATATCATCTTCTACGAAATGATTAGCATATCCATCACCAGCTTGATAAGTTCTATTTATAGATGAGTCAGCATGAGTTAATGCTAAATTAACACTTGATTCACACGGTATGAACGCACCTAAGAATAATCTATTTGCCTTATTATTATAATAATCATCTGTATTGTAACTAAACATACAGTTATTATAATCAAATATATTTAAATAAGTATCGCCACCATAACACAACACTGTGGAAACACTAGATTCAGCACTAGCTCCTGTAGTAATATACACAGAATTCTGTACGGCAGAGTAGGAATTACCACCATAAGCATTTACACTTTGTTTAATATTACATAATGCTACTGCATTTAAATATCTAGCACTTGAAGATCCTGATGCTAAAGATATGTTAGAGGTCATGTTATCACTTTTGAATATAGCACAAATCCCATGTGGGCCATATTTTCTAACATTGTTTGCATCAGAATTATCTACTTCACCATCTCCTGCAGTTTTGATATTATCCCACACCCAGTTATAATAAACTTTGTCACCAATGGTTACTGCTTCAGCATTATACCAAGGCTGGTCACCGTTTGTTAACCAAGGGCTACTAGGTCCAGCATATTTTGCGCTTTCTATTGCAGCTGATTGTACACCACTTTCAACATATAACCCATAGTATTTAGCTAGTAATGCTGCATAAAAATCATCATTATTTATTACAACACACCCACCAGATACATAGCCATTACTAGGTTGATTACCTAATGTTTTAGTTGGTTTTATCGTAGTACCATCGTACTTTATAGATCTAGCATTTGCTAATACTTTTGTAGCTCCAGCTTCTGTAATTCCCCAATCACCGTCCGCAGTAATAGGAGATGTCATATATCCTACCTTTTCAACTGTTTGAAACTTATCAATTAATGCATCAGCATTTTCTCTGTTGACTGCTATTTCTGGAGATACAAACATGAAATAATTGTTAGATTGTGTATCTGACAAGTTAAAGGTGTATTGGAAATCTCCATTGTTGTGAGTCTTTGCATAGTAACCGTGCTTGTTTGAATAAGCTAGATATGGGAAAGGTGTTAAGATGTTAGAATCTCTATCATAATTTGTAATACAACTTACTACACCTTGCGCTAATATGGTTCTATCAGACAGTGTTCTTTCACATCTAACTATTTCATATCTTACTACATCTGAAGGTAAATTCTTTACTTCAAATTCAATACCAAGTGGTTTAGTAACAACTGATAAATTAGATCCATAATCACTAGCTTCATTAGAAGTAAAGAACTTATAACCCGTATCTTTATTAGACGGCATTCTTATATCACCTATCCAATGTACAGGGGATGCTAAACCTTGTTTATTGTATAATACAATACCAAATCTATAGATTTCATCCCTCATATATCCTTTTACTTTGGATTCTATTTCAGCATTAGAATAGTTTGGTATCTTATTACCAGATGATAAACTTATTGAATTTGATTTGTCATTTCCCTCGTAGTTGATATCTAGACTAGTAAGAGATCTTGATGAGGCATTAAATGTAAATTCTTCATTTACCATTCCTCTTGATGTAGTAGATCCATCTTCTAACAAGTCTGTAGTAATAAACCTATAAGACACATTCTTACCTTTACCACCTTGTATATATCCTCCTGTTGGAGAGGTAGTGTATTTATAAGCACTACCATCAACATTAAATGGGCATATACAATCATGATCTTTAGGTATATTTGTAGTAGTTAATGCAGATAAAGCAAAGTTTAATGAAGAGCCAGAGTTAGATAACAATAATACATTGCCAGAAGAATTAGCTCTAAATGCTCTAGCATCATATTCTACATCCCATGTTTCCTCAGTAAGATTAGCAGCAAATAATCTGTTATCTTTAGATTCTATTACTTCAGGTATAAACGTATAATTAGCTAATGAATTAAATTCATCAATACTTAATTCTGATACTAAACTACCACCTTTATCTTCATAGTTTATTACAGAACCGGTTCCAATAACTATATCGTCTACTATGGATATTACAGGTACTTCATTCTTTGCCTTATAGAATAAGGAGATTATTCTAAGTCTATCAAATCCAGTGCTATTGTTTCTTACTTGTAGCTTTATAGACTTACCAGTATTCTGTCCTTTAGAACTTCCTTTTACAGCATTGTAATTAGTTTTTTGATCTCCATCACTCAAATGATAAAGAGGGGTAAGTGGAGATATTGCAGACTCTGTACCTCTTACTTTAAACAATTGATAACAGTACTGTATCATTCCAGATTCTAAACTACCTGTTCCAAATCCATTAAATTCAAATGGAGGTAATGTAGCCTTTGGTAGCATTACTATAGTATCCGAAGTAATAGATGAATTACTAGATATGTGATCATCATCCACATTGATTACTTTAATTTGTGAATGACCATCTGCCCAATATACTTTTACATTATTACTTGCTTCCCATCTACATACACTACTAATTGCAGCAACATTATTAGACGAAACTGTTATATCTAAAGGTCTATTGGTTACTACTTTCGTTACAATTGGTTCTTCTTGTGATCTAGAAAAATCAATTCTATATACATTATTGTTATTTGTACCATTAATCTTAGTAAAGACAATCGCCCAATCTCTTACTGTGGTAACATGTATGATAGTTTCACCAGACAAATTTGAAGAAGGTCTACACGCTAAAAATCCTTCTATATTTTGCATTGCTGCAAAAGAAGATCCTTCATTCGTTAGTATACGAATGTTCTCTGCATATATATACTGGTTATCTTTCAATACGGAATAATCTACGTCCATACTAAGACCCCCAGAAAATGTATTTGTTTGTCTAGTAGCGTTCATTTGCGTTATAAATTATTTGTCTTTCCCCAGTATGTGAATAAAAAGTATTGTGATCTCTAAATTCTGGAACGATTTTATTCCAATTATTTTTAATAGACTCCATACCATCTTCATTTGGCATCAATGCTTCAGCATATGCTTGGTTTCTATAAAAATTCCAAGATCTTCTAATATCGTAGTATACTTCTCGATTTAACTTGCCATTCAAATACTCTGGGTATTTTAATTTCATTGTAACATACCAGTATATAGCCTCAGTATAGGAGGTTAAATCTGGTATCAAAGCATATCCATCTTCATCAGTAGGTATTGCACTATATGATAACTTTAAGTAACCTGATGGAACATTACACATTATAAATCCAGGTTTAATACTATATTGCAGCCCTCCACTAGGATTTGCAGTATTAAATCCATCATTGTATGTTCGTTCATTTATAAGATTCGAAATGATTGTACGTAAATTTTGATTAGTGTTTAACAATTCTAAAGCCTCTGTTTTATCAATGTTACCAATCATATCTACTACTAAATTTACCATTGTATCTTCTTGTACAATCATATTTGGATCGCAATGTTCACAACAATTGTTGTGTCTACATTCCTTTTTGTGCCCAAGTTCATCACAACAGTCACAGTTGCAACAGCATTTGCCATGTCCCCAAACAGCAAATGAACCTGTAGCTTTCCTCATAGGAAACCAAGGTCCATCACAATTAAAAGAGTATGCAACTTGATGCAATTGATGAAGATCACATGGTAATGATGCTTGATACCCACACAATTTAGTAATTGGAGTACCATCTTGACCAGATACTTTTGGAATAAATTGTGTAACAGCACCAATCTTTTCAATTGCTTCTCCACACCAAGATCTGATGTCACTTATTCTCATGTCATCTTCTTTCAAATCTAGATCAGCAATTATCTTAGCAATTACCGTTTTAATTGAAGTTAATTTTGTAATCATAATTCTCTATAATCTCTAATATGATTTTTGATAATCTGAGCAAGATGCCTTTTATTATCCCTCGTCATTACTAATTGATATTTAGTTTTATTTGGGGTTATCATATTTTGTTTATTCCAATATACTCTATATTTATAGAAATTGGAATGTTCATTTAAATGATAAATAATTTTACCAGCTTTCTTACTCTCAGCATAATCAATTCGAAGACTCTTCCCAGTATACTCTTTAGGTTTGTGTTTTACTATTTGAATGGTTCCCATTCTACAAGGTAACTTAACCTCTTTTCCGTTTTCTATTAACTCATCTCTAAGATATTTAAAGTAATCGTTTATTATGTCTCTAAATACTCTATATTCAACTTGATATAGTGGATTATCTTCCACATATTTAGAATACGAGTCATAGAAGTTGTGTCCCGTATAAGCTTTCGTCTCCATTATTGAACTTTTACATCATTTGTACTATTGTTAGTAGTATCATTTGGCATTTGTAACATCAAATTTAATTCTTTACTAAAGATCATATCTTTAATCGTAGGTATCATGTTTGCAGGAACAGGATATGGTGTATCATCCCTATCAAAACATTCACCAATTGACGTTGGATCTTCTAGAATCCCATCTATTTTTACATACTCTAGATGTTCTGGTCCCACTATGTACAAATGATTTCCTTTAAGATATGCAATATAATCATTGCATGTATATTTTCTATTAATTTGATACTTTGCTTTGGTTTCAGTTCCAACTTGAATCAAATTACCATCTAAGTCTTTTACACAAATCAATCCAGATCCAAAATGTAAATCTATAAACTTTGGTAGTTCTTCATCAGATTTATAATTGTATCCATCTGTAGGGCAATTTCGTACTTTAGAAATATGCAATGGTCCTATTGTTTGAACATACGATTCATTTATGTCTCTACCTTTATCCAAATCTTGTTTGATTAGATAGGCTCTGTATTGATGAATCCATTGTTCTACCTGTATACGTGATAGATTCTCAGACTCGGAAATGTTATTATCCCTAAGTATGAGAAATATATCGTCTATAATTGAATTTAATGAATTAAATGTCATATTCTTCTTCATTTGAGCTCCATTCTTCTGAAGCTAGTAAGTTACTAAATTCTAAGGACGGGGATGTATATACAGGAAATGGATACGTAGGTTCGGTTATTTCTTCTCCATCTATTTTCATATCAGAAGGAAACAATGTTTCATAATGTGTGAGATGCATTATAATTTTAGTATTATATACATTGTATCTTGGTGAATCAATACTCATTTGTTTCTTTGTTTCCTCTGGTATTAGATCATATACTTCTACTGGTATCTCTATAAATTTCATATCATTTCGCTTTTAATGTTTGTAAATAATCATATGCTTTGATACAGTCGTCTTTGGATAGGATGTGGTTGTAAATGGCTAAATTCTTTAAGGCGATTTTAGTAAAGTGGTTTTCATTACTACCAATCATTAAGTACTTATTACTACTTGCGATAGGTTGTTCTTCACTAACTAGCATTTCAGACCAATCATCATAATATACACGTCCATCTGAGCAAATAGCCTTTAAAGATTTAGTATTTAAAACTTGTCCTTTACTTGTGTTATTTATGTATATTATCAATCCATTATCTTTGTTAAACACAAATAAAGAAGAAGGTTTTACGATACCCGCAGACTCCATCTTGTCAGACACCAGCTTCCACTCACCAACAATCGTAAATTCCTTATCCATTACAAAATTCGACGAAACAACCTTATCATCCACCCCATCAGTAATCAGATAGCCCGCATATTCACCTTCTTGATTATATCCACTACCTTCTACGAATCCAAAATTGGTCAGCGTAAGATTATTATTATTATTGCCTGCAATATTGGCAATAGTAGCACGATCACTATCCTCATTGGTCTTGCCGGCCACTGTCCACGCTTGATCAAATGAAGAAGGATCAAAATCATCACCGCCTTCTGAAGTAGGGGTATAATCTTATTATAAGTTACAGTAGAATTAGATATCCAATCTTCTTTCTCACCATCCCAAGTACCCACAAGAATACATCCCTCTGTATCTTTGGAACTATTACCAGTGTGAATTCTAATACCACTAAAATTAGGAACATTTAGTATCTCTGGTAATATTTTCTTAAACCTTGGTGAATAAGTTAATTTAACTTCATAAGTACCTTCAGGTATTGCAGTTTTACCATAAACTTTTTCTCCTTCTGGTCTCACTCTATCTTCAAGAGTGTCTGCTATGTGTTCCCCATCAACGTACAATTCTCCAATGGTTGCAGAACTACCTAGAAAGATTCTATTTAATTTTAATTCCATTTTATGCAGCTGGCGTTTCTAATGCAGCAACTCTTGCTTCCAAAGCTTCATAATCACCTTCTAGAGTAGTCAATCTAAGATTTAAAGCTGAAATCAATTCCCTTACTTCATTATCGTTGTAATTAGATAGACCTGCAAGTTTAGATTTTTCAGCTGTCGTATAATCTTCAGTAGATAATTGCTTACCTTCCACTTTGTCTACTTTGGATTCTTTAAGAGTTTCCACATCTTGTTTTAAAGTACTAATGTCTTCAGTAGCTTTGTTATTTACCAAAACCCACTTGGTACCGTCAAAATATTTCAAATCTCCACCATTTGCATTAGATGATAAATCTGCCCAATATTTAACAGAAGCAGGGTTGGGTTGAATTGTACTAGCTAGGATATCGTATTTGTTATTGTATAATGTGCTCATATTGTTTAAAATAAAAAAAGGTTGACTAAATAGCCAACCTTTGTGTTTTAGATTTCTTTTTTTATTTCTCCTTCCGGTTCTACTTTTTTGTCTTCAGTAGAATTAGGTGGAGTATTTTTTATTACTTCCGGACGAACAGCAGATACGTTTTGTAAAAGTTGTTTAAGCTCTTTCACTTCAGCTTTTAAGTCATCAAGTTCTTTGAAATCTTTTGTCACATTGGTTGTTATGTCCGAATTTACATTAAGTATTTTTAAGATGTCTTCACATCTCCTCATCTCCTCATCAATCTTACTCAGGCTCTCTTTCTTAATTCTACAATCATCAAGAGACTGTCTAACCATGTTAACAATTTGTGATTTTTCTGTGGCTATAGTAAGACCGATGGATGAATCGGTCATCATTGTTTTATCTTCAGATACTGACAGTTTTCTTTGTTCACCATCACACGAAATCACTAGATCCACGAGCTTACGTCTATTTTGCATAGGCATCGGAAATTGTGTCGGTGGCACTGGTTCGTCATAGGGTTTTGATACACTGACTACCGTTCCTAAACTGTACGTTGTGTTCTTTTTAAAAGTACCTGTTATTTCGAGTACGTGTATTCTAGTACCCGACGTTAACTGAGAGAATGTCATATCTTTATAAATTTAAAGAATATGGGCAACTCTCATAGCTGCCCATATATCTTGATTAATATTTAGGCAGCTGGTGCAGGAGTATAATTCATCAACTGTATTACATTGTCACATTTATTAAAATATGCGATGTATCTGTTCCCAGCACTAACTTGTGAACCAGTAATTGGCTCACTTGAAGCATTTACTAAAGGTATATTGCGAGTATTTGAAGCAGTGCTTACAGAACCAGAAACCGAGATAAATACAGGTAGACTAGCTCCTGAAGCTTCTGCTGTGTGTCTAACTTCCAAAACAATTACACCTTCTTTGGGTAATCTACACCATACTTTAGGGCAGATACCTAATACTACATTTTCAGTGGATTCACCTATTGCTATAGTTTTTACTTTAGGTATTACTAGATCTAAAATATTTACGGTGTTATTTCTACCAAATGGATTAAATACGAAAGGATACATAATCGCCTCCTTTCTTATTAAGCGCAACAGCTATCGCCGTATCCGTAAGGATAACCGTAACCGTATCCATTCAACCCACCATTACATCCATAAGGATTACATGTTAAGTAAGCAGGAACTGGACAAGGTCTAATTTGACTTACGATATTAGAAGTCTGTTGTTGTAGCAATGCAGAAGATTGTAATGCATTCTTTTCGTCACGTAATGTGTCGATCTTATTTTGCATTTCTCTCATCTCTAATTGACAGAACTTGTCATTGATAATCTGAGTCTGAGCGTCTATCTTAGCACCAAGAATGTTGAATCTTGTAGCATTTTCACTAGACAAGGTATTGAAACCTGAAGTAATAGCGTTCTGCAAAGTATTAGTTTGCTGACAGATAGACAATCTGTTATCAGCATTCATCTGAGTCAGATTCAAATTAACTGAATCAATTGAACGTTGAGTTGTGCAGCAACAGTCACTAATAGCTTTGATAACATTGCAGTCACCTGCGTTAACTGCATTAATTACTCTTTCTGCAGAGAAACCTACTTCACCGCCAACTTTACCAATTGCATTCTGGATAGAACACAAAGCGTTGTCAATTGACTTAACGTCGCAGTTCAGATTAGTAGATAATGTATTGATTGCATCTTTATTACCATTGATTGCTTGCATCAATAAGTCTGTATTGTTGTTTTGATTACCCATAGCAGCTAAACGAGCGAAATCCGAATTTGTTTCTGCTTGGTTTCCACGACCGAAGCCATTTCCACCCCATCCGCCCCACATCCAGAAGAGCACGATGATGAAGATCCACCACCAACCACC
>OGIW01001155.1_pt1 | contig 11933 bp, 9 predicted proteins | sample 1571921 | NCBI WGS metagenome assembly OGIW01 (sample SAMEA2582112, study PRJEB24529) | metagenome | biome: Human gut stool | place: China | collected 2011 | reverse complement strand
TCCGTCAAGGACTGCCCTACGGCGTATCGGCTTCGCCTTGTTCCTTGACCTCACTACGTTTTCTTTTTTTCTTGCCACAACAAAAGCCTGCACGAATTTTCTTCAATCCGACAGGCTCTCATTCTTTCACATACTCTATCAATTCTTCTATTCCACAATCCAAGTAACTGCACAGTTTACAAATTAGTTGTGCGTCTAATCTCTGAAATTCATTTCTGCAATAACGATTAAAGTTAGACCTCGGTATATCCAATTCCTTACAAATGGTATTCTTACTAATTCCTTTTTCTTTCAGCAGTTCCTCTATGTGAAGTTCCAAATGTCCATACTTCATTGCCTCACCTCTACATAAAAGTATATTCAATAAATCTTTATGTAGTAATTCACTATATAGTGAGGTACTATATAGTTATCCCTATAACTATGTAGAAACAGAGGTATGTCAAAATGAAAAAGAAATTGTTATTTGCCACTATTATTCTAGTCTTGCTTGCAGGTGTTCTCTATTACATTAGCTTGCCCGATTATCTTGTATTTAACAGTATGTCATTCAGCAATGGGGCTAATCGTGACACCGAATTGCAAGTTATCGTATATCAATACTGGAATATTGATGAAGTGGTAGCGGAAATCAAAGCAGAACATAATCAAATCAACGGAACTCCTACTACGCTTACAATCAATCTACACCGTTCTAAATGGTCTTTTCACAATGGATATGAACCATTTTATACCACTACTATCAATTATGATTGAAGAGGAAAAGCAGACAGTCCTATCAAAAAACTGTCTGCTACAAGCTGAAAGTTGTCACTCTGGTAATTCCATTTCATTATTCATTTTTATAAATCCGTATTTTTCATATAATGGTCGCCCCATATCTGTCGCTTCTAATGAAATAGAAAAGATGCCTTTGCTCTTACTGTCTTTAATCAGCATATCTAATGTTTTATAGGCAATCCCTTTTCTTCTGTACTTAGGATTAGTATACATATTCATTATGTACGCCTTTTTTCCGCTCGGATTATGATAGGTCGGCATCACTTGAAAAAAACTAACACCACCAGTTCCAATACAACAACTTCCATTAAAGACCAAATATGCAATATGAGAGCCATCGCAAAGAGCTTTTTGATAATAGCTATAAGATTGCCTTTCTACTTCACCCATATCAGTATCAACGCAAAGTTTATTAGCGGCTTTTAATACCTCTATTCTTGTTTTTACCAATATATCTATATCTTCAAGCGTCGCTCTTTTATATGTTAAGTTCATCTTATATTCTCTCCTACAACTTAAAATTTGTTTATTTCTCATAATATCATACTTTGTAATTATTTACACCATTATAATCACAAAAATAACGCAGATAATATCTCTACTATCTGCGTCATTCCTCTAATGTCTTCTTGAAATATTTACTCCATTTTCTTTCAATCTTTACTCTATTTAAAAATCTGTTACGATATTTTGCGGTATTCTGCGATACCTTTTCTTTGAAGAAAAATGTCTGTAAACCTTGATTTCAAGCCAACTTTTCAATATTTCCAAGCACTTTATTCTGTAAATATAACATTCCTCCATAAGCCATGCGCCCAACCTCCATTCCGCTCTGCTTCATGTCGGTTGACGGGCGCCGCCCTATAGATAACAAAAAAGATGTCCTTATTCCTGTAAACAGGATAAGTCCATCTTTTCTGTTATCTGCACTGCTTACTTCTGCACAATATTTATAATCTTCTTCGGAACATATATTTCTTTAATAATCGTTCCTGTAAGTTTATCTGCAACTGCTTCTTTTGCTTTTGCAAGCGCAGTCTCTTTATCTGCATCTATAGGAAGTGCAACTACGCCTCTTGTTTTTCCGTTGATCTGAACTGCGATCTCAATGGTGTTTTCCACTGTTTTTGCTTCATCATACTCCGGCCACGGCTGCTCATATAAGAATCCTTCATAACCGCAGGTATTCCAGATTTCCTCTGTAATATGAGGAGCAACTGGATTTAAGAGTGTAAGGAAAGTTCCGTACTCTTTTTTTGTGATGCTTCCCTTTTTCGCAAAATCATTCAGAAGAGCCATAAGCGCCGCAATGGCAGTGTTATATTTCAGGCTTTCAAAATCATTGCTTACTTTTTTGATTGTCTGGTGCATCTTTGTTTCCATATCTGCGCTGTAGGAATCACCGTCTGTAAGAATATCCTGAAGCTTCCATACACGCTCCAGGAAACGGCGGCAGCCTTTTACGCCATTTTCAGACCAGGAAGCGCTGAGATCAAATGCTCCGATAAACATCTCATAAGTACGGAGCGTATCTGCGCCGTATTCGTTTACAATGTCGTCCGGGTTTACTACATTTCCACGGGATTTTGACATCTTCTCGCCGTTTTCTCCCAGGATCATGCCGTGGGAAGTACGTTTCTGATACGGTTCCGGGCATGGCACAACCTGATTGTCATAAAGGAATTTATGCCAGAAACGGGAATACAGAAGGTGAAGGGTTGTATGCTCCATTCCACCGTTGTACCAGTCAACAGGCAGCCAGTATTTTAAAGCCTCCGGGCTTGCAAGGGCTTCTTTGTTGTGCGGGTCTGTATAACGCAGGAAATACCAGGAAGATCCAGCCCACTGCGGCATGGTATCTGTCTCGCGTTTTGCAGGACCGCCGCAGCACGGACAGGTTGTATTTACCCAGTCTGTCATAGCCGCGATCGGAGACTCGCCGTTATCAGTCGGCATATAGCTCTCTACCTCAGGAAGCTCCAGAGGAAGCTCGCTTTCCGGAACTGCAACGTAACCGCATTTCTCGCAGTGTACAACAGGAATCGGCTCGCCCCAGTAACGCTGACGGGAAAATACCCAGTCACGAAGCTTGAAGTTTGTCTTTCCTGTTCCCAGTTTTTTCTCTTCCAGCCACTCGATGATTTTTTTCTTTGCCTCTGCAACTTCCAGACCGTCAAGAAAACCGGAATTGATCATTTTTCCTGTGGCAACGTCTGTAAAGGCTTCTTCCTGTACGTTTTCGCCGCCTGCTACTACCTCGATAATCGGAAGATTAAATTTCTTTGCAAACTCCCAGTCTCTTGTATCATGAGCCGGTACAGCCATGATCGCACCGGTTCCATAGCTCATTAAAACGTAATCGGAAACCCAGATCGGAATCTCTTTTCCATTTACAGGGTTGACTGCACGAACGCCGTCAATTTCTACACCTGTTTTATCTTTTGCAAGCTCAGAACGCTCGAAATCAGATTTTCTTGCAGCCTGCTCCTGATACTCGCGAATTGCATCCATATTCTTGATTTCGTCTTTGTATTTCTCAAGCATTGGATGCTCCGGAGATACAACCATATAAGTTGCTCCAAAAAGCGTGTCTGGTCTTGTTGTATAAACAGTCAGTTTATCTTCTTTTCCTGCAACAGCAAAATCAACTTCTGCTCCCTGGCTCTTTCCGATCCAGTTTTTCTGAGAGACCTTTACCCGCTCAATATAATCTACATCGTCCAGACCTTCCAGAAGCTTGTCTGCGTACTCTGTAATCTTTAACATCCACTGGCTTTTTACCTTACGGACAACAGGAGAACCACATCTCTCACATACACCGTTTACTACTTCTTCGTTTGCAAGACCAACCTTGCAGGAAGTACACCAGTTAATAGGCATTTCGCTCTTATATGCAAGACCCGCCTTAAAAAGCTTCAGGAAAATCCACTGTGTCCATTTATAATATTCCGGATCTGTTGTATTGATTTCACGATCCCAGTCAAAAGAATAGCCCAGAGATTTTAACTGCTCTTTAAAACGACCTACGTTGCTTGCAGTTACAATCTTCGGATGGATTTTATTTTTAATTGCGTAGTTTTCTGTCGGAAGGCCGAATGCGTCCCAGCCCATTGGATAAAGGACATTATATCCCTGCATTCTTCTCTTTCTTGCCACAATATCAAGGGCTGTGTACGGTCTTGGGTGACCTACATGGAGTCCCTGACCTGATGGATACGGAAATTCCACCAGAGCGTAATATTTCGGTTTGCTGTAGTCTTCAGACGCTGCAAAAGCTTTGTTGTCGTCCCAGACTTTCTGCCATTTTTTCTCAATCTTTTTATGATTGTACGGTACAGACATTGTTTCTTTCCTCCTGATTTAAAAAATACGTATTTCACAAAAGACCTGCTTTCGTAAAATAACAAAAGCCCTTCCTCTCATTTTAGAGACGAAGGGCAAAATTTCGTGGTACCACTCTAATTCACCGGAAATTAATCCGATGCACTCATTAAATCTGTAACGGGATTTCCCGTTCAAAGCTACTTTCTTTCACTTTGAAAGCTCCAAGGCGAGTTCGAATTTCTGTATGCTGCCTCACACCAGCCGACAGCTCTCTGAAATACAGGGGACCATTCTACTACTCCTCTTCCAGGCATTTTTCTTATGACAGCTTACGCTGTAAACTATCTGTATTCTACCTGTACTTCCCTGTTTTGTCAAGTAGCTGCCGCTTTTTTACTGCAAAAGATAAATAAAATATCCGCCGTAACAGAGAAGCATAAGAATCCCTCCCGGTCTGGAAAGCTTTCTGTCCTTTACCACACAGATCCAGAGAAGAAGTCCTGCTGCCGCTGCAATGGCTGTATCAATAAGAAAGTTCGAAGCAAAGACAACAGGGGTGATAAGCGCAGTCGTTCCCACAACAAAAAGAATATTGAAAATATTGCTTCCCACAATATTTCCGATTGCAATGTCCGCTTTTCCCTTCCGTGCAGCAGAAACCGATGTAACCAGCTCAGGAAGGGAAGTTCCAAGAGCAACAATCGTAAGTCCGATAAATCTCTGGCTTACACCGACCGCTTTCGCAATGGCTGTGGCTGCATCTACCGTCACATCGCTTCCATACACAACAAAAAGCAGTCCGCCTGCTGTCAGAAGAAGCAGTTTCCACAGAGGAAGCATTTCTCCCTCCTCCGGGATTTCTTCTTTATTTTTCATTGCCATCATAAAAAGATAGCCGAGATAAAGAAGAAAGGCAGCCCACAGGATCACGCCTTCCCAGAAAGTGATTTCGCCCCCTGTAAATCCAAGCCCCATAAATAAAAGAGTAATAAAAATCATATATGGGATTTCTATTTTTACTGTGGATTTCGCCACTGCAACTGTAACGATCGCAGAGGTGATTCCCAGTATGATCAAAATATTTAAAATATTACTTCCCACTACGTTTCCTACTGTAATATCTGCATTTTCCTTCATTGCAGCAGTAATGCTGACCGCCGCCTCCGGCGCGCTGGTTCCCATTGCCACAATCGTAAGACCTACTACAAGCTGCGGAATCCCGAATTTTTCCGCAATTCCTGCCGCTCCTTCCACAAACCAGTCTGCTCCTTTTACCAGCATGAGAAAGCCGAATGCCAGAAGCGCAAGCTGAATGATGATTTCCATCTCCTTCTCCTCCGTCTTTGTATTTACTTAATTTTTCAGGACGCTTCTCCCGGAACCTCTGCAGGAGTCTCTGTTTCTACCACACCTTCTGCACTTCCTTCATCGCCTTCCACAGAAAGCACTGTACAGGCAGGCTCGCCCGCATTATAAGAAATGGTGATTTTATCTCCCACATCGTATTTTACAATTCCGAGAAAATCTGTGATCGGCACATCGAAAATCAGATCCTTATGATTTTCCAGCACAATATAATAGTGGGTATTTCCGTCGATCACACCCTGCGCCATACGGCTGATCACGCCTGTAGCTTTTTTGGTATTTTCATCTGCCACTGCGCCGCCTGTGCCTTTTATCATTTTTTTGTATACTTTTTCACACTGCTGAACCGTATCGCCGATCGCCACATTCTGATACTGCTGGATATTTACCATTGCGTATTTCTTTACGAGTCCGGCATTATCTTTAAGGGCAAGGAAGTATGTCGGCTCTCCCGCAATATTTAAAAACAGCGGGAAGGTTGCCTTATATCCCAGGTTCTGTACCTGTCCCTCTGCGGAATCCATTGCAGAACGCTCCTCTGCTCCCGGAATCTCATAATATTTTGTCTCACTTGTACGCTGATTCATAAGAACAAAGCCTACGTTGGAGCGGTCGCCGCTTACAGAAGTCACGCCGGTGTAAACCCACACGTCGTCGTCCATTGCAAGGTAATTAAATCCGTCTGTTGTCTGAAGACAGCCCTTCTGTCCCAGAACACTGTTCAGGAAACCGTTGATCAGAGTTCCGTGATAATTATAAAGCTCAATTAAAAGGTCTGCCGGATAGGCCCGGTCTACCCAGGTCGGACAGTCCTCTATTTTATAATCCTTACATTCTCCTGTAACTGCATTGCAGAGAACCACTCTTCCAATGGTCTGTCCTCCGAAAAGTCCGATGTTGAATTTTTTTACAGGACAGATCCAGTAAGGAGTACCTTCGTCATCAATCTCAAAGCTTAACTGGTCAAAAATATATGTCGGATATTTAAAACGAAGATGGCGGTAAATATTTCTGTTAAAATATTCTGCCTCTGAGTAACGGATTCCCTGATCCAGCTTTACAAGCTCCGTCTTCTGCGTTGCCATATCAATGGTGATATATGCAGGAATTCCCTCGCTCATATTTGTCAGCCATTTGATCGGGCTTGCATATACAAGAGGGGTCACACGTACAGGACGTCCGTTATAATTAATCTGGGAGTACAGATCACTCACCTCAAACTGAGACACCATATCGACCATGCTTCCCATTTTTCTGTTTCCCAGAAGCATTGCAGATTCCTTGTCAAGAATCGGGATCTGGTCATAACGGATCTGTTCAATATCCTCCGTAAAATTTCCTGTTTCCGGCTCAATAAGCTCTCTGTATTTCTTCGCATTTACAATAGGAGAAGACAAAAGGCTTCCCACTGCAAAAACAACGACAACAAGAGCGATCACGCCAATGCCAAGCTTCAGTATCTTATTTGATTTCAGCTCTTCTGCAGTCCGGATATTTTTTCCGCCATAAAAAAACAGCGCCAGCGCCAGAACGGCAATGACAAAAATCCAGAAACCGCTGGAGTGAATGTTAATTGCAGGAAGAGTTACATAATAATAAACTCCTGCCGCAAGCAGTACGAGAAGCAGCATTAAAATTTTGCTCTTTCTAAACTTTCTTCTCATAAACATCTCCTTTCTATTCGGTAAGGAGCATTATATCACGACACACCACAAAATACAATAAAGGAGCATAAGCCCTTTTGGAACTTATGCCCCGTTACTGTTTGTTCTTATTATTCTTCTGCTTTATCTAATTTATTTGCTCTTGCCTCGATCTCTTTTGCCTGAATATCACTCGGTGCCTGCTCATAACGCGCAAATTCATAGGAGAAATCTCCGCTTCCGCCGGTCATGGAACGAAGGTCTGTAGAGTATCCGTAGATTTCCAGCATAGGTACGTCCGCCTCGATCACAGTATTTCCGTCATGATCCGGATTCATACCGAGAACACGACCGCGGCGTTTATTTAAATCACCCATTACATCGCCTGTATACTTATCCGGAACAGCTACCTTCATGGAAACGATCGGCTCTAAAAGTACAGGAGACGCGTCCATAAATCCTTTCTTAAATGCCAGGATCGTCGCCATCTTAAATGCCATCTCAGAAGAGTCAACCGGATGGAAGGAGCCATCGTAAAGTGTCGCTTTTACGCCGACAACAGGATAAGCTGCAAGAGGTCCTTTCTGTACGCATTCCTGAAGACCTTTTTCTACTGCCGGGAAGTAGTTCTTCGGAACAGCGCCGCCTACTACTACCTGCTCGAAAACGTATGGAGCTTCCAGATCTCCGGACGGCTCAAAACGCATTTTTACATGACCGTACTGTCCATGTCCGCCGGACTGTTTTTTATGCTTTCCTTCCACATCGGAATTCTTGCGGATCGTCTCGCGGAACGGAACCTTCGGCTTGCTTAATTCGATTTCCACTTTATAGCGTTCTTTTAATTTATTTACTACAATGTCAAGATGCTGATCGCCCATGCCATAGAGAAGAGACTGGTGATTTGCACTGTCGTTGACTGCGCGAAGCGTTTTGTCTTCACTTGTCATTTTCGCAAGCGCCTGGGAAATCTTATCCTCATCGCCTTTTTTCACTGCTTTGTATCTCTTGTATGTATATGGTGTGGAAATCACTGCCTTCGGATAAAGGATCGGATTTGCCTTTGTTGCAAGGCTGTCTCCTGTCTGTACGCTTCCCAGTTTTGCAATGGCGCCAATATCGCCTGCGTGAAGCTCAGAAACCTCGATCGGTTTGGAGCCTTCCAGCACATACAGTTTATTGAGACGCTCTTCCTCTCCTTTTTCTACATTTAAGAGAGTATCGTCGGATTTGATAACGCCAGAGCATACTTTAATAAGAGAATATTTTCCGAGGAACGGGTCTGCGATGGTTTTCCATACGTAAGCAGATTTTACTTTTGCAAAATCGTAATTTGCCTCAAAAATTTCATTTGTCTTCTGTGCGATACCATTGCAGGAGCGTTTATCCGGACTTGGGAAATATCCGCAAATATCGTCAAGAAGGTTGGAAACGCCTCTCAAATTTACAGGTGAACCCATACATACAGGAACAATGCTTGCGTCCTGCACGTTCATGGCAAGAGCTGCTGATACTTCTGTCACTGAGAAAGTATCTCCCTCAAAGTAGCGGTCCATAAATTCTTCACTTGTCTCTGCCACGGATTCCATCAGGATTTCATGATATTTTTCCAGGTATTCGTCAAGATATTCCGGAATCGGGCACTCTTCCTTGCCAGCTTTGTCAATATATTTTCTTCCTGCCTGTTTTACAACGTTTACATATCCCACAAATTTGCCGTTCTCACGGATTGGGAAATGGATCGGCGCAATCTTTTTGCCGTAAAGCTCTGTAAGCCCTTCCACAACTTTACGGTAACTTACATCGTCCACGTCCATATCTGTTACAAAAATCATACGCGGCAGTTTATATTTTTCACAGAGATTCCATGCCTTCTGTGTTCCAACCTGAACGCCGGCTTTACCTGATACTACGATGATCGCTGCGTCTGCTGCGCTTACAGCTTCCTCTACTTCTCCTACAAAATCAAAGTATCCCGGTGTATCCAGCACATTGATTTTTACTTTATTCCACGGTACGGGAATGAGTGTTGTAGAAATGGAGAACTGTCTCTTGATTTCTTCCTTATCATAATCGCTGACAGTATTGCCATCTTCTACTCTTCCGAGACGGCTAGTCATACCTGCCAGATATGCCATTGCTTCTGCCAGTGTAGTCTTGCCGGCTCCCCCATGCCCTAATAGGACTACATTTCTGATTCGGTCAGTTCTAAAAACGTCCATATGTAATACCTCCCTGTTTGTCTAATATGTCCATATTTTACTAAAATTCAAAACAAATTTCAAGTATTTTATATAAATTAATATCAATTTTTTTCAAATTTCCTTGTCTAATTTCGTCATTTCCATATGTAATTGACTTTTTTCCCCGTATCTTTTAAAATATACAGGTAAATACGCAGTGGGAAAGGATAATATACATATGAAAACCATCGGTTTTATCGGTCTTGGTTTAATAGGCGGCTCTATTGCCAAAGCAATCCGAAAGCACCATTCAGATTACCGTCTTCTTGCCTATGACAAAAACAGAGAAACTCTCGCCGCCGCTTTAGAGAGCGGGATCATTGACGGAGTATGTGAAGAAAATGACAGCCGTTTCTTTTCCTGCGACTATCTTTTTCTCTGCACGCCCGTCGAGTTTAATATAGAATATCTGAGTAAAATAAAAGATTCCATTCAGAACAACTGTATCGTCACAGATGTTGGAAGCGTCAAAGGCATGATCCACGAAAAAGTGGAATCCCTTCATCTTGGAAGGCATTTCATAGGAGGACACCCTATGGCAGGCTCGGAAAAATCCGGTTTTTCTTCTGCCGACGACCGTCTTCTGGAAAATGCCTACTATATTATTACTCCGGGAGGAGAAGTACCTCTGGAGCGCCTTATGGATTTTACGGAGCTTATCACTTCTCTGGGCGCCATTCCTATGGTTCTCACAAGCGAGGAGCATGACTTTATTACTGCAGGGGTCAGCCATCTGCCCCACATTATCGCAGCCGCTCTTGTAAATCTTGTAAGCATTCTCGACAACGATGCAGAATATATGAAGACGATTGCCGCGGGAGGTTTTCGTGATATTACAAGAATCGCCTCTTCTTCTCCTGTCATGTGGCAGCAGATCTGCCTGGAAAACCAGGAAAATATTTCCAATGTACTGGACGATTATATCCGTATGCTGATTCAGATACGATACTTCGTAGACAACAAAGATGCGGACAGCCTCTATCAGCTTTTCGCCTCCTCAAGAGATTATCGTGATTCCATTGATATAACAGACAACGGTCTGATCAAAAAAGCCTTTGTGCTATATCTTGATATAGCGGACGAGGCGGGGGGCATTGCCACCATTGCCACCATTCTTGCAATGGATAAGATCAGTATCAAAAATATTGGCATTATCCACAACCGGGAATTTGAGGAAGGCGTTCTGAAAATCGAATTTTATGAGGAAGACGCTATGAGACGCGCCTCCACCCTTCTTACAAAACGGAACTATACAATATATGAACGGTAGGATAAAAATATGGATATTAAAAAACTGAAAAATTTAAAAGGAACCCTTTCTGTTCCGGGAGACAAATCGATTTCCCACCGGGCGGTAATGTTTGGAGCTCTCGCACAGGGTACTACAAAAATCAGCGGTTTTCTTGAAGGAGCAGACTGTCTTTCCACAATCCGCTGCTTCCGGCAGATGGGTATTTCCATAGAGCAAAGCGGTTCTGAGGTACTTGTCCACGGAAAAGGGCTTCATGGGCTTTCCGCTCCTTCCGATATTCTTGATACGGGAAACAGCGGCACCACAACGAGATTGATTTCCGGGATTCTTGCAGGACAGCAGTTTTCCTCCACCCTTACGGGAGACGCTTCCATTCAGTCCCGCCCCATGAACCGGATCATGACTCCCTTAAAGGAGATGGGAGCAGATATTATAAGTTTAAAAAATAACGGCTGCGCGCCTCTTTCCATACAGGGAACACAGCTTCACGGCATCCACTATAATTCCCCTGTTGCGTCTGCGCAGGTAAAATCCTGCATTCTTCTCGCAGGAATGTATGCGGACGGAGAAACAAAAGTAACGGAACCGGTTCTTTCCAGAAATCACACGGAAATCATGCTTCATTATTTCGGAGCAGACGTGCGCTCTTTTGGAACAACTGCTTCCATCTCTCCGGAACCAGAACTTACTGCAAGAGAAATTTCTGTTCCCGGTGATATTTCCTCCGCAGCTTATTTTATTGCAGCAGGGCTTCTCACTCCAAACAGTGAGATTCTTTTAAAAAACGTGGGAATCAATCCTACAAGAGACGGTATTCTTAAAGTGTGCCGCCAGATGGGTGCAGATATTACCCTTTTAAATGAGAAACATCAGGGAGAACCTACTGCCGATATTCTTGTCCGCACAAGCAGTCTTCACGGAACAACCATAGAGGGAGATATGATCCCAACTTTAATTGACGAAATCCCCGTCATTGCCATAATGGCTGCTTTTGCACAGGGCACTACGATTATCCGCGACGCCCAGGAGCTGAAAGTAAAAGAATCAGACAGAATCGCCGTCATGTGCGACAATTTAAAACGTATGGGGGCAGACGTCACGCCAACTGAGGACGGCATGATCATAAATGGAGGAAAGCCCCTACACGGAGCCTGCATTGATTCTCACCTTGACCACCGCATCGCCATGTCTTTTGCAGTGGCAGGTACAATTTGTGACGGAATCCTTTCCATAAACGGGGGCGAATGTGTGAATATTTCCTATCCGGAATTTTATAAAGACCTGTACTCCCTGTCAAAATAGAAAATTTTATATTAGACCAAAATT
>OGIW01001149.1_pt1 | contig 11962 bp, 10 predicted proteins | sample 1571921 | NCBI WGS metagenome assembly OGIW01 (sample SAMEA2582112, study PRJEB24529) | metagenome | biome: Human gut stool | place: China | collected 2011 | reverse complement strand
AATCTGGAATGAATTTTGGCTACGTTACTGAGAACGGAGTGAACAGTAACGTAAACTATCACTATCCCGTTGGTTTATGCCTTATTTCCCAAAATGGCTCAGTTGATAGGTTTATTCTCTTTAATAATCTGCACCCGTGACTATTGCTATTTATCTGCCTCACAAGTGTCGAAGACCCGTGTTCCTCTGGAAACAGAGATTGATTTCTGAGAGAATTACCATCAAGTATAAGAAAAATCGGAGCAAAAGCATTCTACCAGTGTACATCCATTAAGATGCTGAAGATTATTACAACCGTTATCATCAAGCTTATTTTTATCACAGATTACAGAAATATCCGGTTCTACGTAGGTATTACTTGTTTCGTCAAGATGTACTGCGAATGGTGCAGGAATCACTTCACAAGATCCCTTGTGTTGTTTTATATAATTACGGATAGAAGCGGAGAGTTCCATAACGATTTTCTGGTGTTTATAGGTTGGTGGTGCCATATAATAGATGTGTCCATCAATAAGCTCGGCTCTTTCTCCGTCTGGCAAAGCATAGATATCTTCAATGGTATAAGATTCTTCTTTAGATAAAGCCATACGATCACGCTCCTTTTGGGCTATGTTATAATGGATTCAGGTAGAATATTCAACGCTAACAATCGGACAGCAGTCCCATTGACAATGTTAATATTCCCCAATATCAAATAGCTCATCAAAAGTTATCTTCAAGTTTGGAAACATAACCAGTTGTAAATCTTCTTTATTCTGAGCGGTAACTGTTTTATAAAGATACGGATAACCAGTACCATCTTCTTTAAAGTCAAAAAGATAAATTTCTACAGATTTTTTTCTCCAGTCAACAATCCAGTACTCAGAAACACCGACTTTACAGTAAATATCCATTTTTTCGTGGCGGTCATATTCTTCAGTGGCATTGGATAAAACCTCCATTACAAAGCGAGGAATGCCGGTAAAAGAAATGTTTTTACGATCTCTCAGGTTGCAGATGATTGATACATCAGGAATGATTACTTTGTCGTCATTTTCACGCCATTCGTACTGAACACCGTCACCAAAAACACGACAAAGACTATCTTTAATCTGGCTTCCAATTTTAATAACGAAGTTGTTAATTACCATAGAATGTTCGAGGTAAGTTTTGCTTAAATCTTCGATTGGCAATGCGTTACTCATGTTGCTGCACCTCCTGAATATATTGGTATAATCGTATATATTGAGATAATTATAAGTGTTAACACAGATTTCGTCAAGAAAACCGGAAACTTAAAATGGCAAAACAGATGTCAGTATCAGCCTCAATAGTGCATAAAATAAGGCTTGCCACCATTGTGGAAACAGTTGACAGATGGAATTTCCAATGATAATATAAATTCATTCGTTTGTGCTTAATAGAAGGAAAATCAATATAGTTAATAAAATGTACTTATATTATAACTGAAAATAACGGATATACTGGTTTTGTGGGTACGGGCAGATAATGCAGTGACATGAAACATGTATAAAATACGAAAACAGGAGGGAAAAAGATGGAGAACGAAACAGTTTCCAAGAATTTTATTGAGAATATTATTGATAAAGATTTAGCAGAGGGTGTTTATGACACCGTGCATACACGTTTCCCGCCGGAACCGAATGGATATCTTCATATCGGTCATGCGAAATCTATTCTTTTAAACTATGGCCTTGCTCAGGAGTATAACGGTAAATTCAACATGCGTTTTGATGATACAAACCCTACAAAAGAGAAAAGCGAATTTGTAGAATCTATTAAAGCTGATATCAAATGGCTGGGTGCTGACTGGGAAGACAGACTTTTCTTTGCATCTGATTATTTTGACCAGATGTATGAAGCTGCTGTAAAGCTGATCCAGAAAGGAAAAGCATACGTATGCGACCTGACAGCAGATCAGATCCGTGAATACCGCGGAACACTTACAGAGCCAGGTAAAGAGAGCCCATACAGAAACAGAACTGTTGAAGAGAATCTTCAGCTTTTCGAGGAGATGAAAGAGGGTAAATATGCAGACGGAGAGAAAGTACTCCGCGCTAAGATTGATATGGCATCTCCGAACATGAATATGCGAGACCCGGTTATTTATCGTGTTGCTCATATGACACACCACAGAACAGGCGATAAATGGTGCATCTATCCGATGTATGACTTCGCTCATCCGATCGAAGATGCAATCGAGGGAATCACACATTCCATCTGTACACTGGAATTCGAGGACCACAGACCGCTGTATGACTGGGTTGTAAGAGAACTGGAATATCCGCAGCCTCCGAAACAGATTGAATTTGCAAAACTTTACCTGACAAATGTTGTCACAGGTAAACGTTATATCAAGAAACTTGTAGAAGAAGGAATTGTAGACGGATGGGATGATCCGCGTCTGGTTTCCATCGCAGCACTGCGCCGTCGTGGCTTCACACCGGAATCTATCAAGATGTTTGTTGAGCTTTGTGGTGTATCCAAGGCAAACAGCTCTGTTGATTACGCAATGCTTGAGTACTGTATCCGCGAGGACCTGAAACTGAAACGTCCGCGTCTGATGGCAATCCTTGATCCGATCAAACTTGTGATCGATAACTATCCGGAAGGTGAAATTGAGTATCTGGAAGCTCCGAATAATATGGAGAACGAAGAACTTGGAACACGTAAGATGCCATTTGGCAGAGAACTTTATATTGAGAGAGAGGATTTCATGGTAGATCCGCCTAAGAAATATAAGAGAATGTTCCCTGGCACAGAGGTTCGTCTTATGAATGCATATTTTGTAACATGTACAGGATACGAAGCAGACGAAGATGGTACAGTACGCGTAGTACATTGTACTTATGATCCGGAAACAAAGGGTGGAAACGCACCGGATGGCAGAAAGGTAAAAGGAACAATTCACTGGGTAGAAGCAAGCCAGGCTGGCAAAGCAGAAGTTCGTCTCTATGAGAATATCGTAGATGAGGAAAAAGGTGTATACAACAAGGAAGACGGTTCACTGAACGTAAATCCGAATTCTCTGACTAAAGTTACTGCTTATGTAGAGCCTGCACTGATGGAAGCAAAAGGCTATGACAGCTTCCAGTTTGTAAGAACAGGATTCTTCTGCGCAGATATCCATGACTCTAAGGAGGGAGCACCGGTATTTAACCGTATCGTATCTCTTAAGAGCTCATTTAAACTGCCGAAAGCATAATGCAATAAAAGATAAAGAAACAGCCAGGCGATTATTCGTCTGGCTGTTTGCAACATATAGTATAATTACGCTGTAATGCTTTGGTGATATAAAATTCCATATGATTAAAAATATCAGCTAGTGTGCCGACAAGTTGATTCATTCCTCAGAGTCAGCTGCTGCCTCAATAGCTTCTTCGAAGTCTTTTGGATCGTCGGCATCTTCTTCCTCAGCATCTTTGATTTCAACTTCTGTGGCTGCTTCAGGAGCTTCTTCTGAATTTTCTGAATCGGATTCAGCTGCTACTTCGTCAGCTTTGTCTTCGGCACTGTCATTCTCTGCCTGCTCACCTGTATGTTCCCAGGACTGGAAATCTTCTGCAGTTTCAGCTTCTTCGTCAGCTTTTTCCTCAGTTTTCTCTTCTTCGTCTGTCAGATCAAAATCATCAAAGTCATCTTCAAAATCAAAATCCTCTTTGCAGGATCCTTTCTTTGCGATAATAGCGGCAACGACACCGGCAGCAGCTGCGGTAAGAGCGCCGACTGCAACAAATCCCCAGTATTTATTAATTTTAGCCATGATAATCATAAACTCCTTTCTGATATTCTCCTATTTCTGCGAATATGAAACAGATTAGTGATTGGTTATTCATATTTTAATACGTTTTGCATAAAAAGAAAAGCAAAACTTTTTCTGAAAGCAGTTGCATAGCAAAAAGATACAAGGTATACTATGACACGAAAGAAGAGGGGCGCTGATAAAAACACTTTACAGAATAACGGCGTTCGAACAGTAACAGAAGAGGTTTATATATGAGAAGAATTATCTTAGCATCTGCTTCACCCAGACGAAGAGAACTGCTGGAGAGAGCAGGCGTGAAATTTGAAGTGATACCCGCATCAGGAGACGAGAATCGGACTTCTGATGACCCGAAAGAGGCAGTTGCGCAGCTGGCAAGAGATAAGGCGGTTTCTGTTAAAGCGACAGTAGAGGATGCCGAAGAGGGAACTGTAATTATCGGTTCTGATACAGTGGTAGTGTTTCAGAATATGATTCTTGGAAAACCACACGATCAGGAAGACGCAGCAGATACTCTGAAGAAACTGCAGGGGAACACCCATCAGGTATACACTGGCGTTTCTGTATTGGAGAAAAAGAATGGGCAATGGCAGGAACATGCCTTTTATGAGAGTACAGATGTGACATTTTATCCGGTTTCAGATGAAGAAATCAGAGAATATGTTGCGACAGGAGAGCCTATGGATAAAGCGGGAAGTTACGGAATTCAGGGGTTTTTCGGAATATATGTAAAAGGAATTAATGGAGACTACAATAATGTGGTAGGGCTTCCGGCCGCCAGATTATTTTATGAAATGAAGAAATCAGGAATTGACTTGAGAGGATGACAAAAGATGATTAAGGCATGTATATTTGATTTGGATGGAACGTTAGCTGATACACTGGAATCCATGGCATATGTCACAAACGTTATCATGGAAAAATTTGGTTTAAAGACACTTCCGGTGGATAATTTCAGATATTACAGCGGAGAAGGTGCAAGCATGCTGATCCGCCGTGCACTTAAAGATGCCGGGGACCCGGAGCTTACTCATTATGAGGAAGGAGAGAGACTTTACAGAGAAATGTTTGCAGCAGATCCGATGTATAAAGTAGTTCCTTATAAGGGAATGCCGGAGACATTGAAAGAGCTGAAGAAACATGGAATGAAGCTGGCAGTCTGCTCCAACAAACCGCATCCGGCAGCTGTAAAAGTTATCGCGCAGCTTTTCGGAGAAGAGTTTGACATGGTGGTCGGACAGAGTGATGCAATCCGCAGAAAACCTGCTCCGGACGGTCCTCTGATGGTTGCTGGGAAATTTGGTGTAAAACCAGAAGAGTGCATGTATGTAGGAGATACCAGCACAGATATGAAAACAGGAAAAGCAGCAGGAATGTTCACAGTTGGTGCATTATGGGGATTTCGTGACCGTGAGGAACTCAACGAAAATGGCGCAGATATAGTTGCCGAAGCACCGACTGACTTAGTAAAGATTTGCGAGGAACATGGAAATGATTAAGTTAGTTGCCAGTGACCTGGATGGAACTTTGCTCTTAAATAAAGCACAATCTTTGCCGGAAGAGATATTTCCACTGATCAGACAGTTACAGGAAATGGGAATCATATTTGTTGCAGCCAGTGGCAGACAGTACCCGAATATGAGAAAACTGTTTGCACCTGTTGCGTCAGAGATTTCTTATATTTCCGAAAATGGTGCTTTGGCAGTAGATCATGGGGAAGTGCTGTATCAGGATTCTTTTGACAGGGAACTTGCAAATGAGATCATTTCTGCAATCATGGAAAAGAAAGATGCAGAGTTTACCTGTTCAGCAAAGGATTACCATTATCTGATGCCGAAGACAAAGAAATTCCATGATCATATGTTATATGAAGTAAAAAATGAGTGCAGATTTGTAAAAAGTCTGGATGAAATGACAGATCCGATTATGAAGCTGGCTGTATTTGAGCCGGGTGGTCTTACCGAAGAGTCCGTAAAATACTGGACCGGAAGATTTGGAAAAGACTGTGTGGTTGTTACGTCGGGAAATGAATGGATTGATTTTATCCCTTTTGGTACTAATAAGGCAAAGGGAATTATAGAATATCAGAAGAGATATCATATTTCGCCGGAAGAATGTCTGACATTCGGAGACGAATATAATGATATAGAGATGCTTAAGGCAGTAAAATATGGCTTTGCCATGGCGCATTCCAAGGAGGGGGTACGGGCAGCAGCGTCCTATGTGACAGAACGGGTTGAACCGATCCTTGAGAAGCTGATTTTGGCAAAGGGAGAAATTGAGGAGGTAATTTAAAATGTTTACAGAAGAATGTATCAATACTTTTCTGGAAAATCAGGAGCAGCTTTTTCCACAGCCGGTGGCAGAATCTTATGAGGCAGCAGAAGCTTTTCTTGAGGACTGCATGGCACAGGTAGTAGATTCTATCGAAGAGGTCAGAGAGTATCTGGAAGAGATCGGAGCTGATGTGGATGGAATGACAGATGAAGAGTTGGAAGAAGCAAGCGAAGTTTTTGCACTGCCAGATGGAAAATATCTGATCGTAGAGGGATAAAACAACAGTATCTGTCTTGGAAATGATGATATGAACGTTAACTATTGTTGGTAAATGGTGCAGGATAAGTACCCATAGGTGTAAAAGGTAATTTAGAGCTGCTGTAATGAAGTTTACAGTGGCTCTTTTTGATATTATAGGAAGAAAAATACAGATTACATTTTCTTAAAATACAGTGTTATAATGGCTTTATGCAGAGAATGAAGGAGATGTCATTGCCACTCATTGTAAATATCCTGCGAAATATATTGAGGAGATGCAATGAACAGTAATGAAATCACAATTCTATTATAAATGAAAAGGAGGACTACAGATGGAGAGAAGGAGATTTCTTGCAATCGTGATGACTGTGATGATGGTTATTTCATTGATTCCATCCATGGTTTTTGCGGCAGCTCCGTCAGGAGAGCTTGGTGGCAAGCTTAAGGTTAAAGGGCTTGCAGCAGTAGGGGGAACTGTGAGCGCGGATTACTCAAAGGTCACACCGGAGGGAGTGACAGATGAAGATTTTACTTTTTCCTGGTCAAGACAGACAGGAGAGAAGGAATTAACACAGATAGGGACTGAGAAAACGTATACGATTACTCAGGAGGATCTGGGATATAAACTGGAACTTGATATCACACCGATAGACGGAAGTGGTCTTACAGGAACGCTGACAGCCAAAACATTAGAAGTAGCGGCTACAGAGGACGAGGCGAAAGCCCTTACAGAGCAGAATCCGGATGAAACGGAGAAAGCACAGCTGGCGGAGACTACAGATGAAGCGGAGAACAATCAGGATTCTGAGAATCAGACTACTGATGAAACACAGACAGATGAGAATCAGAATGTAGAAAATTCACAGAATGATGAAGTGCAGGAAACAGAAGGCCAGCTGGATGAAACACAGACTGACTACGATAATGAGAGTGCACAGCAGACGGATGGTTCACAGGAAAATGCGTCTGATCAGACATATAACGAGACAGACAGCACAGAGGGAACTGATGATTCTCAGATGAAAATCTATACAGAAGAACAGCTTCAGGTAGATGAAAATGGAAATGTGCAGACTGACAAAACAGATGAAAACGCAGAAGACACTGCGGGAAAAGACAGCAAAGAAGCTTATGAGGCTGTTGCATCTGTAGAAGACAGTGAAGATCCGGTTTGTGATTTTGGAACAGCACAGAGTGATCTCGGAGATGTTGAGGCACAGTATGTGCAGATCACAAATATAGGAAGCGAAACCTTAAATTTTCAGGAAATCAGTCCGGAACATTTTATGGTTGCTGATATTACAGAACCGTTGGCAGCAGGTGAATCTGTGAATGTATGGGTACAGCCAAGAGAAGGACTGGAAGCCGGAGATTATGATGATGTGATCACTTACGAGACAGAAGAGGGAACAGAGGTATCCTTTGAAGCAAAGATTACGATTGAGGGTGAATCATCTGACGCAGATGACGAGGATTTGGAACCGGTAGAAGATCCAAAAGAAGAACCGGCTGAAACACCGGATGATTCAAAGACATCAGATGATAATACAGACGCATCTCTTGAAGCACAGTCTTTGGATATAAATACCGGGACATTGAATTTCAGTGACGTTGAAGAAAATTATACACAGGCAAATGAGACTTTGTCTGTAACAGTAACAAACACAGGCGACAGTGCTGTTACACTGAGAATACCACAGTCAGAATACTTTAATGTACTGAATGAGGATGGAAGCGAAGCTGCATCAGGAACACAGCTTGCAAAAGGGGAATCCATTATGTTCATGGTACAGCCAAAGACAGGGCTGACTAAGGGAGATTACAGTGATACTCTGGTATTTGGAAGCAATGAAGAATCAGAAGTAACCGCACAGGTGACTGCTGAAATTTCAGTAAAAGAAGCACAACAGCAGATTACAGAGATTCAGGCAGATCCGGCCTCTGTTGATTATGATGATCTGAAAGAGGGGTATGATACTCCTGATTCAACAACAGTTACACTTACAAATACAGGAAATACAACTGTTTCACTGGTACAGCCGGTGGGAGAATATTTTAATATCGGAGAACTTTCTGCATCAGAACTGAATCCGGGAGATACCGCTGAATTTACAGTAACTCCGGTAACAGGACTGACAGCCGGAGACTATATGGACAGTATCCAGATTATGCAGACAAACGCTGATGGACAGGAAGAAGTGCTGACAACAGTAAATGCTTCGATTACTGTTTCTGAAGTGGAAAAAATTTACAAATTATCTGTTAATCCGACAGAACTGGATTTTGGAAAGACAAAAGCCGGATACGGCGAAGCACCGGAAGCACAGAAAGTTACTGTGACAAATGAAGGAAATACAAATGTTACTTTAAATACACCTTCAGCTAAGAACTTTAAAATTGGTAAATTTTCTGCTACAGAACTTGCACCGGGCGAGAGCGCGACATTTAAGATTCGTCCAAAAGAAGGCTTGAAGGCTGGTTCTTATACAGAAGCTATCGCCGTTAATACTGATCAGAACGTCAGTGCAAAGGTAAATGTCAAATTTACAGTTAAGACTGTTCGCAAAGCGAAGATTGCAGATCCGGCAGATAATAAGATCACAGGAATCAGTTCTGAGGGATATACAACGCAGTCCAAGATTACTTTCACTGCAGTTGGTGCAGGTATGGATAACGAGAGTCCTGGAAAGGGAGATGTTCGCTATGTACCATATAACTGGAAAGTAATCAACACAAACAGCTGGAGCAGTGCACCGTATACGGCAGCATTTGGAATTACAAAAGCAGGAACTTATACACTGACTGTTGTATTTGACCGCCAGATGTATAATGGAAAAGAGTGGGAAAATACAGGAGAGCAGGATACCAAACAGGTAAACTTCAATATTACTCAGGCACAGACAGTAACGGCAACTCCAACTCCACAGCCAAACGGAGCAACCGCAAAATCTGCTGTAAAGACAGGAGATACAACGAATATCGCGCCGTTTGTGATCATTCTGGTGATTGCGGCAGGATGTATCGCAGGTGTTGTAGTTTATAAAAAGAAGAAAAAATAAATACAAAACAAACTGTTAGCACTCATTTTAAATGAGTGCTAATTTTTTCTTGACTTTTGGATTAAATGGTATTACTATATCTCTCAGAGAAGCAACTACAGATAAAAAGTTGCAGTAAATACAAAAAAAGGAGTGTGGACAGCATGGCTGTAAAACATGGAAGTTTATCAATCAACAGTGAAAATATTTTCCCGATTATTAAGAAATGGTTATATTCCGATCATGATATTTTTGTAAGAGAGCTGGTATCCAACGGATGTGATGCGATTACAAAACTGAAAAAACTGGAAGTAATGGGAGAATATAATTTCCCGGAAGGATATAAACCGGAAATTCAGGTAATTGTTAACCCTGATGAAAAGACGCTGAAATTTATCGATAATGGTATCGGTATGACTGCTGAAGAAGTTGAGAAATACATTACTCAGATTGCTTTTTCAGGTGCAACCCAGTTCCTTGAGAAATACAAAGATAAAACAACAGATGACCAGATGATCGGTCATTTCGGACTTGGTTTCTATTCTGCATTTATGGTAGCAGATGAAGTACACATCGATACACTTTCCTATACAGAAGGTGCACAGCCTGTACATTGGTCCTGTGATGGCGGTACAGAGTATGATATTCAGGAAGGCAACAAGAATACAATCGGTACAGAGATTACATTATTCCTGAATGAAGATTGTCTGGAATTTGCAAACGAATATCGTATGCGTGAGATTCTGGAGAAATATTGTTCCTTTATGCCGGTTCACATTTATCTTTCCAAGGCAAACGCACCGCAGGAATATGAGACGATCGATGAAGCTGAATTAAGAGATGATGATGTAGTTGTTGAACATATTCATGAAGAAGCTAAGACAGAAGAGAAAGAAAACGAGAATGGTGAGAAGGAAGTTGTTGAAGTTTCCCCTGCAAAGGATAAAGTAAAGATCAACAAACGTCCGGTTTCCATCAGTGATATCAATCCTCTCTGGATGAAACATCCGAATGAATGTACAGATGATGATTATAAGGAATTCTACCGTAAAGTATTTATGGATTACAAAGAGCCGTTATTCTGGATTCATCTGAATATGGATTATCCGTTTAACTTAAAAGGTATCCTGTACTTCCCGAAGATCAATACAGAGTATGATTCTATCGAAGGAACAATCAAACTGTATAATAACCAGGTATTTATCGCAGATAATATCAAAGAGGTAATTCCGGAATTCCTTCTTCTGCTGAAAGGTGTAATTGACTGCCCGGATCTGCCGCTGAACGTATCCAGAAGTGCACTGCAGAATGATGGATTTGTACAGAAGATTTCCGAGTATATTTCCAAGAAGGTAGCAGATAAACTGACAGGAATGTGCAAAACAGACCGTGAATCCTATGAAAAATACTGGGATGACATCAGCCCATTCATTAAATATGGCTGCATCAAGGATACTAAATTTGCAGAGAAAATAGGAGATTATGTACTCTTCAAGAATCTTGACGGCAAATATCTGACACTGAAAGATTGCATTGAAGAGAACAAGAAAGAAACAGAAGAACCGGAAAATCAGGCAGAAGAGAAGAAAGAAGATACTGCATCTGAAGAAAATAAAGATGCACAGGAGAAAGAGCCTGAGAAGACCGTAATCTTCTATGTAACTGATGAGGTTCAGCAGAGCCAGTATATTAATATGTTCAAAGAGGCAGGAAAGGATGCTGTTATCCTGAAACACAACATTGACAGTGCATTTATTTCCAGTCTGGAACAGAAACATCAGGATGTACAGTTCAAGAGAATCGACGCTGACCTTACAGAGGAAATGAAGGGTGAAGGCACAGCAGATGAAGAAACTGTAAAAGCACTGACAGAACTTTTCCGTAAGAATCTTCACAAGGATAAACTGGAAGTACATGTAGAGAATCTGAAGAATGAAAATGTATCTGCAATGATGACTCTTTCTGAAGAAAGCCGCCGTATGCAGGATATGATGAAGATGTACAACATGTATGGCATGGATCCGTCTATGTTCGGCGGTATGGGTGAGGTTCTTGTTCTGAATGCCAACAACAAGCTGGTTCAGTATGTATTGAATCACGGAGAAGGCGAGAACACAGCAAAGATCTGCGAGCAGCTTTATGACCTGGCCCTGCTGGCTCACGGTACTCTGACTCCGGAGCGTATGACGAAATTTATTGCACGAAGCAATGAAATCATGATGATGATGGCTGAATAATATATTGAAATCCTGAAAATATATGCTATAATAAGTAGTAATGAAAACTATGTTTTGTAGAGAAAATATTTCAGGAGGCAATTTATGAGCTATAAAATCATTGGCGACAGCTGCCTGGATTTGACGGAAGAGTTAAAGAAGGATTCCAGATTCCAGATGATACCGCTTACACTGCAGGTGGGCACTGCCACCGTGGTGGATGATGAGACATTTGATCAGAAGAAATTCATAGATATGGTAAAGGCCTGCCCGGAATGCCCGAAGACAGCATGCCCTTCACCGGAGACATTTAAGGAAGCATATGAGGCAGCGGATGCAGAGGGCGTGTTTGTGATTACCCTGTCCGGACATCTGAGCGGCAGTTATAATTCAGCGGCGTTGGCCAAGAA
>OGIW01001143.1_pt1 | contig 12024 bp, 10 predicted proteins | sample 1571921 | NCBI WGS metagenome assembly OGIW01 (sample SAMEA2582112, study PRJEB24529) | metagenome | biome: Human gut stool | place: China | collected 2011 | reverse complement strand
CGAACCCACGTATCCAGCTTGGAAGGCTGGTGTTCTACCATTGAACTACACCCGCGTGTTTCTGTCGCTTCAACGTTGATTAGTATATAATATGTTTCCTGTTTTGTCAATACCTTTTTTTATTTTTTTGATTTTTTTATTTTTTTCTACTTTTATCTACAATTCATACAACTCTCTTTTAAAATTCCAACACCATTTCCCAGGTGTCCGCCTTCCATAAGAAACTGTTTTGCAGCTCTTTGGAGACTGGTCGTTTCCGGATACACGGAAACATTCTCCTGCACCATTTTAAATATCCGTTCTTCAGCCTCTCTTGTATCATAATCCCTAAGAACTACATGAAAAAAACTTCTGAATTTTCCTATATTGGAATTTTCACCCAGAATCTCAGGCAGTTCCGGACCAAGAAGCCAGGAATGACAAATATACGCCTTTTCTTTTCCGAACATAGAAAATGCCTCTTTAAAAGATTTTTCACATTCCGCTTTTGCAAGGGGTGCTCCCTGGGGAATATGTACATAGATAACATCTTCCCCTTTTTTGATGGCATACTCCTCATATGTCAGATTCCACTCTGACGGAAAAGCTTCAAACTGAAGACGGCCGAGACGGAAAAGTGTCATATCAATATGACGAAACAGCCATTCATACTGACGAAGTCCATATTTTCCAGTCTCTTCTTTGCAGTTCTGGCACCAGATTGTAAAATCAGAAAAAGTATCCCAATATATTTTTTCTGAAATCCCTCTTTTTTTGTATTCTTCCCATGTATCACACGCCATCTGTGAATAATAATACAAAAAGCTGAGCCACGGATTTTCTCTTTTTAATATATTTTTGTAAAAAACTTCTCTGTTATTCTGAAAAAGCACTTTCATCTCTTTTTCATCTGTATCTTTTACTTTCTCCAGAAGTTCTATTGCTTCCTCCGGAAGAGAAATCCCTCTGTAAAATTCTGCTGTCTTCAAATTACATAGCTCCCTTATTTTTGCTGTTTTTTATACTCTTTAAAATCGATTGTCGTTCCGAGTTTTCTTGACTTTTCTGCTGCCAGTGCAATCAGGTGACTTTCTACCGATACACGGGCATCTGTGCGGTTTTCTTTTTCTCCTTCAAGCGCCACAAGCCTTACAAAATCCTTCATCATTCTCATGTCGCTTCCGCTGTGCCCTGTCTTTGGAGTATGGAGACGTATTTTTTCTTCATGGCCTTCCAGGAAATCTGTGATCGTAATTTCCCCGGCTTCCATATTCCCTGTAATTTCGCCTTTCGTTCCCATGATCCGTATTTCTCTTGCACACTGATTCGTAAAAGCACTCATTACAAAAGAAACATTCACCTGATTTTCAAACTCCAGATTCACCACTTGATGATCCACAACTGTATTATCGCAATGGAATACACATCTTCCATAAGGCCCTGTTCGCAGCGCCTCTAATACTGCTTCTCTTTTTATATCATCTGAAACAGCATAAATCAATCCGTCATCAACTGCTTTAGGATGTTCCAGATAAAACTTCGGCGCATAGAACGCACACTCATCCCTATGCGGGCAGCCATCCATACAGCGTTTTGCTGCACCGGACGGAGCATTTTCTTCCTTAAAATAAGTAAGTTCTCCGAAAGAGCTTATTTTTTTGCAGGAACTTCCCACCAGCCACTGAAGAATATCCATGTCATGACAGCATTTCTGCAAAATCATAGGACTTGATTCTTCTGCATTTCTCCAGTTTCCTCTTACGAAGCTATGAGCGTGATGCCAGAATCCCACCTGTTCTATATGCTGAATGCTCATAATTTTTCCGATTTTCCCGGAATCTGTAAGCTCTTTTAATTTTGAAAAGAACGGAGAGTACCGAAGCACATGGCAGATGGATAAAATCCGATTATATTTCTCTGCCATTTCTCCCATTTCGATAATTTCTGCCGCCTCTGTAGACATCGGTTTTTCACAAAGTACATGATACCCCTTTTTCAGTGCTTCAACAACCGGTTCATAGTGCATTTTATCCTGTGTGCACACCATTGCGCAGTCTGCCAGCTTTTCTCTTTTTAAAAGCTCCTCATAGGAAGAAAACTGAAATTCTTCTTTTATATTATGCCTCTTGGCAAATTCTTCTCTTCTTGCTTTATCCGGCTCTGCTACCGCAACAACCTGAAACTCATCAGGATGCTCCAGGGCATAGGAAGAATACACGTATCCTCCCCTGAGACCTGCGCCAATTAAAACTGCTGTTACTTTTTTCATGAATTTTCCCCTTTTTTACATACAATTTTTAAAACCGTATCTTTTTCATCCGGAAGTGGATATGTAAATACAGGATTCTCTCCAAAAGACACAAATGCCGTATCTGTATAAAGTGCTGTATTCCATGCCTCTCCTCTGTTCATCTCACTTCCGTCTGCCGTATAATAAACTTTATCAAGTTTATCCGGTGCAATTCCGTAAAGAGGCAGTGCTCCCAGAGGTGCTTCATAAACATGCGCATAAATTGTATCACCTTTCTGAGTATAACGTCCCCACTCCGGTTTTGGAAGCTCAGAAATTCCACATCCGTAAATACTTTCTCCGTTTTTCTTCATCCATTCGCCAATCTCTTTCAAAATAGCGATACTTTCTTTCGGAATATTCCCCTTTGCATCCGGTCCCACATTAAGAATCATGTTTCCGCCTTTACTTGTACATTCCACAAGTTTACGGATCAGCATAGACGGCGTTTTATATAAATGATCATAATTACAGTAACCCCAGTGATTATTCATTGTAGCGCATAATTCCCACGGAATCGGCTCTCCTTTTTCATCACACACTCCCATAGGAGGAATAATCTGCTCCGGACTTGCAAAATCACCACTGTAGATCAGCGGGTTTTCTGTGGTTATACTTCCATGATCCTCTCCTGATCCCTCCAGACGATTATCAATAATAACATCCGGCTGATAATGGCGCACCATCTGAATTAACTCCGTTGCCTTCCACTTTTCCCCGCACATATCGTCATAGGAAAAATCAAACCAGAGAAGATCCAGCTTTCCGTAATTTGTCACAAGTTCCTTTACCTGTCCGTGCATGTATGTAAGATACCTGTCAAAATCAATTTTTTCATCTTTATATTCTTCTCGGTTTCTCATAGGATGCTGTCTGTCTCCGTATTTCGGGAAATCCGGATGACTCCAGTCAATAATAGAAAAATAAAGTCCTACACGAATTCCTTCTTCTCTGCAGGCATCTACAAATTCTCTTACAAGATCTCTGCCCGCCTTTGTATTTGTGCATTTATAATCTGTAAGCGCCGAATCAAACAGGCAGAATCCATCATGATGTTTTGCTGTGAGTACTGCGTACTTCATGCCAGCCTCTTTCGCAAGACGCACCCACTCTCTTGGGTTATAATCAACCGGATCAAATAAATCAAAATATTGTTTGTATTCCTCTACTGTCATCTCTTTTTCAGACATCATCCATTCGCCGCAGGCAGGTATAGAATAAAGTCCCCAGTGAATAAACATTCCAAATCTTGCATCCATAAACCATTTTGTACGTTCTCTTATTTCCTGATTCATTCATCATTCTCCTTTATTATATGAATTCTATAATACTATTTTAACCTTTTACTGCTCCTCCGGAAAGGGCCTCTACAAAGAATTTACTAAAAATACAATAGAGAATAATCGGAGGAAGAATAATAATTACCATAGCGGAAAACAATCCGTTATAATTGGTTCGGAAAGAAGTCGTAAATGTAGACAAAAGCGCCGGAACCGTAAGTTTATTCCTGTCGATCATAACAAGAGAAGCCCAGTAATATTCATTCCAGTTATTTAAAAATGCAAGAACTGCTGCTGTCATAATTCCCGGACGTGCTATAGGGAAAATAACCTTTGCCCATGTCTGCATGTATCCACATCCATCAATTCTTGCAGCTTCCTCGAGCTCTTTCGGAATATTTGTATAATAGTTTTTAATCACGAAAAAGCTCACCGCAATTCCGCTGCATGAATAAATTAAAATCAGTGCGCTCCTTGTATCATAAAGCTTCATTCTGTTAATCATGTTATATACCGGATAAGTAAGAGCGGTCGCCGGAATAAACATGGTAGAATATAAAAGTACGTTTACAAGTCCTTTTCCCTTAAACTCCATACGAGCTACCACGTAGGCAGACATGGAAATCATCACGATACTGATCACAACAGAAACCCCTGAAATAAGAAGGCTGTTTCCAAAATAACGCATGACATGTAAATCCTTAAAAGTGGCTATATATCCATCCAGACAGATAGATTCCGGAAGCATAAACCCGGGTCTTGCCAGAGGATCTGACTTAAAACTCGAAAGAATCAGCCATACAAAGGGAACAAGCGCCACCAGAAGCGCCCATATAAGGCAGATGTATGTGAAAATCTTAGTACCTTTTGACATACTTTTTACAGCAGTATGCTTTCTTTTTTTATTCATTTCCATCCCTCCTTATGCTTTTCTCTTCTTTTTGAAAGAAATACTGTAAATAATATTTACTGCTACAATAATCAGCATACCTGCCAGAATCTGAATGACAGCAACTGCATTTGCTCTTCCAAACTGAGTTCGCGGGCTTGTAATAGCAAGCTCACGGATAACGTAACTGATACTGTACGTTCCTGCCGCACCCTTTGTCAGGAAGAACACCTCATTATACAGAAGGAAACCTGATGTTGCCGCAAGAATAGACACGGTCTTTAATGTTCCTTTTATCATCGGAATGGTAATATACCAGTCCTGTTTAATCCCGCTTACGCCGTCAAGCATCGCTGCTTCTCTTATTTCCTCAGGCACAGCCATTACATTTCCCAGAATCATTAATGTTGTAGTTCCTGTAAAGAAAATATACGCTCCTGTAATTGCCCAGAAAGCCGGTCCTTTAAGCAGCAGTATATTTTCACTGAATCCCTTATTAAAATTCTGTATCAGCGGATTGACTACCCCGTAAAGAGGGCTGTATAACTGAAGGAAAATCATTCCCATCGCCGCTGAGGAAATCATATTTGGAATAATATAAATATTTCGTATTGTCTTAATCCCTTTTACTTTTCTGGAAAATGCCAGGGCAATCAATGTGGAAACCGGTATTTGTACTACCACACCAAGAAGCGCCCATGCTGCCGAATTCCTGAGAGCCTCCCAGAAATATGGATAAATATTAAAAATGTAATCGTAATTATTCCACATTTCTTTCCATCCGAAAAATTCCGGGCTTGTAATATTGGTATAATCCCATTTGCAGAAAGATGTAAGAAAAACGGTAATAATCGGATAGAGATAAAAAATACAAAATGCAATTATTGTAGGAGCCAGAAATGCGATAATGAATGCTTTTCTGTTTCGGCTTAACTTATTTTTCATTATTTTCTCCTCTCATTGTTTTCTTCGGGAAGAAACAGGGGAAGAGAAATTTCCTCTTCCCCCGCATCTCTTTTCTTTTTATTATGCAATTAATGCAATAAGCTCTTTCTGAAGCTGTTCAAATCTTGCATCAATATCTGTTCCTGAAACAGCACATTCCATTAATGCATTGATAATTGCGCTCTTTACATCTGCACCCCAGCTGTAATTCATATCTTTCACTACGATTTCTGCATCATTTACCATAGAGCATGCCTCTGCAAGTTTCATGGTAATCGCGTCTCCGCTTTCCTCAGCAAGCTTGTTAAGGTCAACATTTGTATTACATGGGTTTGCCTGTACACCTGTAAAAATCTTTGCCTGCACTTCTTCACTTGTCATATATTTAATAAATTCCAGTGCAAGCTCTGTTTTTTCTTCACTCATTCCGTTTGCAACTGTAAGACCTGCACCTGCGGAAGAAACTGCAATGTTTCCAGGGAACAGAGACGGCTGAATTGCTTCTGCAAGACTTGCATCAATACCGCTTGCATTCCATACTCCGTTAAAAAGTACTGCTGCTGAGCCGTTTTTATTAAAGTCATCCATCAGATTTCCAACATCTTCTGTTGTATGCTCAGAACCATTTGCCTGATCAAGGGCAGCTGCTGTTTTAAATGCTTCTGCAAAAACTTCTGAATTTACCGCATCTTCTGTAAGAGGAGCCTCGATCATAGCTCTTCCTTCTTCTGAAGAGGCTAAAATTGCGTTAACGATAAATCCGGAACCCTGTCCTGCTGCATATCCGTATGTTCCATCATCAAGTCCGCGAACCTTTTCCATTGCCTCGCCAAACGCATCCCAATCTTTCAGATCTTCAATCTTGATCCCCGCTTTTTCAAAAACATCCGCATTATACCAGATTCCACGGCTTTCCATCTGATCATGCACAGAATAAATATGTCCGTCCACATCATTCTGTGTGTAATTTAATCCAACTGCATCCTGAAGATTGTTTTCATCAATATACGGTTTTAAATCATATACAAGCCCCTGAGAAACAGCTGCCTGCGGAACGGCTGTACCACAGTCTACAAGATCCGGGAAGGATCCTCCTGCCACCTGTGCACTTACAATTTCATCTCTGTTTTCTACTGCAATCGGTTTAAATGTTACCGGTCCGTCCGCATGAGTCTTTGCAAACTCATCATAAATATCACGCATTACCTTTGCTGCCGGCCATTCACTTTCTTCATGGTAATATCCGTGATAAAATTCCAGTTCATTGTCCGCTCCAAATACGGTTGCTCCGGAAAGCATACTCACTCCCATAGCCGCTGTCAGTACCAACCCTGTTACTCTTTTCTTCATTTTGTCCTCCTTCTCCCCCAACCTCGTCGGGTGATTTGTTTGTTTTTACTGATTTATCTGTATTTTATCTTATTTTCTGTGCATTTTGAATGAAGGTTATTGACAAGTGTCATGGAAATTGTTGACTATTTTTCTTTACACCTGAATTATATTGACATTTCATATGTAAAATATTTACCACCTGCATATATTTACACAAAAAGAAATGCCCATATCATAAAAATATGGACATTTTTCCTTATCATCTTAATAATTCCAGAAATTCATTTACCTCCAGATGTCCTGAAAGCAGCTCCAAAATATGCTCCTGAAACACATTTTTCCGATTGCTTTCCCACAGATTATCCGGTGTTTCTATTTTTACATCCGCTCCTTTTACAAGCTGTGTTGCCTGAAAAAAGCGAGGCATTTCCTTATTATATTTTTCTATGGAAACTCCGGAATTTACAGGAACCTGCTCTGTCTCCTTTAATATCCGTTCCTGCACCTTATCGCTTACCATGTATTTTACGAAACGCACTCCCGCTTCCTCTCTTTTGGCATCACCTGTTTTTCCCACTACATATCCAGCCCCTGCTGATTCGCATGACATCGTATACGTGCCGTCTGTCGGAAGCAGAGCATATTCCGCGTCTATCTTTTCGTCAATCATAGGCGCGCCCCACACTCCATTAATGCAGATTGCAAGCTTTCCCTCATTAAACAGCTCCTTCTCATCTCTGTAGCTGTAATTTTTATTATCCGGGAAAGAATAGCGGTATATGGTTTTTAATGTATCCAAAATACTGTAAAAATCCTCTTCGCCGATATTTTCCCATTTTTTAATATCCGCTTCTTTTCTTCCTGCATCCAGAAACATATGATCAACAAGATACAGATACCCTTCAGCCGATACCTGAAGCGGCCTGATCTCTTTTCCGTTTTCCAGACTCCAGTCCTCAATCTGTCCGCATGCCAGCAAAAACTCACTCCAGCTTTCCGGAAGTTTTTCAACGCCTGCCTCACGGAAAATATCTCTGTTATACCAATATCCGCCGCTTAACAATAAAGTATCTGCAACCGTATAAAGATTTCCTTCTAACGTAGTCCACGCTTCCAGATTTGAAGGAGAAATGTTCTCAGAAAACTCCGAATCTTCTTTTATATACGGAACAAAGTCTACTGCCAGATGATTCTTCAACATATAATAATAAATAGAATTATTTCCTGTTCCTCCGAAAAAAATCACATCCGGCATTTCTCCCACAAGAAGAAGATCTCCTACTTTTCTAATTAAATCTTTGCTTGTCGGCATAGAAACAAGATGTATATCAATATCCGGATTTTCTTTTTCAAAATCCTCATAAATCCGGCGCATAGCAATATGATCCTTTTCATTGCTTCCCCATCCGTGGATTACCGTAATCTCGGTCTTCTCCTGCTTTTCTTCCCCACATCCTGCAAAAAACATCACGCTGCTTATAAAGAAAAGAAAGATTTGAAGCCTCCTACTGATCCGATGTTTCTTTTTTTTCATTTTTGTACTCCTTAGGCGACATACCCGTATATTTTTTAAACACCCTTGAAAAGTATCCGGTATCCTCAAACCCCACCGCCTGAGAAATCTCATATACCTTTTTATCCGAAGTTTCCATATACTCTTTCGCCTTTTCAATTCGAAGTCTCAAAATATCATCAAAAAGGTTCACTCCCTTTTTACTTTTATAAAGCCGGCTCAAGTAACTTCTGTTTGCATGAAGTTCCTCCGCAATTTCGTCAAGCGTAATTTTGCGGCAATAATTTGTGCTGATATATCTCTGCATTTTTTCATACAGATTTTCAATCTCGTTTCTGCCTTCTTCGCTTTTTTCGCCTTCTTCGATTTCCTCATAATACCGTTTCAGATTTAAGATGGCTTTTTCCACCGCCTGAGGAAGTTCTTCAAGAACAGACAGCTTTAAAACATACTCACAAGCATTATATCTAAGCGCTGCTCGCGCATACTCAAATTCTGAATGTGCACTTAAAATAATGACCTGTGTCTCCGGACTGTTCTCACTGATATATTTGCATACCTCAAGTCCGTCCACAAGCGGCATACGAATATCGGTGATTACAATATCCGGATGCTCCGTCTCCATTCTCTCCAGAAGTTCTTTCCCGTTTGAGGAAATGGAGTGAAGTACACACCCCATTTTTTCCCAGGAAATCAGATTTTTCAGCGCTTCCTGAATATATATTTCATCATCTGCCGCCATTACCTTCCACATTTTCCATTCCCCTCTCTATCGGAAGAACGATGCGTACCGTTGTTCCATTATCTTTTTCTCCCTGAATTTCAAGGATATAGTTCTCGCCATATAAAATATGAAGCAGACGTTTCGTATTTTCAAGGGCCGTATGTGTATGACCTGCTTTTTTCTTCATACCTTCCCTTTCATTTTCCTCTTTTGAAAAACCAACGCCGTCGTCTGCGACCATAATATTTAATTTTTCATCCTGCTCGAAAATCTCTACCACTATCTTTCCGTTTCCATTTTTCGGTTCCAGTCCGTGGGAAACAGCATTTTCTACAAGCGGCTCTATTAAAAGTCTTGGAATCAAATCCTGTTTCACCTCTTCGCTTCCATATCGGATTTCATACGAAATCTTATCCTGGTATCTTCCATTTTGAAGAAGAAGGTAAAAATCCACAATCTCCATCTCTGCCGATACCGGAATTTTAATTTCTTTTCCCCGGAAGATTTTCCCCTGCATCAGTTTCGAAAATGCCTGCAGATATTGATAAAGCTCCTCATTTCCCGCCATTTTCGCCCGAATGCTCAGCATTGCCAGAATATTATACTGAAAATGAGGGTTAATCTGCGCCTGGAGAAATTTTACCTGCGCCTGGGTTACAAGAAGCTGCTTTTCATACACCTGGGTAATAAGATATTCAATCCTGTCTGCCATTTCATTGAACACCACGCTCATATCATGAAATTCCTGAATTGGATAGTCCTCCATTCGCACTTTAAAATCTTCCTGTCCCAGTGCCCGAAGACTTTCTATTACTTTTTTCAATGGTTTTGTGAAGCGATAGCTGACTGCAAAAGACAAAGATGAAGTAATCACAAGTATCAAAAGAAATGCTGCAAGAAAAATCAGCATGGTAGGCTTTAAAAGTGTATAAACATTATTAAAACCTGCCGCCGCAAGAACCCGGATTCCAAAGCCGCAGCTTTTGGAAACTGTAAGAAAGCGCGTGCCTTCTGCCCGAACGTCTGTTACCTCTTCCTTTGTTTCTTCTTTTAAAGCTTTTATTTCTTCCTTTTGTCCAAAAGAAGCCATTATATTTTTTTCTTCTCCCCACAAAACTGCCCAGGTTCCATTTCCATACTTTTCAATTTCTTCCATAAGCAGCTGAATTGCCTCCGGAGAAATTTCCACAATACAGCTTCCCATCTTCTTCATTTTGTCATCATAAATATGAAAACAGAGAAAAATCTCTTCTTTTCCGCTATAGCAGGCGTACTGTCTTTTCGTTTTGCGGAACTCCTCCTGTAAACGGCTTCTCTCTTCCTGCTTCTGCCCAGCTTCTGACACGGTCACAGGATAGTAGTGATCATAAATGCACTGATCAATATTATTAAACAGATAAACACTACTGACAAAAGGAATCTTCTGCTGCACCATATTTCTGTCTGAAAACAGCTCCATACTATAGGAAAGCTGCTCTCCCGCAGCTTCCTCATCGTAAAAATCCCCCCAGAAAAAATCTTCCAGCCATACATTATGGCGAATTGTTACTGCACCGTCCTCTATAAACTGTATACGATCCTGAAATTGCTGTCCTGTATTTTCCAGAACGTACTCCATATCATCTTTCGTGCTTCGAAAAAAAACAAAAAAGAATACAAGAAGCATTGCAATTCCCAAAAACAGCAGGGTACATACAGATGTAAGCATATTTAATACTGTAATTTCCGAACTTAAAGTTCTCCTTTTAGTAATCCCATACATTGGAAGCTTCCACCTGCGCTTTCGGCTTCTTGATCACAAGCTCCGGACTTTTTGCACTGACTTTTGTATTTGCAGGAATAGACTCTGTAATAAACGTATTTCCTCCAATGATCGTATTTTCTCCAATTACCGTTTCTCCTCCGAGAACACTGGAATTGGAATAAATCGTCACATTATCCTCAATCGTAGGGTGACGCTTTACATCTGCAAGCTGCTGCCCCATTCTTGTAGAAAGCGCACCGAGAGTGACTCCCTGATAAATTTTTACATTGTTTCCGATTTTTGTTGTCTCTCCGATTACCACGCCGGTTCCGTGGTCGATAAAAAAGTATTCTCCGATTGTTGCCCCCGGATTAATGTCAATTCCTGTTTTTCCATGTGCAAATTCCGACATGATTCGTGGAATAAACGGAACCTTCTCAAGATACAGCTCGTGCGCAATTCTGTATACGTAAATCGCATAAAATCCCGGATAGGAAAAAATAATCTCTTCCTTACTTTTTGCTGCCGGGTCTCCGTCAAATCCCGCCTGTACGTCTTTTAAAAGCATTTTCTGTATCTCCGGAAGACGTTTTACGAAACGCCCCGTGATTTCCTCCGCGCGAAGCTGCGCCTTTTCTTTTTCCTCTCCCTGATAGAGAATTGCGATTTCTATCTGCTCTTTTAAAGAATCATATAAATTATTTAAAAGAGAACCTGCGTAATAATCCGGAAATGCACACGCTCCTGTGTCAATTCTGAAATATCCCGGAAAAAGCACGGCTCTTAATTCGCGGACAAGTTCTATAATAACAGAACGGCTTGGCAGACTGCATTTTCCCTGGGGAAGAAGCATTTCTTCTTTATTATAGTTCCTGGCAAGGCTTTTCACTGCTTCCAAGATTGCTGTTTTCTTTTCGCTCATCAAATTTTCCTCCTGTTTTTATTTCATATAAAATCACTCTGGTATCATCATATTATAGTATTCTTTTTTCGTCAAGATATTGACCTTTTCTTTTAATCACTATATAATAGAAGACGGTTCTTCCAAAACCCTCATTCTGGAGATATACCCAAGTGGCTGAAGGGTCCGCACTCGAAATGCGGTAGGTCGGGCAACCGGCGCGAGAGTTCAAATCTCTCTATCTCCGTTATGCAAAACCGGCAGTCTGTTTACGGCTGCCGGTTTTTTGAGTTTTCTGAAATTTTCTATGATTTTCCTCAATTTATGATTGACAATCCCTCTGTCTGCGTGTATACTTTTAGAAGTAACAGGACATAGGGGATTGGTCAAATGGTATGATAGGGGTCTCCAAAACCTTTGGTGGGAG
>OGIW01001128.1_pt1 | contig 12164 bp, 12 predicted proteins | sample 1571921 | NCBI WGS metagenome assembly OGIW01 (sample SAMEA2582112, study PRJEB24529) | metagenome | biome: Human gut stool | place: China | collected 2011 | reverse complement strand
TTTGAAATATTTTAAAAAAGTAGTACAATAAAAAATACTGTGGTATAAGTAGAATTATATGTGCCCCGGCCGCAGGATGCAATCATCCAAAGAAAGGAAGTAAGAATTATGACAAAAATAGATATCATTTCAGGATTTTTAGGAGCAGGGAAGACAACGCTTATTAAAAAGCTTTTAAAAGAGGCTCTGGGACAGGAAAAGGTTGTCCTGATCGAAAATGAATTCGGCGAAATCGGCATCGACGGCGGATTTTTAAAAGAGGCCGGGATCCAGGTGACGGAGATGAATTCCGGATGTATCTGCTGCTCTCTGGTAGGAGACTTTGGAACGGCGCTCAGAGAAGTAGTTTCACAGTACTCCCCGGACCGCATCATTATTGAGCCGTCCGGTGTGGGAAAGCTGTCCGATGTGATCAAAGCGGTGCAGAAGGAAGCAGAAAACTGTGATCTCTCACTGAACAGCTTTGTCACTGTGGCAGACGCAAAGAAGTGCAGGATGTATATGAAAAACTTGTGGAGGGCTACACAAGAAAACAGTGGGGAAGAGAATGTAAAGACCTTCCGGCGTTTATTATCAAACGTCTTCCTCTTCGATACACATATGACAACAATTACTTTAAGGATCCATATCAGGGTATTCCGAAAGGCGGATATACCAGAATTATCAAAAAGCTTCTGGAAGGAGTGCAGGTTTGCTTAAATACGGACTTCTTTGATAACAAAGAAGAGCTTTCCGCTCAGGCAGACAAGGTTCTTTTTACTGGTATGATTGATCAGTATTACGATTACTGCTACGGTGAGTTGGAATATCGTTCTCTTCGTTTTGAGACAGAAACACTTGATATGGAAAATTATCAGGGAAATGCAGTTGTCAATTATACAGATTACGAAGTTCCGTACACAAGAATCATTGAGCATAAGCATTTTGATTTCGGAACACAGCCCAAGACAGTGATTACAAGAGAATATCCTGCAAAATGGGAAAAGGGAGAAGAGCCTTACTATCCTGTAAATGACCCGAAAAACACAGATCTTTTTGCACAGTATGAGCGTCTTGCTATGAAGGAAAAGAACGTGATCTTTGGCGGACGTCTCGGTATGTACAGATATATGGATATGGATCAGGTTATTGAAGAAGCGCTTTCTCTTGCAGAGACTGAACTTACTTACGAGAAACCGTGACAGGAGGCAGTATGGATACACCCAAAATAGCACAATACTATAGAGAGCATGACCCTCTGAAAAGAAAACAGCTTCTGGAAGACTCCATAGCCCAGGGAGAAGAGCCGGAGAATAATGAAATCCGTAAAAAAATCTGGGAGATCCGCTATAAAGATAAGGCAGAGACAGGCGGGGATGCCAGGGCAGACGGCTTTCTGGCACTTTGGATGATTCTGGAATTTAACAGGAATGCGGGAAATAAATTCTTCGGTGCAAGAGGCGCGAAAAAAGATATAGAGAAACAGCTCAAAAAGCTTCACTTTCAGGAGTTTGCAAACGGAGGAGAGAGGGCGAGAGAGCTGCTGTATAGAGAATGCTGCCATCTTGTAAAAGTTTATATGGAGCTTTGTGAGTCAGATAAATCCTATACGAGTATGCTTTGCGGCATTATGAGTATGAGTGAAGATAAGGCGAAAGCGAAGCTTCAGAAAGATATGCATGAGACTGCCATTATCCTTCCGGCTACCCTTGGTATGGAAAAGGAGCTGGAACTGATTGTCAAAGCTGCAAAGGAAATGTATGAGCTTCATTTTCCGGGAGAAGGCGGACTGAAATAATAATGTGATATGGTATCAAACCGCCCTGCCGGGATTCCGGCAGGGCGTTCAAGAATAGGAGGCAACCATGAAAACAGAAAATCTTACAGCGTATGAAGTGGTAAAAGAAGAGAACCTTACCGATATTCATTCCAAAGGAACCTTTCTCCGCCACAAAAAAACAGGAGCAAGGGTTCTTCTGATTGAAAACGAAGATGAAAATAAAGTATTTAATATTGCATTCCGCACACCGCCTAATGACAGCACAGGCGTGGCGCATATTCTGGAGCACAGCGTTCTCTGCGGGTCCAGGGAATTTCCTTTAAAAGATCCTTTTGTAGAGCTTGTAAAGGGTTCTCTTAATACCTTTCTAAATGCCATGACATATCCGGATAAAACCTGCTATCCTGTGGCAAGCTGCAACGACCAGGATTTTCAGAATCTGATGCACGTATATCTGGACGCTGTTTTTTATCCGAATATTTATAAAAAAGAGGAGATTTTCCGGCAGGAGGGCTGGAACTATCAGCTGGAAAATCCGGAAGGACCGCTGAAATATAACGGCGTGGTATATAACGAAATGAAAGGAGCCTTTTCGTCACCGGATGAGGTGCTGGAGCGGGAAATCATGAATTCTCTCTTCCCGGATACGCCATATGGATGTGAATCCGGCGGAAATCCGGAAAATGTTCCGGAGCTGACATATGAGGGATTCCTTGATTTCCACAGAAAATATTATCATCCGTCAAACAGCTTTATTTATCTTTACGGAAACATGGATATGGAGGAAAAACTGGATTTCATTGATAAACATTACCTTTCTTCTTTTGATGCGCTCTCTGTAGATTCCGAGATCCCGGCGCAGGAAGCTTTTTCCTCCTGTAAAGATATTACGATTCCTTACCCTGTATCTGAGCAGGAGGGTGAGGAGGACAATACGTATCTTTCCTACAATATGGTGGCAGGAACAGCCACAGACAATCTGAAATGTATGGCGTTTGAGGTTCTGGACTATGCACTTTTAAGTGCGCCGGGCGCGCCCCTTAAAAAAGCCCTTCTCGATGCAAAAATCGGAAAAGATATTTACGGTTCTTTTGATGACGGAATCTTACAGCCTTATTTTACAGTAGTAGCAAAGGGCGCAAATGCAGATAAAAAAGAAGAATTTGTTTCTGTGATCCGAAACGTGCTGACGGATATTGTGAAAAACGGAATTGACAAAAAGGCAGTAGAAGCAGGAATCAACTACATGGAATTCCGTTATAGAGAAGCGGATTTTTCTTCTTATCCAAAGGGATTAATGTACAGTCTTGATATTCTCGGAGACTGGCTCTATGATGACGAAAAACCATTTGCTCAGGTGCAGCAGCTTTCTGTGTTCGAAACTCTGAAAAAAGCTGTTTACGAGGGATATTTTGAAGAATTGATTCAGAAGTATCTTCTTGATAATCCCCATGGCTCTGTTCTTACTCTTGTGCCGGAAAAAGGGCTTCAGGCAGAAAGAGAAAAAGCTCTGGAAGAAAAGCTGGAAGCATATAGAAAGAGTCTTTCCCCTGAAGAATTGCAGAACCTGGTGCAGAAAACAAAAGCTCTGGAAGCGTACCAGGAAGAGGAGGAAGAGCCGGAGGCGCTTTCCTGTATTCCTATGCTAAAGAGAGAGGACATCAAAAAAGAAGCGGCGCATCTTACAAATGAGGAGATTGATCTGGACGGAAGTCTTTTCTTATATCACGACGTATGCACAAACGGAATCGGTTATCTTGACCTTCTTTTTGAGTTTGGAACGCTTACAAGAGAAGAGACGCACTATCTGGGACTTTTAAAATCTGTTCTCGGATATGTGGATACAGAACATTATACCTACGGAGAGCTGTTTAATGAAATCAATGCAAACACAGGCGGCATTTACAGCGGTGTGGAGGTTTTTGACAACGAAAATGCCAGGGATGGTTTCCGCGCCATGTTCTCTGTACGCGGCAAGGCTCTGTACCCGAAGATGGCTTTCCTTTTCACTATGATCCGCGAGATTCTGGAAACCTCAAAGCTTGAGGATACAGGGCGTCTCTATGAAATTGTGGCACAGGTAAAATCAAGGGCGCAGGCAAATCTTGTAAGCGCAGGACATTCCACAGCCGTGCTCCGGGGCGCTTCCTATACTTCTCCTATGGCTGCTTTCCAGGACGAGATGGCAGGCGTTGGGTATTATCATTTTATTGAAAAGCTGGAAAAAGAATTTGACGAGAGAAAAGAAGAGCTTGTTTCTTCTCTGAAAAAGCTTATGAAACGGATTCTCCGTCCGGAATATTTCCATGTAAGCTACACGGGAGAAAGGGAATCTCTGGAAAATGTAAAATCTCTCTGTAAAGAGTTAAAGAAGCATCTCTGTAAAGAACAGGCGGAAACCTTCGGAGAGGCAATTATCTGCCAGAAGAAAAACGAGGGATTAAAGACCTCCGGACAGGTGCAGTATGTGGCGCAGACCGGAAATTTCTGCAAAAAAGGACTTTCCTACACAGGAGCTCTTGATATTTTAAAGGTGGCGTTAAGCTACGATTATCTCTGGATGAATCTTCGTGTAAAAGGAGGAGCATACGGCTGTATGAGCGGATTTAAGAGAAACGGAGAAAGCTATTTTGTTTCTTACCGCGATCCGCATCTTGGACGCACCCTTGATGGGTTTAAAGGAATTCCGGAGTATATCCGTACCTTCCAGGCTGACGAGAGAGAAATGACAAAATACATCATCGGAACCATCAGCGGAAAGGATGTGCCAAGAACGCCGCAGATGCAGGGAAATCTTTCCAAAACAGCGTATTTTTGTGATGTGACAGAAGAAATGCTTCAGAAAGAAAGAGACGAGATCTTAAATGCCACGGTGGAGGATATGCACAATCTGGCTCCACTTGTAGAAGCTGTTCTTTCAGATGAGCAGATTTGCGTTGTAGGAAGCGAGAGCAAGATAGAAGAAGCAAAAGAAACATTTAAAGAAGTGAAAAATTTAATTACCTGTTGAGAAAGCGGTTGTTTCTGTCAGCCGTAAATGAAAGGAAAATCAATGAACGAAAATTTTAAATCAGGCTTTGTGGCAATTATCGGACGTCCAAACGTAGGAAAATCCACCTTAATGAATCATCTGATCGGACAGAAGATTGCCATTACCTCCAAAAAGCCGCAGACAACAAGAAACAGGATCCAGACAGTTTATACAGACGAGACAGGACAGATCGTGTTCCTTGATACACCGGGAATCCACAAGGCAAAAAACAAGCTCGGGGAATATATGGTACAGGTTGCAGAGCGCACCTTGAAAGAAGTGGACGCCATCATGTGGCTGGTAGAGCCAAGTACCTTTATCGGGGCAGGAGAGCGTCATATTGCAGAACAGCTTCAGGGAATCGGAGTGCCGGTAATCCTGATCATCAACAAAATTGATACGGTATCAAGAGAAGAAATCCTTCCTGCCATTGATACTTACCGGAAAATCTGTGACTTTGCGGAAATCATTCCCTGCTCTGCACTTCGCGGTCAGAATACAGACGATATTATAAACTGCATTTTCAAATATCTTCCGTACGGACCGATGTTCTATGATGAGGACACGATCACAGATCAGCCACAGAGACAGATTGTGGCGGAAATCATACGGGAGAAGGCGCTTCATGCTCTGGATGCGGAAATTCCTCATGGAATCGCAGTTGCAGTTGACCGCATGAAGAACCGCCCCGGAAAAAAAGGGAAGCTGATCGATATTGACGCGACCATTATCTGTGAAAAAGACTCTCATAAGGGAATTATTATCGGAAAACAGGGGGCTATGCTAAAAAAAATCGGCAGCAATGCAAGATTTGAGCTGGAGCGTATGCTGGAAGCAAAAGTCAACTTAAAGCTCTGGGTAAAAGTAAAAAAAGACTGGCGTGACAGTGATTTTCTGATCAAGAATTTCGGGTATGACAAAAAGGAAATCTGAGTATGAGTGATCTGATTACCGTACAGGGAGTGGTGCTTTCTGCCATGCCTGTTGGGGATTACGATAAGCGCATTGTTCTTCTTACAAGAGAGAGAGGGAAAATTGCTGCTTTTGCAAAAGGGGCAAGGAGACAGAACAGCCCCTTTATGGCAGCAGCAAATCCCTTTGTATTTGGAAATTTTACTCTGTTTGAGGGAAGAAGCAGTTTTAATTTAAACCAGGTCAGTGTGACTCACCATTTTGTGGAGCTTGCGGGGGAGCAGCCGGGAATTTATTACGGTTATTATTTTTTAGAGCTTGCAGATTATTTCGGCCATGAAGGTACGGACGAGAGGGAGATGATGAACCTTCTCTATGTGACGGTAAAAGCCCTTTTAAATAAAAATATCAGCAACCGTCTTGTGCGCTGCGTATATGAGCTTCGCACGATGGCAGTACAGGGATTGATGCCGGAGCTTTTAAACTGTGCAGTCTGCGGGAGAGAGCTTACAGAAAAAGAAGAGCTGTTTTTTTCTCAGGAGGCTCACGGCATTATCGGAAAAGAGTGTCTTGGAAAGGTTTCCGATTCCAGGCGCCTTTCCCCTGCCGCCCGTTATGCCATGATTTATATGGTGAGCGCGCCTATGGGAAAACTTTATACTTTCACTGTGACAGATGAGGTGCTGGGTGAGCTGGAACATCACATTCACCGGTATGTTTATCAGAATACAGACAAAAAATTTAAAAGTCTGGACATTTTGGAGATGATGTGCTGAAAAGCGGTATTGAAAAAGAAGAAAGATGCTAGTATAATATAGGCATTGAAAAAATTTTAGGAGAGATGACATGGAAAAAACAATGGACAAAATCGTAGCTCTGGCGAAAGCGAGAGGATTTGTGTATCCGGGCTCTGAAATTTACGGAGGTCTGGCAAATACATGGGACTACGGAAATCTTGGTGTAGAACTGAAGAATAATGTAAAACGCGCATGGTGGCAGAAATTTATTCAGGAATCCCCTTATAATGTGGGTGTGGACTGTGCTATTTTAATGAATCCTCAGACATGGGTGGCATCTGGACATCTTGGCGGATTTTCCGACCCGCTTATGGACTGCCGCGAATGTCATGAGCGTTTCCGCGCAGACAAGCTGATCGAGGACTTCTGTGCAGAACACGACATTGCCATTGAAGGCAGCGTAGATTCCTGGTCTCAGGAACAGATGGCAGATTTTATCAGAGAGTATGAAATTCCATGCCCTACCTGCGGCAAACACAACTTTACAGATATTCGTCAGTTCAACCTGATGTTCAAAACATTTCAGGGTGTAACGGAAGATGCAAAGAACACAGTATATTTAAGACCGGAAACAGCGCAGGGTATTTTTGTAAACTTTAAAAACGTACAGAGAACTTCCCGTAAGAAAATCCCGTTCGGAATCGGACAGATCGGAAAATCCTTCCGTAATGAGATTACACCTGGAAACTTTACGTTCCGCACACGTGAGTTCGAGCAGATGGAGCTTGAGTTCTTCTGTGAGCCGGGAACAGACCTTGACTGGTTTGCATACTGGAAACAGTTCTGCCTTGACTGGTTAAGCTCTCTTGGACTGAAGGAAGGAGAAATCCGCTACCGCGACCATTCTCCAGAAGAACTGTGCTTCTACAGCAAGGCAACTACAGATGTGGAATTCTTATTCCCATTTGGCTGGGGTGAGCTCTGGGGAATCGCAGACAGAACAGATTATGACCTGACTCAGCATCAGAATGTTTCCGGACAGGATCTCACATATTTTGATGATGAGAAGAAAGAAAAATACGTTCCATATGTAATTGAGCCGTCCCTCGGTGCAGACCGTATGGTACTTGCTTTTCTTTGCAGTGCATATGACGAAGAAGTTCTGGATGCAGAGAAAAACGATGTGCGTACTGTGCTTCGTTTCCATCCTGTACTTGCACCTGTTAAAATCGGTGTGCTTCCTCTTTCAAAGAAACTGAACGAGGGTGCTGAGAAGGTTTATCAGCAGCTTTCTAAAAAATATAACTGTGAGTATGATGACCGTGGAAATATTGGAAAACGTTACAGAAGACAGGATGAAATCGGTACTCCGTTCTGCGTCACATATGACTTTGACTCCGAGACAGATGGAGCCGTTACGGTGCGTGACCGTGATACTATGGAGCAGGTAAGAGTGAAAATTGAAGAACTGGACGCATACTTTGCAGACAAGTTCACATTCTGATCCTCTGTTAAAATTAAAAAAGAAGCATGATATTCCGTCAGCCGGTTTCGGCTGGCGGTTTTCGTATATGTATATAGAAAGAAGGAAAGACAATGTGGCTTTTATTTGCGGTGGGCTCGGCTGTGTTTGCAGCCCTGACTTCCATTCTTGCAAAAGTAGGAATTGATGGAGTAAATTCAAACCTGGCGACTGCAATCCGCACAGTGGTAGTTCTTGTTATGGCATGGGGAATTGTATTTCTCACAGGAGGGCAAAGCGGTATATCGGCAATTAGCAAAAAAAGCGGGTTGTTTCTCATTTTGTCAGGACTGGCAACTGGTGCGTCATGGCTCTGCTATTACAAAGCCATACAGCTTGGGAGTGTGTCAAAGGTCGTGCCGATAGATAAATTAAGCGTTGTGATTACGCTGATTTTTGCTTTTGTTTTCTTGCACGAGGAATTTACAATAAAGTCGGCGGTAGGCGCAGTGCTGATAACAGCAGGAACTTTAATCATGGTGCTGTAACAACCGGATTTAGGAGAAAGACGAACGAAAAATACATTCTTTTGGTATGAAAACTCTTGACAAAAAGTGGAGCAACAGAATATAATAAATACATACTAAAAGAATGTAAGTGGAGGACACTATGGGACGAAACAAATACCCGGAAGTAACCGTCGAAAAAATACTGGATGTATGTCAGCGGCTTTTTCTGGAAAAAGGATATGACAATACCACTATTCAGGATATTGTAGATGAGCTGGGCGGACTTACAAAAGGTGCTGTATATCATCATTTTAAATCAAAAGAAGAAATTATGGATGCCATAGGGGACAGAATGTTTTTTCAGAACAATCCATTTGAAAAAGTGAAGAAGAGGAAAGATTTAAATGGGCTTCAGAAAATAAAAGAGGTCATTATGCTTCATCAGGCAGATGAGCAGAGTGTAGAACTTACAAAGCAGGCAGTTCCTCTTTTGAAAAATCCTCATATTCTTGCAAGAATGATAGAAACAAATCGCCGTATTCTCTGCCCTTACTGGCAGGAGTTAATTGAAGAGGGACAAAGAGACGGTTCTGTTACAACAAAAAATGCAAAAGAGATGGCAGAGCTTCTCGTACTGATGGATATATGGATGATACCCTCTGTTTTTCCAGCAGATGAAAGAGAAATGAAAAGAAGATATATATTTATATCTCAGATGTTTAAAAAAATGGGACTTCCTATTTATGATGGAGAAATTGGGGAGATGATTCAAAAGCTTCCCTATTTCAAAGAAGAAAATCAATAAAATATAAAAAATGTGCTTCATAGAGTATACAAAAGCTGTATAAAGTGAGAGGTACATTTTTTTATAGAAAAATACATTCTTTTGGTATGTAAAAAGAAAATAAGGAGGGCATTTATGAAGAATGAAAAGGCAGCTATTCAAGTGTCATGTCTGAAAAAAAGCTATTGTGAACATCTGGTTTTAAAAAATGTTACTTTTTCAGTTTCAGGAGGAAGCATTTACGCTCTTTTAGGCTCTAATGGAGCTGGAAAAACAACAACTGTCCGGATTTTGACAACACAGCTTCATGCTGATGAAGGAAACGTAAAAATAAAAGGATGGGATGCGGAAAAAGATACAGAAAAAATAAGGCAAGTCATAAGTCTTACCGGGCAGTTTTCCGCATTGGATGAGGCGCTTACAGGAAAAGAAAATCTTGTGATTATGGGGCGGATGCGCCACATTGGAGAACCTGAGAAAAAGGCGGAAGAGCTTTTAGAATATTTTTCTCTTTCTTCTGTAAAGAATCAAAGAGTGTCTTCCTATTCAGGAGGAATGAAGCGAAAACTGGATATTGCCATGAGTCTTGTGGGGAATCCGGAAATAATTTTTTTGGATGAACCAACAACCGGACTTGACCCGCAAAGCAGAAGAAGTATGTGGGAGCTGATAAAAAAACTCAGGGATTTGGGCACAACTGTTTTTCTTACGACACAATATTTGGAAGAGGCAGAAGAACTTGCGGATATGATTGGCATACTGGACAGGGGAAGAATTATTGCAGAAGGGACTTCTAAAGAGCTAAAAGCGCTTCTTCCGCAAGGGTGTGTGGAGTTTTGTTTTGAAAAAGAAGATTATATGAGAGGAAAAGCGCTTCTTGCCAGGTTTAAAACAGAGGATTTAAAAGACAAGTATGCAGTAAAAGTTTATACAGATGGAAAGGTAAATACTGTGGGGAAAATATTTCACGATTTTCAGGAAAGGAACATTGGAGTCAGAGAGTTTCAGATTTTTACCCCGAATCTTGAAGATGTGTTTTTATCATTAGTAGAAGAAGGAGGAAATGTATGGAAACAGGATTAAAAAAATATTGGGATACAGTTACAATGGCAAAGAGATGCGTCCTTCTTTCTGCCAGAAATCCGGATACTATTTTAACAAGTGTAATCATGCCGGTTATGATGATGGTTCTCTTTGTGGCACTATTTGGAAAATTGATTCGTGTAGAAAATATGTCTTATGTAGATTATATTATTCCAGGGGTTCTTATGCAGTGCTTCGGTCAATGTTCTTCTGTAACTGCAATTACAGTAAATAGAGATGTGACGGGTGGGATGGCAAGACGGTTTTCTGTTCTTCCGGTAAAAACCTCTTCTGTTCTTCTGGGATATACAACAGAGGCTTTTTTCAGAAATATGCTGACTGCTTTTGTAGTGCTTACAGTTTCTCTGTTTTTTGGATTTTCCCCCAAGGCAGCTCCGGGAGACTGGTGTATAATCCTTCTGCTTCTTTCCGGCGTTATTTTCGCTTTTTCCTGGATTGCTGTTTTTGTGGGAATTAAAGCAGGAAGTCCGGAAGGGGCGTGCAGTTTTCTTACACTTGTAATTGTGCTTCCGTATTTAAGCTCCGGCTTTGTACCTGTGGAGGCAATGCCAAAGGCGCTGGCGTTTTTTGCAGAGCATCAGCCTATGACTCCTGTGATTAATACAGTGCGGAGTGCGATTCTTGGAAATACATGGGAGATAAAAGATTTTGTGATTGCCACTCTTTGGTGTACCGGATTTTGCGGGGTGTTTTATGGAATGTCTGTGAGGGAATTAAAAAAGAAAAATCAACTGCCTGATTGAGTGAAATAAAATGGTATTTCAGTTGAAAGAACTATGAGAAGGTTCTATAATAAACAGGAAGTACAGATAAAGAAATACGAGGGCGGATATGATATATTTTACACATCTTCTAAGAGATGAAGAAATGAGAGAAATTGTAAGGAATACGGGAATGGGAATAGAGAGCATTGAATTTTCTGTTTCAGAAAATCTTGATAAGCTTCAGGAGACGATGATTGCCTATGAAAAAAGACTTTCCTATATGGAATGTGAATCCTTTACATTTCACGGACCGTTTCTCGACTTGAATCCTATGGCATATGACAGTCTGGTAAGACAGGCAACAAAAATAAGATATGAGCAGGCATATTATGCGGCGAGAACGCTCGGAGCAGACAAAATCATATATCATAGCTGTTTTGTGCCGCAGGTTTATATGCAGGAGGGGATTGCACAGAGGATTGCCGATTTTTATCGGGAATTTCTGGAAGATAAAGATGAGAAAATAGAGATTTTAATGGAGAATGTTTTAGATCCTGTTCCTGAGCCTTTTGTAGAGGTAGCAGAAAAAATTGAAAATGGAAATTTTGGACTTTGTCTTGATATGGGACATGCGCACTGCTATTCGAATATTTCTGTAGAAAAGTGGGCAAGGAGTCTAAAACCCCATATCCGCCATATTCATCTTCATAATAATTTTGGCAGAAAAGACAGCCATTTTGCCGCAGACTGCGGAACAATGGACAGTCTTGCAGTGCTTGATGAAATTTTTACAGGTAAAGTCTCTCCGTCCATCACCATTGAATGCAGCACAGAAGAAGAGGTACTGCGCTCCTGGACATGGCTAAAGGACAGAGGGTTTAAAGAGAGAAAGAAAAACGAGATATTTCTCTAAATAGTATTTTAATAAAACAAAATGCTGCAGACCCATTTAAAAGTCTGCAGCATTTTGCCATATATGTATGAAGAAGGAATTATTTTACTTCGATAAGTTCATATTCACTTGTTCCAAGTCCCAGTTTTTCGGCGTGTTCAATACAGCTCTTCCAGTTGGTAGCCGGAGAAACGGCGCCGAAATGGTCATGGCCTTCGTGGTCAGCTTCACCGAGAAGTGAATTTTTAATAACAGGCTGTGCATTTACAG
>OGIW01001117.1_pt1 | contig 12351 bp, 7 predicted proteins | sample 1571921 | NCBI WGS metagenome assembly OGIW01 (sample SAMEA2582112, study PRJEB24529) | metagenome | biome: Human gut stool | place: China | collected 2011 | reverse complement strand
CTGACGTTAGTCATGGGGAGAAGCCGCTTTCCTCCTATCTCTTCCCATTTGGCATTTCCTATAGCCCCTTTCCTAAAAATATGGATATAAGGCACATTCTGGTAATTCTAATGTATCTTCAAGACTTTTTTCCATTTTTCAGCGCCATGTAGCGAAGCATATAATATCCGCGTACATTGGCATATAACATGGGCAGTTTATCAGATCGATTGCCGGGAATAATAGTAAGGCTTTTCATATCTTTAAAATAATCTCGGTAAATATCAATCCATGTAGTACAAGTGCCACCTGTCGGTATTAAGATATCGTAGTCGCGCATATAGTTCGTCATGTTCTTCAACGCTTCGATAGATTCCATACATACTTTCTTATTTGCCTTCTCCAAAAATGGAGCAATTAATACCTGGTTTGTCTTCATGGTTTCTTCGTCCAGCACATTGATATATCCCTTTTCAAGATATTTCTGCATAAGTGGAACACGAATGTCTTCACCATATTCCTCATAAATATATCGGGAAGTTTCATGGAGTACTCGACGCATTCCAAGATTCGGAATAGATTCCTGCAGCTTAATACTACGGTTTACCAATCCATATGGATCAAATGTGCCAAAACCGACATCAGCTACCAGTACGTTTTTGTTGAGGAGCGTCTGTGCATCTGGCACATAATTACCGCTGTCATCGATCATGACGGAATAAAGTGTGCCGCATGGCTGAGGCATAATAGAAATATTTTCCGGCTTTATCTGAATATCATAATCTGTCCAGCTTCCTACGCCTACCTTTAATGAAAAATGAAATTTTTTTGAAAATGCTTTTGTCAGAGCACGGCTGTCACTTTTTAAGTATGCCGTTGGCAATCCGGTTTGTAATACAATTGGCATTCCTTCTTCTCTTTTTCCATAATTGTTTTCCATAAGTCCAATCGCAAGACCTGTTGCAAGGATAATTTCAAACTGCTTGCTTCCATAACGGTTTCTTGCAAACAATTCTGCCTCCGAATCACTGGTATCATCTGTACATATTTGATTCTGTGCAGATGTTCCTACAATATAAAGGCCCGTTTCATCGGAATATAAAATATCTGTTTCACTTCCCATCTGCAGATTTCCTTCCAACTTTTTCACATAAGATGGGATACAAAAAATTTTATTTGGGGCAAACCCTTTCAAGCTTGAAAATCCCGCATCTATTCCAATCAGCCAACTGTTACCAAGTCCGGCATTTTTTCTGGGGATAATCTCCTGTGGAGTTCTGAAACTTCGTACATTCATTTTTTTTTACAGGAACACTTTTTCCTGCATCCTCCTTTCGATTTTTTTCAACATACAATATGACAAAATATGATTTCTTTCTCAAAACGAATTAAAATTCGTTTTGGGGATTACTCCTTGTCCCTCCCTTCTTGAATTTATTTTAATTTATTTTTTATGAAAATTTTTTCCAGTTGAGAAAATCTGTATACATAACCTATAAAAAACAAAAACTGTTGGGAGACCTAACACAACTCCCCCAACAGCTTTTCATTATCCGCCCAAAATCCCGTCTCCTGGGTTATCTACGAATGATTTATGACGGTAAAAAATTCTAAAATTTCCGTAAGTGTTGATATGTACACCGCTAAATCCTTCCGATGTTGTACAGTGTAGCCAAACATCTTGTCCGGAAGCACTTTTTCCAAGGTAAATTCCCACATGATTGCTCCCTCCTGAAGCAATGGTGTTTTTCAACCCTACATCTCCCGGAATCAATTCGTCATGGCTGATACTTCGGAAAGAAGAGCCATCTACAAAATTACCCGTAGTCCAGTGGGGAAGAACATCTTTTATGCCGGCATAATAGAAGCTCCAGCCAACAAAACTGGAACAATCCAGATAACGCGGGTTATCCATGCTTGGCTGTAAGCGCTGATCCATACTGTATGTGACTTTTCCGTAAAGGGATACTCCCTTTTCGATGACTGCCTTTCTGCGCTCATCCATATTAGACGGCCAGGAACCCATAGCTTCCGTAAGAAGCTGTTGAGCACTCCCACTGAGATTTCCATTATTGATGTCAATAACAGAATAATATTTCAAAACTTTGTCCGGAAATTTCTGATCTCTGTAATCATATTTTCCCTTACTTCGGATTTCCTCTTCATTTGTTCGCAATTTACCATCACATAACCTTGAAGCATATTCTTCAGCATTTTCCAAAGTATAAATATAATCACAAAAGATAATGTAACCCTCGTTTTCGAACTCAAATCCCTGCAGTACAGCCTTTAATTTTTTTGTATCATTGACTGCCGGAAAATTTGCAGCCCGGATACAACTGGCAAATAGTTTTGCGGCAATGTCTATGGATTCGTTAGATGTAATCTGCGGTGCTTTTCCTGGTCCTTCATCTTTATACGGATTTAAACCTGTATCTACAATTCGAAATATGTCTGGATCCCCTGGTATATGGCGGTACTCTGCTATCGCTTTAAACAGTTCTTTGTAAGTTGAAAAACCGTATTTCGATGCCGCATCTTCTATTTTTTTTACATATGGTTTTAAGTCTTCGGAAATTTTTGCGGTAATTTTAGAATCGGAATATAAAGTAACCCCCATTCCAGTAAAAGCGGTCCAGTTTGTCATCTGGTATGTCAGCAAGGCAGATTCTCTATTCTCAGAACTCCACCACACTTTATTACCAGAACCGGCGTTGCCTCCTCCTGTGCTACTTCCTATCTCTTTTTTTAAATAAGATAATATCTTTTGGGAAGTGGCACTGTCATAATGAAGTCCATCTACTGTTTTATAGCCATTTCCTTTTAAGTATCCGTATAAGTCGATGAAATCCGCATTTGTCAGATTTTTATGCATAGTAGCATTAAAATCTACAACTTCAGAATCTGTTACATAATCATCATGATCTACTGGTCCTACAGAAGCAAAGTATACATTTGCTCCCCTTTCAGTCCATACAGCTGCTTTTTCATTGATGGCTGAAATGTAATTGTTGATATTGTATACGTCATTTACTCCCATTAAAATAATGACTGCTGTTCCGGAAGTGACTTGGCTGTCCACAGCCGGAAATGCGGTATTGACCATCCAACTATATCCCATACTACTCAAGCACTGAAAGATACAATTGCTGTCACTATTTATGTCACGTAAATCTTCTGTGCGGGAGTCGCCGATAAAAATATACTTATCAATGCCTTCCACAGCGGTATCTCCGCCAGAGCCGATAAGGGAATCATCCGTCCTATTCAAGACTTTTTGAAGTAATGTATATTCTTTCGAATCAATTTGTGTCATAATATTTTCTATTACTTCATTCAGGTCATCGAATATGTTTTTCGCCTGTACACTAGAGAATACCAGGGAAGCAGATAATATTGAAGCAAGCGCAGTTGTTACTATTTTTTTTCTTTTTTTCAACTTTTCCACCTCCCTACTTGACCAGAAAAACTTCAGAATAATGTGAGCCTCCCTGCAGGGTTTCCGCATGGGTATCAACGTATATATCAATATCTTTGTTGTTTATAGCACCACCACAATCTTCTGCCGTGTATACAATGCCATTTATCAGTACCCTGGAACCGTATGGAATAACATTCGGATCAACTGCAATGGTATGATTGGCAGTAGCAAGTGCTCCTGTTGCTGTGTTTCTTCCGTATCCCTCTGAGCATTCATAGCATGGACAGTAATATGTAATATGGTAAATTCCCAGGGATTCCGTTGTTTCTCCCGGCTGTAGTCCTACCCCTCCGCTGGACGAAAGCCCATGATACGCCTGATACACAGTCTGGGCATAACTTACTCTGGTATCCATATGTGCGAGATTGATATTGGGACGCTCGAAACATGCTGTAAATGTATACGTTGCATCCTCAAGGTCTGATATAGTTTTAAACTGTTCATAGCTTACGTTATATTTAGAATCCCATCCAGATACACTGTCAAAGCTCCATTGACCGGAATGAAGCTCACGGATCATAAATTCAATCTGTGCTTCAGCAGTACTGGTTTCCAAGGTCATTCCCTTTGATGACAGGAAACTTAAAAACTGTTGCTTGCGGCCCCCGCTCCACTGACACATACCGACTCCAGGACCACCAGTTTCTGTTGTATGGAGTAAAATATCGTCAGGACCACCGCCGCCCTCCGCCATGAGATTTGCCACCACTGCAGCAGCAGCTTCATCTGTACAGCCTTCACTTTTCATAGCATTCCACACTTTCTCTACAGTAGAACTGCCCATAATATTCAACATTCCCAGTGCATCAGAACGCGCCTTGATAGAACAGTTGAATAACTGATCAAAATAGTAGGTAGTAACTGTAATAGTAAGATGTTTGTGACCGGGACAATTATAAAAAACATTTCCGTCTTTATCTGTAACTGCAACGCATCCGCCACAATAAGTTGTAGTTACATTTTTTTGAACATCATGGGAACCATTAAACAGACCAATTAAATAACAACGTATCAACCATTGATATGTCATGTCCGAGTAATCCTCATCTGATTGATTATTCGCTTCTATAAAACTTGCAAGTTTCTCAGCATCCATTTCTTTAATGTAATCTTTATCCTCATTTTCGCCAGGGGAATACGTTTCCAAATCAAAATCGAAAAGTGCTGCCATTAAACACATACATTCTTTAATGTTGTTATCATCATTGGTAATGCCTTCTTCATTTTTGTAGTCCGTATATGTCTTGGTATTCTTCTTATCGTTATAATTCACAGTAACTGTTTCATATGTAGGGTCACTGTAATATTTTTCTATATTCTCCCTAAATTTCACATGACATTGATTAAGGACGTCCACATATTGTTGAGCTGCAAGCTGTTGGGAAGTTTCCATTGAAGAGCCGTCCAACATATAAACAGATACAAACAGGGCAATAATGACTACTGCAATGATTACTACCACTACAACAGGCCCCATAGCAACAGCAGCGGCGGCAATAGAGGACACTATTGTGCGCACCACAGAAAATGTAACTTTTATAGCAGCGGCAGCCGCCTTTGACCCCGCACGAACCAGTTTTGCACCAGCTTTGGAAGTCATAACTGCAGCCTTTCTTGCTCCAGCACTTCCTACTTTAACCGCAAGCCTTTCGCCTGAAGCGAATACTTTTCTCGCAGCATGTGTTCCGGTTTTTGCGGCAGTTTTTCCCGCTTTATAAGAAGCGGTAGCGGCTTTTTTTACTTTTGGAGCGGCTTTTTTTGCTGTCCGAAGTGTTACATTTTTCATATATTTTGCTACTTTTCCCGTGGATTTAGAAGCCCGGTATACCGTTTTTACTGCAATCCGGGAAATTCTGGTGGAAAATAGTAATCCTTCGGAAGTATAACTTTGCGATTCGCGTGACGCTTTCATAATCTGTCTTCGTATTTCAATCGAAATATTACGCCGCACCACATGGACAGACCTTAAAGCCCGTTGCTTCGCATAGTTGGCATATTTCTCTAAGGAATTTGTTTTTATAAAAGCTTTCGCAATTTTTTCCTCTACTGCGCTTAACGATCTTGTGCGTATTAAATGCCGTAATTCTTTCACATTTGAGGAAATCCCTCTATCTTTAAGTGCCTCTTCAAGGGATTTACGCAGAACATGTAAATTTTTCTGCTTTTTAGGATTAAATATCTCATCTTCTATCCCATCGTGATATTCTGTTCCCATGACCTTTTCTATATATGGCTGTATAAGCTTTTGGAAACTACTGTCTGCGCGTATATAATCGAAATCTACAGAACGGTTAAAAGACTTCAACGCTATTTTACCAATTTCACCTGCGGACTTTCCTATAATCACCCCGACTGCCGGATATACAACATACCGGCCAACAGTTTCATGACTTGTTAAGATTCCCTGCCCAGTGTAAGTGTTCGAAAGAGTATTCTGGGAATATAGTTTCGCTTCAAATGAAAGCGTCCGAACACCGTTTTTGAGAGTCCTTTTTAAATTCACTCCGGTTTCTCTGTTTCCATACATAGTGAAAAATCTGGCTGCACCATATGTAGAACGATTCCATGTTTCATTTTCAGCATCATCTTCAAGCTTGGCAGATAAACGATCTTCATCGGAAATTCCATCGCACATATCGGAACCTCTGGTATGTGACTGGGCTTTTGCTTCCGTATCTTGGATTTTTTCTTCCTGGATATTGGTAAAAGGTGTTTCCAGAAGCTCTTCAAGACTGTTTTCTACGAAGCTGTCCTGACTTTCCTCAGAATTTAATGGCAATTCGTCTGATTTTGTATCAGGTAAATGCTCCGCTTTTTTGTTATTTTGGACAGTATGCTCAAAGTTTGAAACATGGGGTGATAGAATGCCTGCCGGAATTTCTTCTTGTGGATTAGAAGAAGGTTTCATACCTAATACATCTGTCATTTCCCGGATCCGGAGACTCCTAGAATCCGATGCGAAGGTCTGGGTATCTGCCGATTCCCGAAGACCTTGATCTACTGCTACAGAGATAGCGTCTTCACTATCCTTTACACGAAACTTTTCCGGATTAGCTCTCTGGTTGGAATCTCCTGCTTTCTCATTTGAAAAAAATGGAGCTTCTGTTTCTTCTGGAGAAATGGTATGTTCCAAAAATCCATCCATTTCCCGGATACAGAGATTCCTAGAATCTGATGCAAAAGTTTGAGTATCTGCGGATTCCCGAAGACCTTGACCTGCTGCTACAGAAATGGTATCCCCACTATCCTTTACACGAAACTCTTCCTGATTAGTTCCCTGGTTGGAATCTTCCGCTTCCTCATTTGAAAAAAATGGAACTTCTGCTTCTTCTGGAGAAATGGTATGTTCCAAAAATTCATCCATTTCCCGGATTTGGAGATTTCTGGAATCTGATGCAAAGGTTTGAGTATCTGTAGATTCCCGGATGCCTTGATCTATTGATATAGAAGCAGCATCTCCGTTATCTCGTGTATAGATCTTCGTTGAAGGAATATCCATATTAGAAAGCTCTGATTTTTCATGTATCTCTGTCATTTTTTTCTCTTCCACCTGGAAAGATTTTTCTGAGGAAATCGATGCATCTTGAACCAGTGAACTTTCTAACTCATATGGAAAAGTTTGGGCACTTGAAAGCTGCCACAAGTCTTTACTTTCTACTTGCAATTTTGAAGATTCTTCCTCGGTCTTATCTTCATAACTGTTGAGTTTTGTATTCATCTGATTCTCTTTTGAAGTCACACTCTCTTGGGTATGGTTACTCTTTTTTTGCTCTTTAAAGTGTTCTGGAATACCAGTATCATTAAGTGGTTGCTTTTCGGAGTCAAACTTTGTTTTATTAAAAATTTTCTGCTTATGTTCAGAAACCACTCCTTCACTTGATGACCGGGGTTTCGTACCAAAGTCAGAACTGCTTCTTGGCTGTCCCCGCACTTTTTGCCCTGTCTTTTTTTCTTTTTTATCAGATGTCACATTAACACCCCTTTCCTTTTGGTAAAAGAATAAATTGCGTCTACAATATGACAGACAAAGAAAAATCCCCGGAGCATATGCCCCAGGGGTTCTCTACTGCTATTTCAGCTTAAATGTAACTGTGTTGCGAACCACATCATTGTGACTGTAATCGTCAAAACGCTGTTTTTCATTTGGGAAAGCGATTTCCGCTTTCAGATTCTTTAAATCCAGAGTGGCATTACCATATGCAATGTCTTCCGGCTTCTTGCCATACTCAGCCTTGCCCACCTGTTGGATCTTCACATTGGTGGTGTTCGGAGTCGCTTCTGCCAGATAATACCGCAGTATCTGTTATATGTGTGAAGTCTCACATGAGACTAAAGTCAGGTGCTTCCCATAAGAAAAGTCAAAACTATTCGTTGCCCTTTTATCGGGCAGGAATTACGTTTCTACAAATGCACTGTAAACCGAAAGATCTACTTTTGTTCCACGCAGCACTCTGCCGCTGCCATCATAGGCAAATCGACTGATTTCCCCAGGCGCAGATACGGCTGATTCGTGTATCTTTTTACCTCACATATAAGCGCTTTATCCCAAACTGTAAACAACTCGACAATTGAATTCCTAAGATTTCCTCTCAATAACTTAAATTACCTCATTTCCCAGCTTTATAGAGGCACTCTCTCAATGAGCCCATTTATTGTATGTTAGGAGATATTTAGGCGGTAAACTATACTGTTTACACTTATACCTATCACTCCGCTCCTTTATGTTTTGTCTGCCAAGAGATTGTAATTTCTATCTTTTTTACGTTGTTTTATTAATCCACTTTTTGAGCAAGAAGATTACCTAATTCCGACTTCCCCGAACATCTCAATCATCATAGAAACATTTTCCGGATTAGAAAAGAAATCATTGATGATTGGAAGCAAGATCCAGTAAAAGAACAGGATGAATAACATAAGAGCCATGCAGATTCGAGAAAGCCATTTTTTTTGCCCTAACCATTGTGTGAAAACTGTTATAATAGTCAGCATAGTTCCCACCTCCTCTCCCTTAAATATTAAGAAATCTCTTCAGATATGCTCGCGACACATTTAAGGCCTGCATATCTTCCTGCGTCCCACCGTTATCTGTATGATACATTTTGGCAAGATCATGGTATCTCTTTTTTAACTCCAATACGGTTACTTCATTTATATCAGAAAAACCAAACACTTTCAGCGCTTTTTTCAATTCACTTTCTTCTTTTTCCTCCTGATAATGACTATAGGATTCATCTTTTGATCCAGTATGTTCATAATAATTGTAGTATTCTTCCTGATGCTCTTCGCGCTCATAATAATCGTCATACCATTCGGTGTGCCTATCCTGGTATTGATAGGAAGCCCTTTCAAACATGATGTATTCAGAAATCTTCTTTGCAGTTACCGACAAAAGCTGCATGAGTCGTTGAAATAAAATTGTAAGTATGGGGGCAAGAAGAAGGTACAAAGGAATGCTAAAAACGCCTAAGATTCCATACGATAAAATATTGTATACTACTATTAGGAATATGCAGAGCTTTAAACTCCGCTCCGTATCCTTGACCCAATTTTGTTCTATATATTCGCTGATCTTGCTCAACGAATTTGCTATTGTTTTTCCCATAATATATTCTCTTTCCTTTCTTTTTTCTTTATTTTATCTTGTTTTTCCCTATTTTTCTTTCCAGATGAAGAAATGAGTAACTTTTTATAATATGCCAGAAAATTGTGTAGAATCTAAAAAAGACGCTATGGATTATTTTCCGTAGCGCCGGGGTAGTAGGCTTACAATGTACTTGTGTGAAAGATAATAATTTCTTCAGTCAGCCAGGATTCCGGAACACAGTAATCCCAAAATATTTGCTGCACTTCTGCGAACGAAGCTTTTTCCCTGTTGATTTTCCATCTTCCGTTTTCACCAAGAATGACCCGTTCCGAATTTCGATATAATTTTTTGAAGAACAGTCTTTTTTGAGATAAGTCATAGTCTTTCTCAATACAATAAAGTGACTTTTTGTTCATAAAATTTAGATAAAAACTTCCTATTATATGTATTATCTTTCCAGATTCTAATGGTAGCTGCCATCTGAGCAATATGTATGCTATTTTATGGAACACCTGCATATTGGCAGCCGCAACAGGTACAGCATGAGAAGAAACTTTTTCCTCAAAATATCCTGCTATTTCTATGGTGCTCTCTTTATCATATGCTTTTCTCACAATACAGTCAGAGCTTTTCACTCCACGTACAGGAATGCCGTAATCATCCAAAAAGAGAAGCTCTGCTGTCCCTTCACCCATTTTTCTGCCCGGAATGGTAACCCGTGAAGAAAATAGCAATACCACTGGGTCATATATGCTGGGATATATTTTCTTTTTCTGCTGTTCTTTTGGAGAAGTCTTTGCAGGAAAACAATACATTTTGTTGTCAGGTTTGATCTCTATCACGCCTTATTTCCCCCATAAGCATAATTTAGAATGGCTTTATGCTGTTTGATATATGCTTCAAGCAGTTGGCACTCAGTATCCACCTGTTTCTGTGCCATTTTAGCATATTTCGTACGTAATGCACCGGAATATCGAGGATATTATCAAACTTCAAATGAGGAACAGAACTGCCTACTAAATAGTTTTTAAGATTTAATGCTGCCAATATAATCTTCATTTCCGCTGCAGGAATTTCGTTCGTCTGCAGCCATAATAGGGACTTGTCTGCTACAGTACCTGCAGGAATAACATGAATTTCAGCTGTTCCCCCATTTTTTTGAATTGCAATAGAATCTACACCCAATCCTCGTTTATCCGTATATCCCGCAGGCCCAGAAGCGCTATACACAATAGTGCCTCCCTTCAATCCGTCTATTGCATTGATAGCATGTACAGGCTTGACCAATTCACCAAGACACACATTGGGATTTGATAAATATGTTTCTTTTAATATTGCATTTTGTAGATTTTGAGTTATACGTATTACTTCGCACTGTTTACGAATGATGGATTCAGAGAAATGTAACGTACATAAATCCTGCGAAATATCCAGAAGAAATGGATATTCCACTACATCATTTTTGGTTATGTTCCGACCTTTTAGCTTGGAATATATATACTTTTTAAAGCGGGAGGATTGAAGCTGATAATAAATACTATCTGTTAAAATATCTCCTTTAGAATGAATTCTGTAAAAAAAGCTGGAATACGTACATGGCTCTTCATATCCACGGAATAAGAAAGGCTCAAAGAAGCTTCCTGTCCTCGCCAAAAGTATATCATCCGGAAATAATTTGTTTTCGGTCGTAGAGGATGAGACTTTTTCGTCTCCAAGGAGGCTGTAGCTTTTCACATCTGTAATCCGCAGCATTCGTATCCCGTTATAGGGTATCGTCATGCTTTTTTTACCATAATAAACGTCTGCAATCTTACCAAGAGGTATTGTGTTTTCCAATTTTTTTCAGCTCCTTTTCTATCATGGAATCATATTTTTCTATCTGAAATTTTAATATCCTTTTCTGGTGCAATAAAGACGCAATATCAATTTCTTCTTCGCCTGACTGCTGGGTAGCTCTCCAGAACAAAAAGCCATCCGGGACTTCATCGGCTCTTATCACTTGTGATATGTCATCAGAATATGCTCCATCGGTTATACGCTTCTGCATTCTTTTCAGAATCTCATCTATGTGCTGTATTTTCATAATATTTCTGTTTTTCTGTTTGTCATACAGGTTTGAGGCGTCTATCATTTGCACATATTCCGAGTTTGGTTTTAACACCAGACAACACACTTCAATAGCGGTATTCATAAACAGATTTTTGGGAAGCATAATAACCGTATGTACTAATTTTCTGTTTAATAGCCATTTTCGTATCTGGGCCTCTTTCCCTTTGCGGTAGAGAACACCGGAAGGCAATAAGATTACGGCCAGTTCGCCCATATGATACACAACATGCTGTACAAATGCATAATCTGCCCTTGACTTCGGTGCCGGTATTGGATACTTCTCTGTTTTCTGTGAATTCCATTCCAAGGAAAAAGGCGGATTAGTTACCTGGACCTGATAAATTTCTCTTCCATTATCTAATAGCGTATCTCCTATTTTATAATTTACTTTGTGATAATCTAAGCCATGTATGAGAGTATTTATCAATGCCAATCTATGCGATGTCGTGTTTGTATCGCAGCCGTATAATTGCTCCACCGGCACATGACTTGCAATCTCCAGGAGCATCGAACCTGATCCCAGACAGGGATCGCTCAAGCTTTGAATTCTATCAAAAAACATAGAGACTATATTACGGGTCAAAACACACAGGCAGTGAGGCGTAAAAAATTCACCTGATCTTCTGCCTGCACCAGCTTCAAACAGATCAAGGAACTGCATATATTGCCGACCAATGAAATCTCCTGTTTCAGCAGAACATGTTTCATTTACTGCTTTTATTACATCACAAAGAACTTTGTTTTCCAGCTGCAGATCAACTCGGAAAATTGTTGTCAGCATATCCCGAATTTTATCATCAAAAGCAGAAGATATAATACGAAGAAAAATATTCTCCAAGTCTTCGGTAGTAAAAGAGGTATCTTCAGCTTTTTTTAATACTGCTGAAAATAAATCCTCTGGAAGAACATAATATCCAATCGCAGAAAAGCACTTCAAAAGTACAGCTTGTTTTTGTGGATTTTCCCATTGTACTACATAATCCTCTCCCAGTCCGACCGCAATGGAATTGACCTTCTTAGATATGTACCAATAAAATTCCAAAGTAAAAAATATGTCTTTGTATTTGTGGGTTTCGATGTGCCCCCTTAATGCAGTTGCTGTTTTCCATACTGGATCCATGATTTCTTTTGCTTGGCAGTATCAGGTGTTTTGTTTTTTTACTGCCAGCTTCTCCTTTCGTACCTTTCACTATAATCC
>OGIW01001096.1_pt1 | contig 12663 bp, 12 predicted proteins | sample 1571921 | NCBI WGS metagenome assembly OGIW01 (sample SAMEA2582112, study PRJEB24529) | metagenome | biome: Human gut stool | place: China | collected 2011 | reverse complement strand
ATCTGAAGAAACGCTCTGTGAAAAATCCGGGACTCTTGCTTGTGCTTATGCCGATCGCTTACAGCGTCATTGTCAGCTGCCTGCTTCTGGTGTGTTTTATGTTCGCGATATTTGGTGCGAGCGTGATGATAAACGGAGGAGTTGAGACAGTCGTTTCGGTTCTGTTATTTGCCTTCGCTATACCGGTCCTGGTCATTTCGATTGTTTATCAAGCGGTGATGAGTGTATTGAATGTACTGGTGGATTATCAGATTTACAGCCGGTATATGCCGCTGCATCTTGCAGTAATCCATGCGGTTTTAGGCATTTTTGTGCCGCTTTACAGAGGAATTTACCTGTTTTATATCAGAAAAACACCGTGTTATGGAATGGGGCAGCAGAGAACGGACAGACAGGAACGCGCACAGACAGTTGTAAAGGATGCTGTGCAGAAAGAGGCGCAGGCAAATGCGGATGTGCCTGCGGGAAATACAGAGGTCCCTTCAGAAGAGCAGTCTGTCGAAAAAAATGAGGCTGCTTGTGACGAAGGCGCTGGAAAGGAAGAAAAGTAATTGGAAGCGTATACAAGTTTTGCATCAGTCTATGATACCTTTATGGATAATATTCCATATGAAGAGTGGGCAGAATATCTGTCAGGGTTGTTGGCCGAGTATGAAGTGACAGATGGAATTGTATTAGATCTTGGATGTGGAACCGGAACTCTGACAGAACTGATGGCTGCGCGTGGATTTGACATGATCGGTGTGGATTATTCGGAGGAGATGCTGGAAATCGCGATGGAGAAGCGGGCAGAATCTGGAAGGGATATTTTGTATCTGCTTCAGGATATGAGGGAGTTTGAACTGTATGGGACTGTCCGTGCAGTGATCAGTATCTGTGATTCTCTTAACTATATTACAGAGGAAGAGGAGTTGGAAGAAGTTTTCAGGCTTGTCAATAATTATCTAGATCCGGAAGGTGTATTTATATTTGATTTTAATACGGTATATAAATACCGGGAGAGCCTGGGAGATCAGACAATCGCGGAGAGCCGGGAAGACTGTAGCTTTATCTGGGACAATTATTATTATGAAGAGGAGCAGATCAATGAATATGAGTTGAGTCTGTTTCTTCAGGAAGAAGGAAATTTATATCGAAAATATGTCGAGACACATTACCAGAAAGGGTATGAGCTGGAGACAATAAAAAGCCTGCTGGAGAAGTCCGGCATGAAATTTGTCACTGCATACGATGCATTTACAAGGAATCCACCGACAAAAGAAAGCGAGCGAGTCTATGTGATCGCAAGGGAATCTGGAAAGTGCAGGGAATAGATCAGAGACAGATCGGAAACAGAAAAAAATGAAAGAGGAAGAAATTTATGACAGATTATATTGTAAGAGCAACAGCAGCAAATAATCAGATTCGTGCATTTGCTGCAACGACAAAAGAGACTGTGGAGGCAGCGAGACAGGCACATAATACAAGCCCGGTCGCAACGGCTGCGCTTGGAAGACTTTTGACGGGCGGCGCGATGATGGGAAGCATGATGAAAAATGACAGCGATATGTTAACGATCCAAATCAAAGGAGATGGTCCGATCGGAGGGCTTACAGTCACTGCAGACAGTAAGGGAAATGTAAAGGGCTATGTGGAACACCCGGAGGTCATGCTCCCACCGAATGCACAGGGGAAACTCGATGTGGCAGGAGCGCTTGGGATTGGTTTGATTTCCGTAATCAAAGATATGGGATTGAAAGAGCCATATGTAGGGCAGACAATTCTTCAGACGAGTGAGATCGCGGAAGATCTGACTTATTATTTTGCAACTTCTGAGCAGGTGCCATCTTCGGTAGGACTTGGTGTACTGATGGAACACGACAATACCGTGAAGCAGGCGGGAGGATTTATTGTACAGCTGATGCCATTTGTAGATGACGATGTTGTAGACAGACTGGAAGCAAATATTAAGAAAATTTCTTCTGTGACTTCTATGTTGGACAAAGGAATGACACCGGAGGAGATTTTAGAAGAAGTACTGGATGGATTTGAAGTAGAAGTAAAAGATACAATGCCGGCACAGTTTTACTGTAACTGCACAAAAGAACGTGTAGAGAAAGCAATCATCAGCATTGGGAAGAAAGATATTCAGGAGATGATCGAAGATGGAAAGCCGATTGAGGTCAACTGCCATTTCTGTGGGAAGAGTTATGAATTTTCTGTGGAAGAATTAAAGACATTGATCAAAAAAGCAACTAGATAATCAGAAGGAGCAGAGAGTATGAAGCAGGGATTTGTAAAAGTGGCAGCTGTCACACCGAATATGCGTGTGGCAGACGTTGAATATAATGTAAATGAAATCTGCAGAATGATTGATGAGACGACAGAGCAGGGAGCAAAGGTCATTGCGTTTCCAGAGTTATGTATTACCGGATACACGTGTGGAGACCTGTTCTCACAGGAAATTCTTTTGCGTGAGGCAAAACAAGGATTATATCGGATTGCAGAGTATACAAAGGAGAAAGATGCACTTATTTTTGTGGGAGTCCCTTATGAAGTCGCGGGAAAGCTTTATAATACAGCAGCGGCACTAAATCATGGGAAGGTTTTAGGATTGGTGACGAAGACATTTCTTCCTAATTATGGAGAATTTTATGAAATGCGCCAGTTTCAGGCAGGACCACAGTCCGTACAGATGATCGAGACGGAAGGACACAGGATTCCGTTTGGTCCGAGGCTGCTCTTTCAGGCGGAGACGATGAAGCATCTCGTTGTATCTGCGGAAATTTGCGAGGATGTGTGGTCTGCCGTACCGCCAAGTATCGAGGCAGCGGTTGAGGGTGCGACATTGATCGTCAATTGTTCAGCGAGCAATGAGATTGCGGGAAAAGAAGAGTATAGAAGGAGTCTGATCGCGGGGCAGTCTGCACGTCTTCTTGCCGGATATGTATATGCAAATGCGGGAGAAGGGGAGTCTACGACAGATCTTGTGTTTGGAGGACATAATATTATTGCAGAAAATGGAGAGATTTTAAAAGAATCCAAGCGTTTTACGAGTGGCGCAATTTATTCGGAGATCGATGTGGAGATGCTTCTTGGAGAGCGTAGAAAGAATACTACTTTCCAGAGAAAGGGAGAGTATTCGATTCCTTACATTCCGTTTGAGATTGAGAAAGAAGAGACCATGTTGACAAGGAAGATTCCGATGTCGCCGTTTGTTCCGGAGAATAAGGTTACGCGCAGCAGACAGTGTGAGGAAATTTTGATGATCCAGGCCGTCGGCCTGAAAAAGCGGATGCTGCACACGAACTGTCAGCGTGCAGTAGTTGGAATTTCAGGGGGGCTCGATTCTACGCTGGCATTGCTTGTTACTGCGAAAACGTTTGATCTTCTCGGAATTGACAGAAGTCAGATTCTGTCAGTGACGATGCCTTGTTTTGGGACAACAGACAGGACTTATCAAAATGCATGCAGATTGACGGAAAAGCTTGGAGCTACGTTGAGAGAAATTCCGATTCAGAATGCAGTTAGGGTACATTTTGAAGACATCGGGCAGTCCGAGGAAGAGCATGATGTCACCTACGAGAATGCGCAGGCGAGAGAGCGGACACAGATTCTCATGGATCTGGCGAACAAGACAAATGGGATGGTCATTGGAACCGGGGATATGTCAGAACTTGCACTTGGATGGGCAACTTACAGTGGAGATCACATGTCTATGTATGGAGTCAATGCCTCTGTGCCGAAGACATTGGTATATCATCTTGTAAGATATTATGCTGAAGAATGTGAAGATCCAGAATTAAAGGGACTACTCTTTGATATTTTGGATACGCCGGTAAGCCCAGAACTTCTGCCGCCTAAGGATGGGGAAATCGTGCAGAAGACAGAAGAAACTGTAGGACCGTATGAACTACACGATTTCTATCTCTATTATGTTTTGAGATTCGGTTATGAACCGTCGAAGATCTATCGTTTGGCAAAATATGCGTTTGGTGGGATTTATGAAGATGAGATAATTTTGAAGTGGCTGAAAAAATTTTATTGGAGATTTTTCTCTCAGCAGTTTAAACGATCTTGTCTTCCGGATGGACCGAAGACAGGAACAGTGTCGCTTTCGCCAAGAGGCGACTGGCGGATGCCGAGTGATGCATGTGTGACACTTTGGCAGAAAGATTTGGATGCACTAGAATAGACTAAGAAGAGGATTCTACAGAGATTTCTCATTTGGAATAAAATAGTTTCCCCTAAGTCTTGATAAAGGGTATAAAAATAGGATGGAGAGTAGTCAAACTCACCATCCTTATTTTTTTACGCTTCTACAAAAACATCTTTTCCAAGACCGCAGAGTGGGCATACCCAATCTTCCGGAAGATCTTCGAATGCTGTTCCAGGTGCGATTCCGTTATCTGGATCACCGATTTCTGGATCATATTCATATCCGCATGGTTCGCAAATATATTTTTTCATAAAGTCACCTCCTAACTGAATGGTTATAAAAATATAAAACACATATCAGGAAATCCTGAATATATTATGATCATATTTCTGCAAGTTATTCTAGCAGAAAATCAGGAAAAATACAATAAAAAAACGATGAAAAATGTATAAAGCTTATTGAGTGCCGAGATATTTGGACAAGGCTTCTAGTTGGACAAGGACTTCTCGCTGCCTTTCTTCTGGCAACGAATGAAATACCAACAACATCCGGGTTTCCAGACGGGAAAGGGATAATGAAGCATGTCCGGGCTTAATTTCTAATACATCATCGGCAGAAAGATCGTATAATCTTGCCAAGGTTGCAAAGGTATTCAAATCGGGTTCTGCAACATTGTTCTCATATCCCGACAAAGATTTCCGATTAATTCCAGTTAATTCCATGACACGTTTTTGTGTATAGTCTTTATTTTCCCGCGCATTTTTAAGGGTAAGTCCAATATTTTTCATGAAATTCTCCTTTTTTGATTAATATAAACCAGGGCTCTATGAAAATTCATGAAAGTCCGATAAAAATGGTATTTGCTAGCTGATATCTTAAAAACTAAGACTTATAATAGTGGAGAATAGAAAAGCATGCGTGTAAGCTTGAGAGATGAAAGCAGGTACGTGAACAGAAGAGTGGGGACGCAGCTTTTGAAAGTGTGAGCAAAAAAGAAAAGTGAGGTAGTGTTATGAAGAAAAGATTTGTAGCAAAGCAAGTAGGGGTACTTTCATTGACAGCAGTTCTCGCTGGAATGCCAGCTGTAAATGTACTTGCAGAAGATGTGTATCAGGAAAAAGTGGGTGAGGTGCAGACAGAAGCAGAGAAGGCTTTGTTAAGAGCGGCTTTGAATGTGTCATTTGTGACTGAATATGGAGAAAATGTAGGAAATACTTATGTGGAATCTGATCTGTTATGGCCATGGGATAGCTATACATTTAAGTTGGGGACAGACTACAATTTGCCAGAGGGATGGGAACTTGTTGGAACTGCGGAAGATAAAACCGTTAAATGTGGGGAAACTGCATCTGTTGAAATTCTTGTGAAACCAGTTGCAGCAGAGACAGTTACAACGAGAGCGACAATCAATTTTAAGACAATTTATGGTGAAGAAGTAGGAAAAACTGTGGCAGAAACAACAGCGACAGGAGAAGGTGACTGGACATTTATGCTCGGAACAGATTATCAGTTACCAGAAGGATACCAGCTTGCAACAGGAGTAGAGCAGACAACAAATGTAGCAGTACCATTTGGAGCGACAGCAGGACACACCATGATTGTTGAAAAAAACACAGAAACTCCAGATAAACCAGATCCAGAGAATCCGGAAAAGCCAAATCCGGAGAACCCAGAAAAACCAAATCAAGATAATACAAACAAAGATGACGGGAAAACACAGAATACGGATAAAAAGACAGAGAATAAAGCTAAAACACCAAAAACAGGTGATGATCTTCAAGCCGCAGGTACATTTTCAATCTTAGGAGCAGGGGCGCTTGCAGCAATTGCAGCATTACTTAAGAAGAGAAAATAGTAGTTAGATTCTGTATCGTAAGTAAAAATTAATTAGTATTGCCAAAAATGCAGAGAATAGATCTGTGTTTTTGGCAATCTTTTTTGAAATGAAAGGAAATTTGGAGAAGAAAATCATGCGAAAAACAATGAGAAAAATAGGTATGATGACTATTTTCTTTTGCCTGATTGCAATGATGGCAGCAGGATGTAAAAAAGAAGAAAAGGAAGAAGTGAAAAAAGAAAAAGGAAAGACTTATGAATTCTTTTATGACAAACTTCCAAAATCAGATCAAAAAGTGTCAGACGAGGAAAATGAAAAAATCAAGAGAGGAGTGGAAAACTGGGCAAAATCTGTCATGTTGGTAGACAGTTCTGTGAGTAAGCAGAATCGGAAAACAATCGATAATAGCTTTTATCAGAGTATCGTAGACGACAAACAGAGAGAAAAAGTAAAAAAGGACAGGAAAACATTTTATAAAGACAGTGAAGTGCAGGTACAGAGCGCAGAAGCGAAGATAGAAAGTGCATATGCGACAGAATATCAGGGGAAACAGATTGGAAATGTTACTTGTGATGTTGTATTAAAAGGAGTTAAAGACGGAAATAATTTTTCTCGTACCTATCATTTAAAACTTGCAGTAAGCTATCAGAATGAAGTGGTATCAATCTATGAAATAGGAAATATTACCTGGGAATAGTTTAAGATCTTGTCAATTAGGATATAAGCAGTAAGAAGCAGGCATATAGTAAAGTAAAAGAAAACTGGAGAACGGTATGAAAAAAATCTGGAAATGCTGTTTGTTTGTTGTGTCTGTGTTTCTTCTGGCCGTAGGTGCTGTGTGGCATCTCCCAGAGATAGTTACTGTAAGCAACAATGTTTACGGAAAAGAATTACCGATTCAGTCGGTGGAAACAGAAGAGAAGAAGGCAGTGCTGACATTTGAGTGTGCATGGGATCACAGTAGTCTAAAGGACATACTGGAGATTCTTGAGGATCATAATGTTCGTGCTGCTTTTTTTGTCACTGGGGACTGGGTGAAACAGTATCCGGAAGATGTTCGGGGGATCGTTCAAGGAGGGCATGATATCGGGAACCATTCGGCGACACATCGGAACATGGTACAGCTTGAAAAAGAGGAGATAGAGAAAGAATTAAAAGAGACACATCAGGCAGTAAAAGAATTGACAGGGAAAGAGATGAAGTTCTTCCGACCACCTTATGGTGCATTTAATGATACGGTGATTTTGACAGCAAAAGAAGGAGGCTATCTTACTGTGATGGGAAATATAGACTCCATGGACTGGAAAGATTATGGAGCGAAGGCAATCTTACGGACAGTGATGGAAGATAAAGAGCTGCAAGGGGGCTCAATCATCCGGCTAAACAGTGAGGCAAAATATACGAAAGAGGCATTGCCAAAGCTCATTGAAAGTCTGGAGAGAGAAGGGTTCCGGCTGGTGCCGCTTTCACAGCTGCTGTATGAGGAAGCATACCATTTAGATGTGAAAGGAAGGCAGATCCCAGATGACAGGTGATCAGCCTTCTTTTTTGAGAGGATTTGGACTGTGGACAGTCAGGATTTTTGTAATATGATTTGTCTTGTTGGACCAGTTATGAGGAATGCATGATGGGATGTGGACGGAATCACCGGGATAAAGCTGATAAGTGATACCATCAATATTCATCGTGAGGATTCCTTCTAAAATATAAATGAATTCTTCGCCGGTGTGATTGTAGAGTTCCAGAGTCTCTTTTTCTTCAGGAAGAGGAGGCATGATCTCTACAAGGCGCGGAAGCAGATCGAAACTGGTCAGATGGTCAGTCAATGCATATTCAATGATTTCCGAGTTGACGAGGGTAGTCTCCTTTTCATAGCTTCGCACTACATATTTTGTCTCCTGTGGTGAGGAGAGATCAAAAAAGGACGAGAGTTCAACTTCCAATACCTGGGCAATCTTTTCCAAAGAATCAATCGCAATACTGGTCAGTCCACGCTCAAACTGTGACAAAAAGCCGATGGAAAGACCGGTCTGTTCACTGAGATATTTTAATGTATATTTTTTTTCTGTTCGCAGTTCTTTGATGCGAAATCCGATGACAGCACTTTTATTCACACTGGATGCTCCATTTCTTTTTATTTCTGTTTCTATGATAAAGGATTTGCAGGAAAAAATCAATTCACGAGATATGAATTTTATAAAAAGTCAAAAAGTTTTTTATGAAAGAAGTAATTAAAAAATGTAAAATAATTTTATGACAAAATAAAAATACTGTGATATAATATGAAAAAATGATAAAAATTTCATTTTTATGAAAAAATAAGGATGAATTTTAGCCATAAAAAGAAGAATCCTGACGGAAGAAAAGGTGGAGGGGATTATGAAATATCCTGAGATTATGAATATTCAGAAATATTCCATACATGATGGAGATGGAATTCGAACGACGGTCTTTTTTAAAGGCTGCCATTTAAAGTGTTGGTGGTGTCACAATCCAGAAAGTCAGAAATTTACGCCTCAGCTGATGTTCCATGCGGACCGGTGCGGCGGGTGTCATGCATGTGAACAGATCTGTAGTCACCATGCAGTGACGGTTCGGGATGGAATTGCGTGCACGGACCGGACAAAATGTGAACTTTGCAGAGAATGTCTGGATCATTGTGTGAATAATGCGCGAGAGATTGTGGGGAAGGAATACACGATTTCGGAATTGATAAAAGAAATTGAGAAAGACTGTATGTTCTATGAGGAGTCAGGAGGAGGCGTAACGTTATCTGGCGGTGAGGTCATGGCGCAGGATATGGACTATATCGAGCAGTTATTAAAGAAGCTTAAGAGAAAGGGATACAATGTGGCAATTGACACATGTGGGTATGCACCGCAGGAGAATTATGAGCGCGTGCTGCCTTATGTGGATACATTTCTATATGATATCAAGACAATGGATCCGGAAAAGCATGAAAAATATATGGGGAAAGACAATGAATTAATTTTGTCAAATCTTCGTTTCATCAGTGAACGTGGGGCAAGGATTTATATTCGTATTCCGGTCATCGGTGGAGTCAATGACACGGAAGAAGAGATGGAAGCAATGATTACTTTTCTGAAACAATCTATTTCTGTCAGCCAGATCAATCTGCTCCCGTATCATAATATTGCCGGGGGAAAATATGATAAGCTGGATATCAGATATAAGGGGGAAGCATTTACGATTCCGCCGAAAGAACAGATGGAAGCATTCCAGAGACAATTTATCCAAAATGGATTTGCAAATACAAAAATCGGAGGTTAATTATGAGAAGAGGTATGAACGAAAGAATTCAGAAACTGAGAGAACAGAGTGTCAATGCAGTTCCACACATTTATATGGAGCGTGCCGATCTGGAGACAGATGCGTACATAAAGTACGAAGGCTCTGTCAGTGTACCGGAGATGAGGGCACTGGCATTTAAGCACTTTATGGAAAATAAGACACTTTGTATTAATGAAGGAGAACTGATTGTTGGAGAGAAAGGGGACAGCCCGCAGTCGGCACCGACATTCCCAGAACTTTGCTGTCATACACTGGAAGACATGCATGTGATGAATGACCGGGATCTGATCAGTTTCAAGGTAACAGAGGAAGACTTAAAACTTCAGAAGGAAAAGATCATTCCATACTGGGAGAATCGTTCTATCCGTCATAAGATCCTTCACAATATGAGCAGACAGTGGAAAGAGTGCTATGAGGCAGGGATTTTCACAGAGTTTATGGAGCAGAGAGGACCGGGACATACAGTTGGTTCTGAGAAAATCTACAAAAAAGGATTTCTCGATTACAAGCAGGATATTATCGAGAGCAGAAACCGTCTGGATTTCCTCAATGACAAGGAAGCACTTGACAAGCGTGCACAGTTAAATGCGATGGAGATCGCCTGTGATGCAATCATTATCCTTGGAGAACGTTATGCAGCGCTTGCAAGAGAACTTGCAGAGAAAGAGGAAGATGAAGTGAGAAAGCAGGAGCTGCTACAGATCGCGGTAAATTGTGATGTGGTTCCGGCACATGCGCCACAGACATACTGGCAGGCGATCCAGATGTACTGGTTCGTGCATCTTGGTGTGACAACGGAGTTAAATCCATGGGATGCGTATAGTCCGGGAAGACTGGATCAGCATTTGAATCCATTCTATGAAAAAGATACAGAGGCAGGCATTTTAGATGATGAGAAAGCGCTGGAACTTTTAGAATGCCTCTGGGTGAAATTTAACAATCAGCCGGCTCCTCCAAAAGTGGGAATCACATTAAAGGAGAGCAGTACTTACACAGATTTTGCAAATATTAATACCGGAGGGATTACACCGGATGGACAGAATGGAGTCAATGAGGTCAGCTATCTAATCTTAGATTGTATGGATGAAATGAAGCTTTTGCAGCCAAGTTCGAATGTACAGATCAGCAAGAAGACACCGATGAAGTTCCTAAAACGTGCCTGCGAAATTTCTAGAAAAGGATGGGGACAGCCGGCATTTTATAATACGGAAGCGATCATACAGGAATTGCTAAATGCAGGAAAATCTATTGAGGATGCAAGAAGAGGCGGAACGAGTGGATGTGTGGAGACCGGTGCATTCGGAAATGAAGCATATATTCTGACAGGATATTTCAACCTTCCGAAGATTCTCGAGATCACGCTGCACAATGGTTTTGATCCGGTCAGCAAAAAGCAGCTCGGGCTTCAGACTGGGGAGGCAACAGACTTCCATTCTTATGAAGAATTGTTTGAGGCTTATAAGAAGCAGGTAGAATATTTTGCAGACATCAAAATGGAAGGAAGCAATATTATTGAGAAGATCTATGCAGAATATATGCCGGCGCCATTTCTATCTGTCATCACAAACGACTGCATTTCCAACGGAAAAGATTATAATGCCGGAGGAGCTCGTTATAATATCAACTATTTGCAGGGGGTAGGAATCGGTACGATTACAGACTCTCTGACAGCGATCAAATACAATGTGTTCGATGAGAAGAAATTTACGATGGAAGAGTTAATGGAAGCCATGGAACACAACTTTGAAGGATACGAGAAGATTGCAAATCTTGTACGCAACAAGACACCGAAATATGGAAATGACGATGACTATGCAGACGATGTGATGCAGGCAGTCTTTGACTTCTACTATCATACAGTCACAGGCAGACCGAACATGAAAGGCGGTACTTATAGGATCAATATGCTTCCGACTACCTGTCATGTGTACTTTGGTGAAGTGATGTTAGCAAGCCCGAACGGAAGACTTGCACATAAGCCTGTATCAGAGGGAATCTCGCCGGAGAAAGGTGCCGATATCTGTGGTCCGACAGCGGTAGTAAAATCTGCATCTAAAATGGATCATGTACGGACAGGGGGAACGCTTTTGAATCAAAAATTCACACCGAGTGTTGTTGCAGAGGAAGAAGGATTGACGCAGATGGCAAATCTTGTGCGGAGTTATTTTAATATGGATGGACATCATATCCAGTTCAATGTCATCGACAGACAGACACTAATCGATGCTCAGAACAATCCGGAAGAGTATAAGGATCTGATCGTGCGCGTAGCAGGTTACAGTGATCACTTCCGCAATTTGAGCAAAGCACTTCAGGATGAAATTATTGAACGTACAGAACAGTCATTTAATTAGGAAAGATGCTTTTGAAAGCTTTTGTGAAAGGAGAAAGAAAACATGGAGAAGAAATTAGGGTTTATCGGCGCCGGAAATATGGCAAAAGCGATGATGGGTGGAATTTTGAAGAACGAGATTCTGTTACCGGAGGATGTGATCGCATCTGATCTTTATCAGCCGGGATTGGAGCGGACGAAAGAGGAACTTGGAATTGCTGTGACAACAGATAATCAAGAAGTGGTAAAGAAAGCAGAGGTAGTCGTTCTGTCTGTGAAACCACAGTTTTATGCAGCTGTGATTGAAGAAATCCGGGAAGTGGTGTCAGAGGGGCAGATTATCGTCACGATCGCGCCGGGACAGACACTGGAACATTTGCAGGAATTATTCGGAAAACCGGTGAAGATTGTTCGCACAATGCCAAACACACCGGCGCTTGTGGGAGAAGGCATTACAGGTGTCTGCAAAAATGAACTGGTGACAGAGGAAGAACTTTCTTATATTTGCAAAATATTTAGTGGATTTGGAAAAGCAGAAGTATTAAGTGAGAAACTGATGGATGTTGTTGTGTCTGTAAGCGGAAGTTCTCCGGCATATGTCTTTTTATTCATCGAGGCGATGGCAGATGCGGCTGTCGCAGATGGAATGCCGAGAGCGCAGGCATATAAATTTGCAGCGCAGGCAGTTTATGGGAGTGCGAAAATGGTGTTGGAGACAGGAAAACATCCAGGAGAATTAAAAGATATGGTATGCTCTCCGGGAGGGACAACCATCGAGGCGGTGCGCGTACTCGAGGAGAAAGGATTCAGAAGCAGCGTCATCGAAGCGATGAAAGCGTGCGTAAAAGTTGCAAAAGAGCTTGGAAAGAAGTAAAATAGAAAAAAAGTGCAGCAAGAAAGGGGTTACGCAGCGATGAAATACCATGCAGATGAAGAGAGATATAATAGGATGAAGTATCACAGATGTGGAAAGAGCGGGCTGAAGCTTCCGGCGGTGTCACTTGGACTTTGGCACAACTTTGGCACAATGGACGATTTTGAGAC
>OGIW01001094.1_pt1 | contig 12699 bp, 4 predicted proteins | sample 1571921 | NCBI WGS metagenome assembly OGIW01 (sample SAMEA2582112, study PRJEB24529) | metagenome | biome: Human gut stool | place: China | collected 2011 | reverse complement strand
GAGGATTGTCAAACATAGGTTTCACGCAAAAGACTCTTTCAATATCCTTTGAGTCGATCACATTTTGGAAATGAGGTTTCTCGTACTTAATTTCATGCAGAAGATAGGCTATGTCTGGTTCATCATTAAAATCTTCACATTCCAAATCCCGAAGGGATTCGATACTGAAATCTATTGGGCGTTTTGCAATATTGGATACAACACTCACCGCATCGCTGTCAAAATATTTAATATCTGACGTTTTAACTTCAAACCGGAATAGTTTACCGTCAACATCTTCATTTTCACATGCAAAATACAGAGCTACCAAAGGATTTGTAGTGATATCCAAGAGTCGCGTCGGCAAAGAATAATGCTGCATCTTGACCAATTTTTCAAAGGTGGATGTATATCCTTTGAAATCAGCCGGACATTGGGCAATAATATCTTTGAATATTTTATCCTCATTCTTTATTAAAAGCTCTTCTCGATAAATGGAGGGTATCAATCCGAAATTCTTATCTGACTGTCCTCGATAAAAGATATGGTAATCTATATTGTCCTCTAACTCGTTCTCAAGTTTTTCTAATAATATTTTGATACTATCAATGTTGGATGAATCCCTCTCCGGAGTATAATTATATGCCTCGTATGAAATCTCCCACGGATGCTTTCCAAAGGTCTTGACTATTTTTTCTGACAACTCACTATATGATGCAAAGCTATCATAAGTATAGCCCAGTTTCTTGCTTCTTAAATACGATGAAGTGTTGGAATCCAAAGGAACATATTTTTCAGGATTAGCGTAGAACAGAACAATGCTGAGCTTTCCCTTTCCGACACTTTTAATGTTCAATGCCGTTTGAAAAAGCCGTTCATCTACTTTCCCTTCTTTTACCTGTCCGAACAATTCCCATAATACATTTATATCATTGTTGCCCCTGATTGTCTTCCATGGGAATAGATGCACTTTCATGGGATGGGTTGTCGGGATGCCTGATACATCTGTTGGTTCTGGACAACTAAAATTTAGCTTATGCCTTAAATCCTGTAAGATTTCGACCCTTTTTTCATTGGAATGAAACTTGTTGAGATACGCCAAGAATGTGAACGGGTCTATTTCTTGCAGTGTAATCTCTTTGCCTCTTTCTGTGCCATCACGAAAACCGGTAATACCAATTTCTTTTAGCGTAGATATAAGTTCTGGCTGGCTATTCTGTTTTCCAAGTAGCCAATCGGATAATTCTTTATAGAATGGTATCCATGTAAATTGCTTATCCATTGTATCGTAATACTAATTTAAATTCTTACATAATGCCGTTTATAGAGCCGAAAAAATCCCTTAAAACCATCAAGGAAAACTAATTTAAAACATCACTATATTTCAACCATACGTTACAGAACTCACTTTTAGGAATTTCTATTGTTTGCATAACCTCTGTTTCTTCTTCATAATTGAGTTCCTCAAGAGAAGGATACTTCCCTTCAGCTAATCTGTCTGAATTGATAGTATTGGAATATAGGATATGATTACCATTTTTGAAAATCTCTACCTTCCTTACTTCATATCCTTCTTCATCTATTTCAGAGAAAATATACTCTGGCTCATCTATAAAAGTGTGAAGCCAGTGAATTTTGAAATATCTCATATATCTATCCTCTACATTTTATTTTTCCTGAACCAACTATTCTATCTGAAATGTCCAAATCAGTATCCCCTCTCACTACAAAAACACCATCTCTTCCTTTTATTACATCTAATCCAGACACGTCAATTGCAACATAGTGTGTGTATTTATATTTATTAGGGACATTGATAAATTGACGACCTAACTGAGAAGGTGTTTTTGTACCAGGAACGATATCAGATAAATACTGTCCATTTCCATATCTAACATCTTTAGGATTAAGTTCCTTTAAAGATGGTTTTATGGTTTTGGTTTGTAAAATACCTTCCATTCCAGACTGATTTGTATAATGATATAAAATATCCAATCCAAATGGGTCTATCTGTGTACTGGGATCGAAAACATATCCGTATAGCGTAGGATTACCACCCGCCAAACCTATGGGGTCTTGATTTAAATAATTCCCTGTATTAGGGTCATAGTACCTGAACCTGTTGTAGTACAATCCCGTTTCTCCATCCTCGTACTGTCCCTGATAGCGGAACGGCACGAGCGTTCGGTCTCCGTGGCATTCCTTCACCTCTCCGTACACATCCAGCAGCATCTCCCAGACAAGCTCTCCCTTGCTGTCGTATGCCTGCGTGGGTGTACCCAGGTAGTCATGCACTATCGTGTAGCGTTCCCCGTCCGTGACCTTCGCCACAGGAGTGAACGACGTTCCGTCATAGACCCATGTCACAAGGTTTTCCGGCTTCTCCGTGCCGTCGTATTCCTCGCGTCCGGTCTCGTCCGTGACGAGCTTCGGTCTGTCGGCTTCGTCGGTGTCCCATTCGTGCAGCACCACGTTGCCGTCCCAGCCGAAACGGTGCACGGTGTCGCCCGTCCTCTTGGATATTCTTCTGCCGAGGGCATCATAGCCGAACGTTACCGTCCTGCCGTCGGGAGTCCTCACCCCGGCAAGCATACTGTTGGCGTGCCACTCGTAGCAGGTGTCGCCCGGCTGCCAGCCGGCGAACGGGTCGGTCTCAAGGCTGTTGTCCTTGTTGTCGGCATCATCCGCAGAGAACAGCATACCGAGCCATCCCTTCTTTTCGGTGTGCCCGCTTTCCGGAACGGACACATCCCTGCGGCTCTTGTGTACGAGGTTGCCCTCGCAGTCGTAGCGGTAATGGTACTCGCCGTCCCACAACAGACGTCCGCCACGGTCATACTCGCGTCCCTTGCATCCGTCCTCACGGTACAGGTTGCCCACCTTGTCGGGGGTGCGGAAGACGCTCTCATACATGGAGTAGTCGCCCCTGACGAGGTTACACATCGAGTCGTAGTCGAAGATGATCGGCTCCGGTGACAGGTTGCCGCGCATCGACATCAGCCTCGCGCCCACGTCCCAGCGGTAGCTTCTCCAACCCGTGTGGCGGTTGCCCGAACGCACGTGGCGCAAGCGGACAAGCCCCATGTCGTTGTAGTCCGTGGTGATCCTTATCCCTCCTGTTGCGAAACGCTCCACCTCACGCCCGGCGTCGTCCCTGCCTATGGTGCTTTCCCATGGCCGGACGTCCCCTCCGGCGTCGCCGTATGCGGACGCTTCATCCGCTTCCGTTTTCCCGACGGTGGTCTTTATCCTTTCGACAAGTCCGAGCCTGTCGTATGACAGCTCCGTGTCGGCTCCCAGTGAGCTTACCACACGGATGCGCTCGCCGTATGCGTTGTATTCCGACTCCACCGACATGACCTCCATGAACCTGTCGCCTCCGGGAAGCCCCATCGTCTCCCTTGTCACACGCCCCATCGGGTCGCGTTCGAACACCATGCGCGCCTCACCGTTGTCGGCGGTGGTCATCAGCCCGTTCCTGTCGTAGCCGTATTCCTCTTTCGTGCCGTCGTGGTACTCGGCTGTGAGCACACGGCCCATGGTGTCGTATGTGTAGGCGGTGCTGCGTCCTTCGGGACGATCTATGCGTGTCACACGTCTGCAACCGTCCCTGTGGTATATGCGTTCTATGCCGCCGTAGTCCTTTTCCGACGATATGTTGCCCGCAAGGTCGCGCCTGAAGACATACCCGGCACCGGCTTCGTTGACCACCTCGCGCAGGCGGTCCATCCCGTCGTAGCGGAAACTCACCCTGTTCCCGGCTTCCTCGCGCCATGTCATGCTACCCACGGAGTTGTAGCCCATGCGGACATGGCGTCGCGCGTCACGCGCCTCCGTGATGCTGTCGTAGCTGTCGTAGCCGAGGTGTATGACGTTACCGTCACGGGCGTCTATGCGCCGCAGGCGGTCCAGGGCGTCATACACGTAGAACTCCGTGCGGTTGCCGGGAGAGCTTCGCTCGATGAGCCTGCCCCTGGCATCATGCTTCCAGCCGCCGAGCAGCCTTCCGTCCTCGTGCCATGACACGAGGTTCAGCGAGCCGTCGTAGGACAGTTCGGAGCGGCGGTCTCCCTTGCCGACGCCCACGGGCTGGCCGTGGCTGTCGTAGGTGAACTCCGTGACGCCGCCGTCACGGTCTATGAAGCGGCTGACAAGGTGCGGACGCTCCGTGTCGTACAGGCGGACGGTCTTGTTGCCCTCACGGTCCACGTGGATGCTCAGCCGTCCCTTGTCGTCGTATATGTACATCTCGCCGCTGCCGTCGGGGTACGTGACGCCGGTGAGGTTGCCGTCATTGTCGTAACTGTAGCCCGTGACGCCGCCCTCTGGGTCGATGGTGCGGTAAGGCTCCATGAAGTCCGTGTAGCTGTGGCGCGTCTCGTTGCCGAGCGGGTCGATCTCGGCGGTCACAAGCTGGTCGGGCGTATAGCGGTAGGTGGTCGTGCCGCCCGTAGAGTCGGTCACGAGGTTGTAGCCTTCGGACGGGTGGTACTCGATGCGCCCCTCCATCATGCCGTCCGTGCCGTAGGTATGGACGCACCGTCCCTTGCTGTCGTATTCCCAGCGGTAGGTGTCGCCGTTGCGGTCGGTCTTCTCCGTCATCAGGTGGCCGCTATACGACATCTCCGTGGTCTTGTCCATGGCGTCGGTGATGCCCGTCATGTTGCCGGATTCGTCGTAGGTGTACGACACCAGACGCTCTTCTCCCTTGTCGGTGACGAACGACAGGCTCGTGACGCGTCCCTTCGTGTCGGTGGCGGCGTGTACCGTGCGTCCGGCAGGGTCGCTCAATCCGGAGAACCTGCCGTTGCTGAAACGGAGCTGTATATGAAGCCCGTCGGGGTTTTCTATGCGCGTCATGCGCCACGCGCCGCCGTCCCGCATGTCGAAGCGGTATGTGAGCAGGCTGTCATGGCTGTATGCCTCGTAGCCTTTTTCGGTGCGGCGCAGCGTCGTGCGTTCCGTGCGCATGTAGAACTCGCCGCCCGGTGCTATCGGCGGGAAAGCGACGGCACGTCCGTCCTCCATGCGGAGCATCGTCACGCCCTCGTCCTCGAAACTTTCCACCGTGCGGTCATAGCAGCAGTGTACGCCATGGCCCAGCCAGCCCTCGTACTCCGAATCGGAGTACCATGCCCGGCCCCATTCCAGCGGAAGCGGTGACGGGAAGCCGAAATCCGTGCCCTCGTAAACCACAACTCCGTTAACGAGGTTCACAGGCTCGAAGCCGTTCCTGCACAAGTATGCGCTCAGCTTCTTCGTCGAGGGGAAACGCTTCTGTATGTTGGTATTCTTAAGAACTTTGTGGTTGAATGTCTTTAGTGCCTTGCCAAGTCCCTTGCCTCCGAGCTTCATCAGGGAGCTGAACCCTATGCTCGCCGCAAGTCCCGTCAGCATTCCGCCCCAGTCGGGGACATAGGGGCCGCCCACCATGACGGGCTTGCCCGTGGGGACAGGGAGGGAAAAGGAGGTCGGGGCGAAAAGACTCGGTATGAGCCGTGTCTTTCCGGCCTTGTTCTTGCCTATGCCTGCCGACAGCGGTATGCCCACGTCGTTGCACGTCATCACCATGTGACCTTTCGGACTCATGCGGCTGCCGTCGCAGAACACGGTCTGCGAGGCGAAGAAGTTCATGCTCTCGTGCCCGATCATCGAAGCCATGGCGAAAGGACCGGCAAGCGGGATGTGCATCAGGGGGATAATCATGCCGCCCGTGTCCGAGACGCCGCGCTTCAGCCCGTTCACGCTCACGTTCGTGCCGAGGAACGGTATGTAGTCGGCGGGGTCCATCACCATACCTATGTAAGGATGGATGGGATTGAAGGGGGGAGCTGTCGTCACATGGACGTCAACCCCGACTACCATAGTGATATGACTGTCCGCAAGTAACATGGCTTAATTTGAAATATATAATTAAACAATATTTCCTGAATAATCTTTTAGAGTGCTAATTTTCAACAATACTATCTTCATATTCTAATAAATTTCATTGCCAACCTACATCAAGATAGGATAGCAAGTAAAATAGTGCTATTTCCAAATAACTTCTGAATACTCATTATCAAACGATGATTCTACAATACTTTTTAAACTCCCATCTGTATTATACTTGAATGAATGCAGAAGAGAATCTTGTTCCTTTTCTTGTTTGTCAAATTGCTTTATTAATATACTAATAAGTGTTCCATCTTCTCTGTATTGATAATGTTCTTCTCGTCCGCCTCTCTTTCCTTTGGAGTACATTGTGAGAACATTTCCATCTTTGTTGAAAAAATAGAAGCGTATATTTTGCAATGTTTTATCATTTTTAAAACTAAAAGATTTAATATAATCTTTCTCGTAAAGAAGAAATTGATAGTAAAACTCGTTTTTCAAGTCAAGACCTTCTCGTATTTCAATAATTTTATTTTTGTCATTGAATCCATAAGTATATAGACCATTTGTGCTTTTTATACGATTTAGATTCTCTATTATTTTTCCTTGTTTAAAACCTTTGCGTTGATAAGAGAATGGAAATATTTCATAAAACTCACCTCTATAATTTTCAACTCTTACAATATCACTTTCGATCTGTTTCTTGATTGTATCAAATGAATCTTCATTATTACAATATTCTATTTGCAACTCTTTTTGTGTCATATTTTTTTATTTAAATATTAAATGTCCCTGCACGTAATTCATCACCAATATTCATAAGTTCGTTTTGAAATTCTGTTTTATCATTGATGTCTTTTAAACGGTCATAAACATTTTGTTTGTAAGTTTTTGTATGCACCTTACTATGAGCGTGCGCATTGGTACCTGCAACTCTTTTAACTTTAGATGATGTTGGAAGATAGACACCATTTACGTCATCATTCTTACCAATGCCCAACTCTTTCATTTTTTTACGCAACTTTTTCATATTTAAATCCTTGGAGTTTGATAATACAATGTGATGGGCTGAATTTTTGTATTTAGGAACAGGAATATCTGCCTCTTGCATATTCTTTCTTAGCTTGGCTGCATCAGAAGAACAATCTAATCCCCAAACATCAATCCATGTATTCACATCTTGTACATATCCATAGAGTGTCGGATTGTCCCCCGCCAGTCCAATGGGGTCAGAAGAAATATACATCCCCATATCCGGCGAGTAGTACCTGAACCTGTTGTAATATAGCCCCGTTTCTTCATCCTCATACTGTCCCTGATACCTGAACGGCACGAGCGTTCGGTCCCCGTGGCATTCCGCCACCTTGCCGTACACATCCAGCAGCATCTCCCAGACAAGCTCTCCCTTGCTGTCGTATGCCTGCGTGGGTGTACCCAGGTAGTCATGCACTATCGTGTAGCGTTCCCCGTCCGTGACCTTCGCCACAGGAGTGAACGACGTTCCGTCATAGACCCATGTCACAAGGTTTTCCGGCTTCTCCGTGCCGTCGTATTCCTCGCGTCCGGTCTCGTCCGTGACGAGCTTCGGTCTGTCGGCTTCGTCGGTGTCCCATTCGTGCAGCACCACGTTGCCGTCCCAGCCGAAACGGTGCACGGTGTCGCCCGTCCTCTTGGATATTCTTCTGCCGAGGGCATCATAGCCGAACGTTACCGTCCTGCCGTCGGGAGTCCTCACCCCGGCAAGCATACTGTTGGCGTGCCACTCGTAGCAGGTGTCGCCCGGCTGCCAGCCGGCGAACGGGTCGGTCTCAAGGCTGTTGTCCTTGTTGTCGGCATCATCCGCAGAGAACAGCATACCGAGCCATCCCTTCTTTTCGGTGTGCCCGCTTTCCGGAACGGACACATCCCTGCGGCTCTTGTGTACGAGGTTGCCCTCGCAGTCGTAGCGGTAATGGTACTCGCCGTCCCACAACAGACGTCCGCCACGGTCATACTCGCGTCCCTTGCATCCGTCCTCACGGTACAGGTTGCCCACCTTGTCGGGGGTGCGGAAGACGCTCTCATACATGGAGTAGTCGCCCCTGACGAGGTTACACATCGAGTCGTAGTCGAAGATGATCGGCTCCGGTGACAGGTTGCCGCGCATCGACATCAGCCTCGCGCCCACGTCCCAGCGGTAGCTTCTCCAACCCGTGTGGCGGTTGCCCGAACGCACGTGGCGCAAGCGGACAAGCCCCATGTCGTTGTAGTCCGTGGTGATCCTTATCCCTCCTGTTGCGAAACGCTCCACCTCACGCCCGGCGTCGTCCCTGCCTATGGTGCTTTCCCATGGCCGGACGTCCCCTCCGGCGTCGCCGTATGCGGACGCTTCATCCGCTTCCGTTTTCCCGACGGTGGTCTTTATCCTTTCGACAAGTCCGAGCCTGTCGTATGACAGCTCCGTGTCGGCTCCCAGTGAGCTTACCACACGGATGCGCTCGCCGTATGCGTTGTATTCCGACTCCACCGACATGACCTCCATGAACCTGTCGCCTCCGGGAAGCCCCATCGTCTCCCTTGTCACACGCCCCATCGGGTCGCGTTCGAACACCATGCGCGCCTCACCGTTGTCGGCGGTGGTCATCAGCCCGTTCCTGTCGTAGCCGTATTCCTCTTTCGTGCCGTCGTGGTACTCGGCTGTGAGCACACGGCCCATGGTGTCGTATGTGTAGGCGGTGCTGCGTCCTTCGGGACGATCTATGCGTGTCACACGTCTGCAACCGTCCCTGTGGTATATGCGTTCTATGCCGCCGTAGTCCTTTTCCGACGATATGTTGCCCGCAAGGTCGCGCCTGAAGACATACCCGGCACCGGCTTCGTTGACCACCTCGCGCAGGCGGTCCATCCCGTCGTAGCGGAAACTCACCCTGTTCCCGGCTTCCTCGCGCCATGTCATGCTACCCACGGAGTTGTAGCCCATGCGGACATGGCGTCGCGCGTCACGCGCCTCCGTGATGCTGTCGTAGCTGTCGTAGCCGAGGTGTATGACGTTACCGTCACGGGCGTCTATGCGCCGCAGGCGGTCCAGGGCGTCATACACGTAGAACTCCGTGCGGTTGCCGGGAGAGCTTCGCTCGATGAGCCTGCCCCTGGCATCATGCTTCCAGCCGCCGAGCAGCCTTCCGTCCTCGTGCCATGACACGAGGTTCAGCGAGCCGTCGTAGGACAGTTCGGAGCGGCGGTCTCCCTTGCCGACGCCCACGGGCTGGCCGTGGCTGTCGTAGGTGAACTCCGTGACGCCGCCGTCACGGTCTATGAAGCGGCTGACAAGGTGCGGACGCTCCGTGTCGTACAGGCGGACGGTCTTGTTGCCCTCACGGTCCACGTGGATGCTCAGCCGTCCCTTGTCGTCGTATATGTACATCTCGCCGCTGCCGTCGGGGTACGTGACGCCGGTGAGGTTGCCGTCATTGTCGTAACTGTAGCCCGTGACGCCGCCCTCTGGGTCGATGGTGCGGTAAGGCTCCATGAAGTCCGTGTAGCTGTGGCGCGTCTCGTTGCCGAGCGGGTCGATCTCGGCGGTCACAAGCTGGTCGGGCGTATAGCGGTAGGTGGTCGTGCCGCCCGTAGAGTCGGTCACGAGGTTGTAGCCTTCGGACGGGTGGTACTCGATGCGCCCCTCCATCATGCCGTCCGTGCCGTAGGTATGGACGCACCGTCCCTTGCTGTCGTATTCCCAGCGGTAGGTGTCGCCGTTGCGGTCGGTCTTCTCCGTCATCAGGTGGCCGCTATACGACATCTCCGTGGTCTTGTCCATGGCGTCGGTGATGCCCGTCATGTTGCCGGATTCGTCGTAGGTGTACGACACCAGACGCTCTTCTCCCTTGTCGGTGACGAACGACAGGCTCGTGACGCGTCCCTTCGTGTCGGTGGCGGCGTGTACCGTGCGTCCGGCAGGGTCGCTCAATCCGGAGAACCTGCCGTTGCTGAAACGGAGCTGTATATGAAGCCCGTCGGGGTTTTCTATGCGCGTCATGCGCCACGCGCCGCCGTCCCGCATGTCGAAGCGGTATGTGAGCAGGCTGTCATGGCTGTATGCCTCGTAGCCTTTTTCGGTGCGGCGCAGCGTCGTGCGTTCCGTGCGCATGTAGAACTCGCCGCCCGGTGCTATCGGCGGGAAAGCGACGGCACGTCCGTCCTCCATGCGGAGCATCGTCACGCCCTCGTCCTCGAAACTTTCCACCGTGCGGTCATAGCAGCAGTGTACGCCATGGCCCAGCCAGCCCTCGTACTCCGAATCGGAGTACCATGCCCGGCCCCATTCCAGCGGAAGCGGTGACGGGAAGCCGAAATCCGTGCCCTCGTAAACCACAACTCCGTTAACGAGGTTCACAGGCTCGAAGCCGTTCCTGCACAAGTATGCGCTCAGCTTCTTCGTCGAGGGGAAACGCTTCTGTATGTTGGTATTCTTAAGAACTTTGTGGTTGAATGTCTTTAGTGCCTTGCCAAGTCCCTTGCCTCCGAGCTTCATCAGGGAGCTGAACCCTATGCTCGCCGCAAGTCCCGTCAGCATTCCGCCCCAGTCGGGGACATAGGGGCCGCCCACCATGACGGGCTTGCCCGTGGGGACAGGGAGGGAAAAGGAGGTCGGGGCGAAAAGACTCGGTATGAGCCGTGTCTTTCCGGCCTTGTTCTTGCCTATGCCTGCCGACAGCGGTATGCCCACGTCGTTGCACGTCATCACCATGTGACCTTTCGGACTCATGCGGCTGCCGTCGCAGAACACGGTCTGCGAGGCGAAGAAGTTCATGCTCTCGTGCCCGATCATCGAAGCCATGGCGAAAGGACCGGCAAGCGGGATGTGCATCAGGGGGATAATCATGCCGCCCGTGTCCGAGACGCCGCGCTTCAGCCCGTTCACGCTCACGTTCGTGCCGAGGAACGGTATGTAGTCGGCGGGGTCCATCACCATACCTATGTAAGGGTGGATGGGATTGAAGGGGGGAGCTGTCGTCACATGGACGTCAACTCCGACTACCATAGTGATATGACTGTCCGCAAGTAACATAATCAGACTATTTTTGGTTTCTCAGTGAGTATTCCGCATCGAGTTTGGCTGCCAGTTCCTTTGTGGAAAGCTGCCAGTCCTCGCCATATAAGTCAGACATACGTTTTGAGATTTCGTCTCTTTTTGACGAATCAAGGCTGTATGTTTTGTCAAGATAGGTAGAGGCAATAAATGAGAGATTGATAATCTTTAAGTCTTCGTCAGAAAATGAGTATCCATACTCAAATGCCTCATTTAAGATCGGTTCGTATGTAAGCCTGTCTTTTTTCAATGCCATAAGTAGTGCATAGTTGTATTCATTTACAACCTCGGTTTTCATATTGACCTCCTTGGCTATTTTGACGGCTGTCATAAATTGTTTGATGGCTTCTGTTATATCTTTATTGTAACTGTGTACAGTTCCTTTGTAATTATAGAGTTGTAACAGGATTTGTGCGCAATCCTGTTCATCATGGTATTTGGGAAGAACCAAAGCTATCCCTTTGTCAAACAAATCATGGCAGAATCCGGCTTCGCGATGAAACTTTACCATGAATCCCCCAAACATAAGGTAGGACGAAGCCATAAATGCCGTTCCGCCAATTTCACGGCTTAGCCTTATCAGTTTATGTCCCAGCTTCTTTGCTTCATCCTTGTTTCCTTTCGATGCCGCTTCTCCAAGTTCAAACAGGCATTTCCGATATTTTACGTTCGGATCTTGTGGATTACCTTGGGTAGCAATTTCTTTGTATGCACCGGTCATATTCTGATTTGGGATGTCTATTAGGCATATCCTGCCTTTCATTTCAGACAGCAGGATATCATAGACCTCTCGCTTTTTATAGTCAATTAGAATAAGCGCAACCCCTGCGGGCAGTCGTTCGGCAATGTCCTTTATTACTTCATTCAGAGCTTCCACATCGCCAATGCGGGATATGAAGAGAGTTATGCCGAGTAGATTGTCGTTTCCGACAAATGTTTTGAAACTTGTAACAAGACGAATATACAAGTCTCGTAGTTTATCTGCACTTAGAGAACTGACAGACGTCAATTCTGACTTGAATGAAGAAAAATCCGCCCAATCCCAATCGGGATTTTTCTCTACATCCATGGAAAACGAATCTATCCATGTTTTTATCAAGAACTTATAAAAGTCTGTTTTATCATCATAGTCGGCCTTGAAACCGACGATTATATCCGATGTGCAGCCATGTTCGGAGGCTTCAAGCCGTATGAATCCTTCTACAATTTGATAATCGGTTGGTTCGCAAACGAGACAATAAATCTTTGCATCGGGAAATTTCTCCCGATTTTCAATCCATAAGTCCTGTACGTTGCTGATTCTTATGGCTATCGGATTATGTTCGTTGTTTATCATGGATTAAAATTAAGTAAACCGCCTTTTATATTTGTCATCGCAGAACCATCCACATCAACGGTTGCTCCCGTTGCTTTCAGTGTTGCAGATGCTTTTATGTCGATTGTAGCTGCCTCTTCCTTAATGGACGTATCACTTTTTATTTTTGCCTCGGACTTACCTTCAAAAGTGGATGTCTTACCAAGTACCTCAACCTCTGAATCGGCTTCAATTCTTATCTTTTCGTCAGCAAGTATCTCCAATTCTTTGGAATGGATGGTTATTTTGTCCTTTGCATCAATGGTGATGGTATTGTCACCGTTCAAGATGATTGTGCTTCCGGTCGGATCTGCAATGGTGACACTTCCTTTTTCATCATCAAGCGTTATGGTACAACCGCTGCGGGTGGTCAGGCTTTTTGTTTTGTTTGAACTGCCGCCACCGGTGCCTGACTTTCCATGGA
>OGIW01001037.1_pt1 | contig 13608 bp, 10 predicted proteins | sample 1571921 | NCBI WGS metagenome assembly OGIW01 (sample SAMEA2582112, study PRJEB24529) | metagenome | biome: Human gut stool | place: China | collected 2011 | reverse complement strand
GTGGCTGCAAAGCAGCCGCCTAAAAATGTCAAGGTACTCGCTATTTTGCGTTTACCATTTAAAACACGCTATACCAAATTGTAAAGATTTTACTTTCAAATTTATTTATAAAAAAAGCTGTAAGATTCCACTATTAGAATTCTTACAGCTTTCATTCTCATCATGTCACATCCCTAAATTATAATTATTTATCTTGTAACACTCACACAAAAATCTATGGGTTATTTTCGGGTTATTTCTTCCACACAAATACCTTCCAAGTATTGATTTTACTGACTTTTTAAGGAGTTCTTCAAAGAGTGCCGTGGCAAATAAATAATACTTTTATCAAAATGTAAAACCTCCTAAAATGCACTGTTCTGCCCCGATTTGCTCCGATTTATCCTGACTGTTTTTGGGGTGTAGCAACGTTTACTCTGTCACAGATTTCCCGAAACAGGGCAAAATGGAGCAAGTTACGGCAGGCTGTAGTAGTAGAATCGTAGTAGAAATCGTACTGTGTTACTACTGCGGTTTTTAATTATGACGTTGCCACTACCACTTCAATGGTTAACCCAACGGTCATCACATGTGTCAAAAGATATCCCCTCTTCGTTATTTCTGGATAATGTGTATATCCACATGATGTGCACTTTTTGCCATAAATACTATTAGCAACCGTGAGTATTCCGGCCTCCGTGACACCAGTGTCCGGGCTTTCAGAAACCGCTATTCCGATAAATAGGAAACCGTGACTCCAGGGACTGGAAACCTTCAATCTGGCAATGGAAACCACACATACGACGCCTTAGAATTATGGTATGCGCCATCACGGCGTAAATAATTCTAAGGAGGTCGCTCATATGACCAAGTACAGAGAGATCCTGCGCCTGGCAAGCCTGGGTCTCAGTCAACAGAACATCGCTGACAGTAGCGGTGTATCCAAGAAAACGGTCAACCGTGTGCTTAAACGTGCCAAAGAGCTCAACATCTTTTGGCCGTTAGAAGCCAACGAGACCGATGCCGTTCTTGCGGAGAAGCTGTTTCCATCCGCACAGAAGCAGGTGTCATCAACAAAACGGATGCCTGACTTCAACTACATCCAGAAGGAGTTGCTCCGAAATGGTGTCAACAAGAAGCTCCTCTGGACGGAATACCTGGAGGAATGCCGCCAGTCCGGTGACGAGCCTCTTATGTATTCTCAGTTCTGCTATTACATCCAGCAAGATGAGCAGAAACGCCGGGCAACTATGCACATCAACCGGAAGCCCGGTGAACAGATCGAGGTCGACTGGGCTGGAGATCCCGCTCAGATCACGGATCCAGATACCGGCGAGATCATCCCGGCTTTTCTCTTTGTAGGCGTTATGACGTACAGCCAGTATCCTTACGTTGAAGCTTTTATTAACGAGAAACAGCGTGCCTGGATCACTGCTCATGTACATATATGTATGAGTACTTCGGCGGCGTAACCCGCATCCTGGTCCCGGATAATACCATGACAGCAGTAATCTATAACAACGACTGGTATAATCAGGAACTTAACACCATCTACCATGAGATGGCGGAGCATTACAACACGGCTATCATACCGGCCCGCGTCCGGGCCCCAAAGGATAAGCCGAATGCTGAGGGATCTGTGGGTGTCATCTCAACCTGGATCACTGCAGCTCTTCGCAATGAACAGTTCTTTTCGCTGGCTGAACTAAATCAGGCCATCCGCAGGAAACTGAAGGAATTCGTGAATCGGCCCTTCCAAAAGAAAGAGGGTACCCGATACGAGATTTTCCGCGACGAAGAACTACCATTACTGGCCAAGCTACCGGCTACCCCTTATGAACTGGCGGAATGGAAACAAGCCACCGTTCAGTTCAATTATCACATATCTGTTGACGGAATGCTATATTCCGTCCCTTACGAATTCATCAAACGCAAGGTGGATGTGCGGGTAACCGACACAGTTATCGAGATATTTTACAATCACAACCGCATTGCCTCCCATCGGCGTTTATACGGTCGGAAGAGGCAGTACAGCACCGTTACGGAACACATGCCAGCCGATCACCAGGCTTATCTGGAATGGAACGGTGACCGCTTCCGTAAATGGGCAGAGCGGATTGGAACCAATACTTGCAAGGTTGTTAACGCGATTCTTGCCTCCCAAAGGGTTGAGCAACAATCCTACCGAAGCTGTACGGGGCTTCTCAAGCTGGCAGATAAGTATTCTGACCAGCGGCTGGAAGCAGCGTGCCGAAAGGCGCTTTCCTACACAGCTAGCCCGAGCTACAAGAGCATTAAAAACATCTTGGCAGCCGGGCAGGATAACATCGATACGGAGTCTCAGGCTCCCAATGCTGCATCAACTCAGAACAAACACGCCATTACTCGCGGCGCTGACTACTACAGGAGGTAAGGATCATGACTAACCAGAGCACCATAGATAAACTCATCGAAATGCGACTGACTTCTATGTCAGATGCTTTTATCACACAGATGGATGACCCTAAGATGAAGGACGTTCCTTTCGAGGATCGTTTTGGTCTGCTGGTCGACATTGAATACAACAATCGCAAAAGCAACAGCCTGAAGCGCCTGATCAAAGGTGCCGGGTTTGAGCAGCCGGAGGCTTACATTGCCGATATCAACTATACTTCCGGCAGGAAGCTTAACCGCAACCTGATCGAAAGGCTGGCAACCTGTGAATACATCACGGAGCATCGGAACCTGTTCATCACTGGTGCCACAGGAAGTGGCAAGACCTACATGGCCTGCGCTTTCGGCATGGAAGCCTGCAAACAGCGCTACAAGACAAAGTACGTTCGTCTTCCGGACATGTTCCTTGAGCTCGACTTGGCACGTACAGACGGCTCCTACAAGAAGGTCCAGGCTAAGTACGCCACCCCCATCCTTCTTATCATTGATGAATGGCTCCTACTGAAGCCGACGGAAGCAGAACAACATGATATCCTGGAACTGCTTCACAGACGGAGAAAAAAATCCTCCACGATTTTCTGCTCGCAGTACGATCCCAGTGGCTGGTATGACCAGCTCGGCGGCGATGACAGCCCCTTGGCAGAAGCTATTCTTGACCGCATCAAGCACGATGCCTACAAGATCAACATCATTCCGACTGATCCCGACAACTACCGTTCCATGAGAGAGGTATACGGACTGGATCCGGCGTTAAGTGAATAATAGTAATAACCCATTAACTGGCGCCCATCCTGAAGAGCATCTTCTTCGGGATGGCGGCTCCGCCACACACATACCGGTTTCCTTATGCCCGGACTCGCGGTTTCCGGTCATCCAGACAGGCGGTTTCACCGCACCGGTATATCCACAACCGAACGTTTCAACAAGTCGCTTGATTCAGTTAGTCGCTAACAATACTTTCTTAATGTACATGCGGCATTATTATGCTACGATTTAATGGATTAAAAACTCATCCAAAAGTACTGCTGCCTTTTCGCTATTAAGTCTAATGAGCATTTCCAGAAGATGCATGTATGCATTTGACAAATCTTCATCTTTTTTGATGGCATCGCTGTGAAATACATATGCGTCCAAGATCAACTTGTCTACAATGCTTTGATGTTCACAGATTGTCTTTTCGTAATCCCAAGATTTTTCTTTTTCACAATTTGAAAATACTGTCTCTACTGATATCAGAATATCCGGTAGTAACTCTTTTATGTGCATCTGATACAAAGTCATTAGAAAAGATCTAAAGTGGTGATGCCCATATTTTCCATACTGCTGGTTTAAAAATCTTTTATCCTTTTCTGAATATGATGTATTGCATTTACTCCAATCCCCATAGAATTTATGATCAATCATAGCTACTGCCTGCGTTAATCCAATTCTTACAGATGGATTATTAATCGCCAAAATATTCGTCTCAAGAATCTTTATCTTTTTCTCAATGAGTTCTCTTGATTTGTTGTCTTGATAAGCATCAAAATATCTAGAAACAAAACTACAGAAAACATCAAGATACAATTCGATGGTCTCTCTGCTGAACTTATCGAAATCAATACCATCGAAAAGAAGCGAAATTACCCTATCAAAGGATTCTTGATCTGCACAAATTTCTCTTTGAAAGAAATGAACAACATCATATTTCGAAAACGTTCCAATAATCTGAAATGCACTATTGTCACAATCTGCTTGATATTCTATTTCGATAAAACATAATATTATTTGTTTGATAACCTCATAGAACAAGCCATCTTGTAATGTAATCCCACAATTAGCAACATGACATAGCATACGTATATCGTAATCATCCAATGTAAAGTGTGTGAAATCACATGCTTCTTCCTCATATAGATACTTTTGGATAATTACTTCTCTCTGACTTTCAAAACCTGATTCTTCTTCATTCTCCGCAAAATAATAATCAACACCAGATAAATGCTTTTGCATATTGGGAAAGAATTGAAAATCGTCCTCATCATGCCTATTCTTTATATACTCTGCGTTGAATTTTTGATGATTCATTTCATCTTCTGCCAGCTTTATTATTGCCGTAAAGACGATATGTGCCAACTTCTCATTTGTAATCAAATACTGTTGGGTAAAGTTAGCGATTTTTTGAATTTGACCATTATTAAAATCATCAATTAGACTTCCAAGCAAAATACTCTTAATAAGATTCTGAGAGGTAAGTGGCAACTCCTTATCTAATTGTTTAAACAGAACTGGCACCCATTTTATATCAGCTACAAAAGAACCGTTATTGAATAACTCTTTAATTCCAGAAGCCCATACTTCACAGAGATAGCCTCGCCTCTCCTCTGTTATATTCTTGTTAATTAAAGAAAGAACTATGAGCTGAACAAGAATATCCTCATACTGGATTCTTATTAAATCATCTTTTTTAATGAAATCTATAACCCTGTCAATTAATTTATCCAGTTTGGAATAATCTAAGTTTTCTAATCCGTCATTAGCTTGTGTGATGACTTGATTGATTTCCGTCTTTAACGCATCGGTATGTTCTTTTTCTGCCACAACAAATTCAGGCACTACAGTATCAGGTATTGAAGGAGATATTTCATAATATCCGCCTCCCAAATCTTTTATTGACGGATTTCTTAGATCCATCTTCTGAACTTGTAGTTTCCAATCATCACTATAAAATCCATCTTCGATTAGAGAATACAGATAATCCATTATCTCTATTGCCTTTTCTCTTATATCATCACTTGCAAATAGTTGTATTTTTGAAACATACTCTTGAAGGTTGCAGTCACACAGTCTATCCAAAATATAACGATCTTCGATATCTGGAACACCTACTGTCTGCATAATCTGCTTTTTTAAAAGAACCTGTGTTGGGTTTGGATGATAAAGCAAATGTCTTTGAATATCAAAATGAAGCAATTCGTAGCTTGAAGCCAATTCCAAAGCATATCCGGGCAATTCTTTTTGGAAATGAAATCCAATTTCCTGAATTACGGACAACATTGCAATGTTATTAGCCTTAGTGTATATTTCATTCTGGATCCATTCTCCCATTCTAAAGAAAAGTTCTTGATCGTTCTGAAAGCGATCCAAATATTCAATAAAAACATTTTTAGAAAAATACACAATATCACTAATAATAGTAGGAACCTGATATTCCTGTGCTCGACAAATCCACATTCCTCCATTCGCATAGTACTCTTTAATATCCTTTTTCTCCGGGAAGTATATTGCAATTTTCATTACAGAATCCGGTTCATTCTTAGCCAGATTATCAAAGGCTCTATTCGTAAACTTAAGCGCCCATTCCAGACCAACCTTAAAGTTTGTTCTGAACAAACAAATCAAAAAGTATTTGAATGTATCTTGACTTGCCAAGTGTGTTTTAGAAGCATTATTGCTTAAACCATAAGCATATTCTCTATCATATGCTCTTGAATAAAATGGCTCGTCATCATCTTCATTCTTAAAATAAATACAACTTGCCAGCCTACACAAATCTTCTCCAAGATTTTTGGTTAATGCCGGATAATATGCATTTTCGAATATCCAAGAAGCCAAATCGCTTGCCCAGCGACGATCCTCTCTGTTTCCATTCAGATATCTATCACCCACTAGTTCAAAAAAGCTTTTGAGCCACTCTTTCGAAGAACCTGCAAGCATAAATAAGATTGTCAAATAGCGCCCCATGCGTTTGGCCGATGAATAATACCATCCCTGAGATTTATCATCACTTTCAACACTCAAATAGTATTCCTGCATACGGCAAACTGCATCAGAAATAGAATTCGAACTGTCAACCCTTGTGGTGATTATATTCTTTGCATAATCAGAACACATCTTAACCACAGAATCACTTTTAACTGCATTATCTATAAAGAGTTTCTCAGCGAAAACAAGCTGTATCATACTCTCCCGAGCTTTTCCTATTGGTTTTAATGCAAGATCATGTTCCTTTCCATTATTAGTCAATCGTACCTCGAAAGCATATAGATTTATAATGTCGAGGAACTCTTGTAGAATACAGTTCTCCCTTAATTCTGATAAATACTCTTTAAAGAAATCATTACAATACTTGGATTTTACAATTCCGATTTCTGTTTGCTTTCTCCATCTGTCATCTGAATGATCAGAAAACAGTAATTTATAGATAAATTTACTTCTATTGTTTTTTATAAATAATTTGTTTGCAATCCAAATCTGATATCTGCGATAAACGCAACGTCCTAATGAAGAAATTTCATCATAGAATAGTTCCAGATTACCTCTGCACTCATCAAACGCTTTGTCAAAATACTGCTCAAAGCAGATATCCTCAAAAACATCATATTTCAGTCTGACCAATCCATTCGACACTGTAACGATTCCCTCAGATACTAAAGGTCTCAATACAGATGATTGTACATTCATTTCTCGCATCCCAAGTAAGAATTTTTTGGCACGTTCAAATACAATGTTATTTACAATATTACAAATATCACTAGTATCAACATTATATTTAGATGCTTTGTTTCCTAAGCAAATGACATTTTTCCAGATATATTCCCTGAATGCATTCTCGTCCGATATATCCAAGGATGTAATTCCATTGGTGATTACAAGATTAATGTAAAATGGATTCTTAAGTAGCTCTGAGTAAGTTTTTTGGTTTCTTAATTCTCTTATTACAGGATAGACATTACAAATTTCATCCAGTTCAGACTCTGTAATATCATCAATCTCATACGTTTCCACAGCATACTTTGTGTGTAATTTGATAAATGCATTCCTATCGGTAGTTCTGCAAGAAGTTAAAATAAATACATTAGGATAATCACTTGATATATTATAAAGTTCCTGTAGAACTATGTATTTTTCATCAGAATGATCTGCAATGAACTCAAGTGCATCGATATAAATCACAATTCTTTCGTCCGATAATTCATTGAAAACAATGTTCAAATCACAATTCCATACATCATGTAAGTGAGTGGCTCTAACAAACTCCTCTGCTCTCGCTATTAGTAAAAGTTTTTCTGCAGATACTAAGTTTTTACAAAGTGCCGACTTTCCGCAACCGGCATTTCCTTGGATTGATATGAACTTATGCCCTTCTCTTTTGATTTTGGATATTAGCTCATTTCTATCAATCGAATATTCACCATTTATTTTGTTGTCTATGCTGTCAAGTTTTATATCTTTACTAACCTTCACAGCATAATGAAACGCAGCAATATTATTATCTTTATCGCTATTCAGGAGTTTCTCTGTATTTTGCAATGTCTCCTGAGAAGTGATCTCCAAACTGTCAACTTTTCTCTCCAGTTCTACAACCTTCTCTGTAGTCCCTTCAATTGAATCTTGAAGAACTCTGTCTCCAACAGTCATCTGTGAACGGGTATAATCGTTGTATTTTTCAAAGGTTCTGTGTATGAAATCACAGATATCTTTTCTTTGATTATAATCTACAACTAGATATGCCTTTTCTTTAAAAAATTCTTCAATGATGGTATCTATCTCATCAGGCTGAAATATATGTTCCTTATATTTTGCAGCCATTCCACATTTGAACGCATCTATTATTCTCTGAGTGGTCTCATCCTCTGCATCCCATTCAACAAATACTATTTTTTTCTTGGCACGTTCCTTCTTGCAGAAATGAAACAATCCAGATGCCCATCCTCGTCCAGCTTCTTCGATAGTCACAAGACTGCTAATTAACCCTATAATCGTTGCAATGTCCATAATTATCGGCCTCCGCATATCTTTTCTCAATGTTTCAATACTATTCACCGTCTGCTTTACGCTTCACATACGTAATCTCTATATCGTAGCCAAGTGCCTCCATCATCTGAACGAAGGTATTATTAATAACACCGTCTTTCTTTTTGATGACACGGTTCACATACTGGCTGGGAGTATTTATCTCTTCCGCAATCTGCACCTGAGTTTTCCCAGTCTCGATACATTTCACTTTTACATCAACTTCAATATTGTTTTTAACCATGTAGCCACCTTCCTCGCAGATACACAAAATAATCTTATTGAGATATATTATAGCACAACTGTCAACCTCGTTGCAACAGCAAAACGTCCTGCCAACCACCACAGTCAGCAGAGCGTTCTCTGATTTTCTTCCATATTAAATTGCCTGGAACATCTTCTGTGTCACAGGCTTTTCGCCTGTGGTCTTTTCCAATTCCTTCTTGGCAGCGTTCAGTTTGTTGTCCAACTTAGGACTCCGTCCTTGCTGATGGTGAAGGAACCAATTTGGTAAGCACAGGTGGGAACCCTCTTGTAAACGACCTTCTCCTGGATGATCTCCGAAATGACCTGCGCCATCTGCTTCCGCTGTTCTCCTACAAGTATGTAATGTAATCCGTTCATGTTCATACCTCCGTGTAAATGTAGTTTTTGGGTATGTGTATGTTCGCTCTGCTGCCGGAATATAGCAAGTCATTTCTTCGGCATATACTGCACAAAAAAGAGCCGTGACCGGGCAGATTTTCTGTCGGTCATGGCTCGACTTACAGTAATTTATCAAAATAAGAGCATTAGTAGTAATATAGTAGTAGGCTATGGCTCGGTTTGCGCCGATTTACCCCGCAACAGCCGACAACCTCGGATATGAACTGTCCTACTTTCGCCTGCCGTGGCAGATGAATAACACTTTTATCATTGTTGCATAACCTCGCATTTCTTAGTTTTTCTTGGTTTTCCGGGCTTTGTAAGCCTTTGTACTTTTTTGTTTTCTGGCATAACTTTGTTTATTTTTGCATAACAGCATCTGCTCAAACACATCATCTTTCGCATTAACTATAGTTCAGTATATTTCGTTGCATTTCCTTTTGCTTTATCTACCGGGTACTTTGCTTCATTCTGTTTCATCTTCATATTCACGATTTCATCAGCATCAATTTCCAATTTGTCCAAAAGATTTTGTGAATAAACAAGTACATCTGCCAGTTCTTCTTTTATATGCTGCAGATCATACTCTGTATCACTCCATTGAAAACACTCCAACAACTCTGCTGCCTCAATCACAATCGATTTTGCAAGATTTGCCGGACTATGAAATTGATCCCAGTCCCTCTCTTCTGTAAATTTGCGAATACGCTCTATTGTTTTTTCCTTCATAAATTTTACCCTTTTATCATTTTTGTTTTAACAGTTTCTTAAAATATTGCGCCAAGGGAACATCCGTACAATATACATAACATCCCTTCATACCTCTTGTCATGAGTGTTCTGTATGTATTTTTTATAATTTCATCTGCAACCCGATATGCTTTTTCTTTATCTTTCTTCGCTAGTGTTTTTATTCCTTTCAAAGAATTATCGGTCTTTGCACGTTTTGTGTAATCTGTAATCACTTTCCCGTTTTCAAATCGCATATCATCACCAATGATAACACCTGTATAATCAAATTCCAAACCTTGCGATGTATGAATACATCCGGCTTCATGAACTGACTCTTCACTGATTGCAAATGCATCTCCACCATTTAGATTCCAGCTTATGGAATAATCTCCAATCTTGATATCATGGAAATTTGTATTATTTCTGGTAGCCTTCGGCCAGTTCCAACAATAACCTGCGAGAATTCTTGCTCTATTTCTGATGCGATTCTTTTCAAGCACAATTGCTTCCATTTCTGCAGGTGTATCACAAATGCGAATATCGTAATCAATTCCGTCAAGATCATAATTTGCTGTTTCACGAATTTCCAATGCCTGATCTAACCATGCCAGATATCCATCCGAACCATTACATCGGAACTGAGAAACCAACTGCATTTTAATAACTTCTGATTCTTCCAAAACTGCCCACTTTTCTATCTCAGCTACACTCCCAATATCTGATAATGTAACCCTTTGACTCTCATCAATAAAAAACACACTGCAAGCAGCGGCATGAATAATTTCTTTTATCTGATTCTCTCCCATATTTTGGAACATACCGGATTTTTCATTTAACCTATGTGCTTCATCAGCCAGTAATGTTCCGACTGAATTTCTTGGAGCTTCGGTATAACTTCCAGAACCTTTAAAGAGATTATCTACACTGTTTTTCCTCATGTGTCCCTTTAATTTAAATTGATATACTGTTCTCGGTGCAGCATTTTTTGAAACATATTGAACAAATTGCATTCGATTCGTGAGTTCAGCCAGTAGATTAATTGCAACAACTGTTTTTCCGGTTCCGGGACCACCTTCAACAATAATCGTTCTCTTCTTTCCATCTTTCTGACACTGACAAGAATACTCAAGAATACTTTCATATACAACCTTTTGTTCATCCAACATAACGAATTCTTTGTTCCCTTTAAGCATATTTACAAGTGCATCCTGAAGTTGCTTAGAAGGGTTAATTTTTCCATGTTCAATTTTCAGCAGTGTATCCTCTTTGTCACCCGTTACAATTTGCTTTTTAATAAATGTGCGAAGAGCTTCCCTTTGTCCATAAGTAAATGCAGGAGTCTCTTCCATAATATCCTGATATTGTTCTTTATCCAATGGATCATTTTCGATTCTTGGATAATTATGAAGATACGCACAGGGATGAAGACCTATTTCGTTGTCCTGAACATATTCATTATAATCTCTAATTAACGCTGCGTAAGACCAGGCTTGATAACATGGATGTACAACTCTTCGGTTCGCTCCACCCGTATATGTTTCAACAATTGCATCCTGACCATCTATAGCATTTAGTTTTTCCCATTGTTTCAATTCAACAATAACAACATTTCCTTTTCCATTCAATCCATAACCAGAAATAAGAAAATCTACCCGTTTTGAAGTCTGGGGAATATTATATTCAATCGCCACACCTGCATCCTTTGGAATATCAGAATCATTCAATGTAATATACATTTCTTTTAATGAATTCCGCCAGGCATTCAGCTCACTTAATCCTGTCGTTCGGTTCATCTTTAATTTTATATTTTCATATAATTTTGTTTCCAAACAATCATTCTCTGTATCAATCATAAAATCACTTTTTGTACCTGCATAAATAAGCATTTATTCACCACCCACACATCATATTATTTTGTTCAATTTCAGTAGGCAATCCTAAAATAATCCAAATCCGCTTTATATTTGTCTTGTGCGGTCAGGCAGGTATCTGTCAGATAGCCTTTTTCATTATCCCATTCCTTCAATCCACGGTAATAGAACATTTTCATATTATCCTCAATGATAAACGGAACAATATTGTATTTCAGACACTCCTTAAACATAATCAATCTGCCCACACGACCGTTGCCGTCCTGGAATGGATGGATCCGCTCAAACTTCACATGGAAGTCCAGAATATCCGCAAAGGTCTTTTCTTCTTTGGCGTTGTATTCCGTCAGCAAGGCCTTCATTTTATCGGCAACTTTTTCTGGAAGGGCTGTATTCCTGCCACCGACTTCATTCGGAAGTTTCTTATAATTACCAACAGCAAACCAATCTTTTCTGGAATCACTAGTGCCATTCTTCAAAACCAAGTGAAGTTCTTTGATGAACTTCTCCGTCAGAGCTGCTTTTGCATGATCAATAATCATGTCAATGCACCGGAAGTGATTTGCCGTTTCGATCACATCATCCACATTCAGCACTTCTTTTTCTACGCCAATAGTATTGGTTTCAAAGATATATCTAGTTTGATCGTGTGTCAGGCGGCTTCCCTCCATATGGTTAGAGTTATAGGTCAAATCAATCTGTGTCTTATGATAAATCCCACCAGTATATTTACTGGTCTTCTGCTCTTTTAGAATATCCAGCAGCGTAATCTGTTCTTCTTTTTTCTTATTGGTGCGCTCCGGTTTCTCTGCGTTTTCTGGAATGTTCCATGTCTTACCAGTAAGAAACGCACCGTTCACACGCCCCTTTGCACAGTAATTTCTAACACTGCGTTCTGACATATTCCATTTTTTTGCTATATCAGCAACTAAAAGGTATTTCATCTGCCATCCCCCATCCATTATAAATTAAATCCAAAACATACTAATCTACTAACTAGTATATCACACCATCGGCAAAAACGCCATCTTTTTACCTTTTTGCCGCACTATTTTCAGCCGATGCAACAACTGTTTCCTAGTCGAATAGCTTTATTAAAACGGATACTATAAATAGCTAATATTCTTTCAAATGATGAATTTATACATTATATCGTCTAATAAGTTTTACTTTCATTTTCGCACATGATCATGAGGATTTTTCGTTCTAATTGTGCGATTATATGTAAAAAGATGACTGTTCTTAATCAAAATAAAAATGGCGAAGTGCTTATCGTGCTCCTATGTCAAGATTTAGTACAAGTTAAAATGAAATTTTCCTCATCTTAACCTGCCAGCTGCAATTCGTCTTGCTGAAGCTTCCGATACAACTTTTCATAATCATTTGGTGACATATAATCACAGTGACTATGGATTCGTTTTGTATTATAAAACGCTTCTAAGTAATTCTGGTAATTGCGTTTTCCTCGAATTCACTTCACCAAGAATCTGGCTTAGATTTATATCTAATGATGACGGTGATATAATCATTTTCCTTTCCTCTACTTCCAAATATTATTGTTTTCCATTTTGTAATTACAATATAAATATTTCATAATCTGCTTTCGCAAAAAATCTCATCTGCAAATGCAATTCTCTTTTCCCCACGAGGATTCTCTCCTGCACTTTTCTTTACATAAAGTATACGGCATTGCCTACTATTAAGCAAGTTGCTTACAAAGAATCACATGGATAATTTTCCCAAAAACTCCCTCATTCTTCCATGATCAGATGCAAAGACTTCTTCCGGATTTCCTTCCACCGCGATGACACCATTCTCCATAAAAATGATCTTATCCGCTACCTTCCGTGCAAAATCCATTTCATGTGTCACGATCACCATCGTCATATGCTCTGCCGCCAGATCTTTGATTACTTTTAAGATCTCTCCGGTCAGCTCTGGATCCAATGCTGATGTAGGTTCATCAACAAAATCACGAATGAAATCAATGTTTAACTTAATGTATAGATATGCAATAAAATACGATATAGTTGAAAAAAATTATGCAGAATTATGTAATTCAGTAAAGGTCAAAAAGAAACGTGAAAAAATCCCATTTACAACCGAACAAATCAAGAAAATTTGGGAAATAGTTGAAGATGTTCCTTTTGCAGATATGATTTTAATAGAAATAT
>OGIW01001031.1_pt1 | contig 13726 bp, 15 predicted proteins | sample 1571921 | NCBI WGS metagenome assembly OGIW01 (sample SAMEA2582112, study PRJEB24529) | metagenome | biome: Human gut stool | place: China | collected 2011 | reverse complement strand
AAAAGAAGCGGCAGTTTCCTGAAATACAAAATGTAAATCAGACTGTCGCTTTTTTCATGTATTTTTAAATCAAATAAATTTTAAAAGCTGATGCAGAGTGTGTGACTCATTATTCTGGGAAGCGGTAATACGAGTATCAAATGGCTTGAAATGATTCTGTGTATAAAAGCTCAGAAGAAATTCATTATCTTCGCATTCAAGAAACTCCATAACGCCGCCTACGGAATATTTGAGACTGGATATGGTTTCCAGTGCAAATCCCAGTAGAATATTTCCAGGGATTCGTTTGTTCTTTGGAAGAGAATAGTTCTTTCCCAACTGGGCAATCAGGTAAGCTGCGGTAGTATAGGATTGTGTTTCTTCATCCAAAATACTGACACGGGACAGCTTTTTTGCCATTGTCTTGCTGATATTTGAAGCACGGACAGAGATTGTTTTTACTGTAAGTGAAAAATAACCAACCAGTGAAGCATCTTCAGCATCAAATACCAGATAAGTGATAGATTGATCTTTTTTGGTAAACTCAATCGCATTATGTAATAAAAAGTATTCCACATCGGGATTTTTGGGACAAGAAAAATCGGAGAGTAAGTCGTAAAGACTTTCCTCTCCGATATATGTCGGTTCGTCTTTATCCAAATATGCCCGAATATTAACGGTAAAATATTTATCAGACATGTTTTTTCTTCCTTTTTGACATTAAAGCTAAGATTTCCTGTGGGTTCGTTAACTGACGTCCGGGAAGTGTCTGCTTTGGTGTGCGGTCACGGTCGGCTTCGTCAATTGCTGCGACAAAACGCTTTATGCTATTTGGATTGGATACGACAAAATTATGAGTAATACTTGAAGTAGCCATACTAACACCTCCTCTTTTTTGGCTTTTTTGTGTATTTATAGTATATGCAATGTGTGATAAAAACACAATATCGAAAACAAAAATAATTTCTAAATAATTTTCAAGCCGGACATTTATTAGACGCTTCCGGTAAGCGAACAATATTTTCGAGCCAATCATTTATAAGTCGCCAATGGTGGGCGGGCAATATTTTGATAACAGAAATGCTCTGTATCTAACTTAATTATACGATTGGCGAAGAAATGCGTCAATACGGAAAATAAGTATTGAAAATAGTTGGAACAAGTACTAAAATTAAGTTGGGACATTGAATGGAGGTTATGTTACGAGATAATAAGAATTGTAGGTGGAAGGTTTGAACATAGAAGCATATGATGCTGATTCATTGAGAAAAATGGTTAGGTTGCTTGAATATGAGAACAAGATATTAAAAGATAAATTGAAGAAAGCAGGCATTTCATATGAAGAGGTGAATCCTTTTGAAGAAAAAATAGAAAGTGCAGAAGAATATGACCTGGATCAAGGGAGTCGTATTGTAAATCCGCCATATATTACAGAGAAAATGGCAATACGTTTCTTTTCGATGTTTTGGGGAAGAGAAGATGTATATGCCAGACGGGGAAAGAACGGGGGTTATTTTCCACAATGTGCAAATCGTTGGAATGACCGGCTTTGTCCTAAACAACGTAAAGAGAAGGTATTTTGTGATGAATGTGAAAATACCAAATGGATAAGTCTGGATGTAAAAAAAATAATTGCTCATTTGTTAGGCACAAAAGAAGATGGATCAGATGTAATAGGTGTATATCCTTTACTGCCAAATGGAACATGCAGATTTATTGTATTTGATTTTGATAATCACGAAAAAGGAGCAGAGGTTACGGACTTTGCAAATACGGATAATGAGTGGCATAAAGAAGTGGATGCGCTTAGAAAAATGTGTGAGCTTAATGGTATCAGACCTTTAGTTGAGAGATCTCGATCTGGAAAAGGTGCCCATGTATGGATTTTCTTTAAAAAGGCAATACCTGCGGCAACAGCAAGGAATTTTGGAGTTCTCCTGTTAGACAAGGGTTCAACTTCCATCAATCTGAAATCTTTTCATTATTATGATAGAATGTATCCTTCGCAGGATGTGGCAAGCAGCATAGGTAATTTGATTGCATTGCCATTACAGGGGCAGGCACTTAAAAATGGAAATAGTGCTTTTGTAGATGAAAATTGGAATGCATATCCTGATCAATGGGATGCTCTTTTCAATAAAACAAAAAAGCTGGGAATAGAAGATGTTGAACAATGCATGGCAAAATGGCAGGGAGAATTAGCAGAAGTCAGAGGAACGCTTACTAATATTGAGAAGAATGTCAGACCGAAACCATGGAAGAAGAAATGTGAGTTTTGTAAGTCAGATGTTGTGGGCAAGCTTCATATGGTATTGGGCAATGGAGTTTATATTGATACTCTGAATCTTATGCCAAGAATACAAAATCAGGTCCGTAGTTTGGCGGCATTTGATAATCCGGAATTTTACAAAAATAAAAGGCTGGGATATTCTAATTATTATAATTTCAGTGCTGTATATTTAGGTAAGGATATAGATGGATATATACAGATTCCGAGAGGACTGCGGGAAAATATTATACAGGAATGTGAAAAAGCAGGCATTTCAGTTGATGTTTCAGATCAAAGAGAAACAGGACAACCTATCAGAGTATCTTTTAAAGGTGATTTGCGAATGCAACAGGAATTAGCAGCAGAAAAATTATTATCACATTCAGATGGGGTTTTGAGTGCGGCAACTGCATTTGGAAAGACTGTAGTATGTAGTTACCTTATTGCAGAGCGAAAAGTAAATACGCTCATTTTGCTGCAAAGTAAAGATTTGCTTAATCAGTGGGTTGATGAATTGAATCATTTCTTAGAGATAAGAGAAGAACCACCGGAATATGAAACAAAAACAGGAAGAAAGAAAAAAAGAAATAGTGTGATAGGCGTTTTGCACGGAAATAAAAATACATTGACAGGGATTATAGATGTTGCAATGGTTGGTTCAATGTACAGCAGAGGAAAATTTAATGAACGGATTAATTCTTACGGAATGGTAATTATGGATGAATGTCATCACGCAGCTTCTAACACATCTATGGAATTATTGCAGAAAATAAATGCAAAATACGTATATGGTGTTTCTGCTACACCTAAACGTGGTGACAGTCTTGATCGGATCATCTATATGCTGTTAGGACCTTTGAGACATAGATTTACTGCATTGGAGAGGGCTAAGGAACAGGGGATTGGACATTATTTTGTCCCAAGATACACAAGAGTAGTTGATACTGCAGAAAGCAAGGATAATATTAATAAAGCATATAATTTGATTAGTACCAGTAAGGTGCGCAATGAAATGATCATAGATGATGTTATAACTTGTGTTGCAAGAAAACAAACTCCTGTAATTTTGACAAGATTTAAGGAACATGCAAAATTTTTACATGATGCCTTAAAGGAAAAAGCAGATCATGTATTCCTTCTATATGGGGATAATTCGGATAAGGAAAATGCTGAAATAAGAGTAAAATTAAAGCAGATACCTGAAAATGAATCGCTTATTTTGGTGGCAACTGGTCAGAAAATAGGAGAAGGGTTTGATTTCCCAAGACTGGATGTATTAATGCTTGCAGCACCTGTATCTTTTGAAGGACGCCTGGAACAGTATGTAGGTAGATTAAACAGAGATTATGTCGGAAAAGAAGCCGTTTATGTGTATGATTATATTGATTCGCATGTGCGTTATTTTGATAAAATGTATGCAAAAAGATTGAGAACGTACAGGAAGACAGGATTTTCAATCTGGACACAAGAGTTGCAACCTAAACAAATAATAAATGCAATATTTGATTCTGTAAATTATACCGAAAAATTCGAGCAAGATATTGTAGAGTCAGAAAAAATGGTGGTAATTTCCAGTCCGGATATCAGACAGGATAAAATTGACAGATTTTTATTACTAATCAAGAAGAGACAGGAAGTAGGGGTAAAGGTCACTGTTATTACAACAGATCCGGAAGATATTACTTACGGAAAGTCAGATGTATGTTATGAATTAATCAGAGCAATGCAATTGGTAGGAATAAATGTGATAACAAGAACAGAAGTAGAAGAATGTTTTGCCGTTATTGATGATGAAATAGTATGGCATGGCGGGATGAATCTACTTGGAAAAGCTGATGTCTGGGATAACTTAATGCGTATCAGAAATTCACAAGTTGCAACGGAATTGTTGGAAATTGCTTTGGGATATTCTGAGGAGAGGAGGAAAAGTGAATAAAAAGATAAAATGTGATACCTATACCAGAGGATCCACAACCATGCAGGTAGATGGCTACAGTCTGGATGCTCAGAAAGAAAAACTCAAGAGATATGCGGAATTTCAGAATATGGAAATCGTAAATGAGTATTCCGATGAAGGTAAATCTGGAAAGAGCGTAGAGGGCAGACCGGAATTTCAGAGAATGTTGGATAATATTGAGAATGGAACAGATGAGGTTCAGTTTGTACTGGTGTTCAAGCTTTCCAGATTCGGTCGTAATGCGGCAGATGTTTTAAATTCTTTGCAGAGGATGCAGGATTTTGGAGTGAATCTGATCTGTGTAGAAGATGGGATTGACAGCTCAAAAGATAGTGAAAAGCTGATGATTTCTGTTTTATCTGCGGTGGCAGAGATTGAACGAGAGAATATCCTTGTTCAGACAATGGAAGGACGTAAGCAGAAAGCCAGGGAAGGAAAATGGAACGGTGGGTTTGCTCCATATGGCTATGAATTGGTAAATGGAGAATTGCAGATCGCAGAGGACGAAGCAGAGATTATTCGTCTGATCTATGATAAATTTATTCATACCAATATGGGAATCTCTGCGATTGCTGCATGGCTGAACCAGCATGGATATAAAAAGAAAAAACGACAGAATAATACACTGGACGCATTTGCTGCATCATTTATAAAAGGCGTTCTGGATAATCCGGTATACTGTGGAAAGCTGGCTTATGGACGAAGAAAGAACGAGAAAGTATCTGGTACAAGAAATGAATACCGTATTGTAAAGCAGGAAAATTATATGCTGCACGATGGTATCCATGAAGGGATTGTTTCAGAAACAGACTGGGAGCTGGCTCATCAAAAACGGGAAAAAACAGGTGTGAAATATGAAAAGACACATAGTCTCGATCATGAGCATATTTTATCCGGAATATTGAGATGCCCGTTATGTGGAAGCGGTATGTATGGGAACGTGAATCGAAAGAAAAAGAAAGACGGAACCTTATATAAGGATTATTTCTATTATGCGTGTAAACATCGTCGCCTGGTAGATGGTCATAAATGTGGATATCGTAAACAATGGAGCGAAGAGAAGATTAACAATGCAGTGGAAGAAGTTATTCGGAAACTGGTGAAGAATCCTAAATTTGAAGAAGCAATTCTGAATAAAATCGGTTCAAGAATAGACACAGAAGAAATAGAAAAAGAGATTGAAAGACTGGAAAAACAGTACAGGCAGTTGACCGGAGCAAAAGCAAGGCTTGGACAGCAGATGGATAGCCTGGACATCATGGATAAATTTTATGAAAAGAAATATCAGGATATGGAGACACGCTTATATCGTCTGTATGATGAAAGTGAAGGCGTGGAGAACAGTATAGAAGAAGTTAAGAATCGCCTGCTGAATATCCGGCAACAGAAAATATCAGAAGAAAACGTCTATCAATTTCTTTTATATTTTGATAAACTATATGATAAGTTCACCGACCTGGAGAAGAAAGAATTTCTTAACAGCTTTGTGGAACAGGTGGACATTTACGAGCAGGAGCAGCCAGATGGCAGATTCCTGAAGCACATAAAGTTCCGTTTTCCGGTGTATTTTGGAGACAGAGAGACACAGGAACTTTGTTGGGACAACGAAAGTATCGTGGAGACAGTCTGCCTTCTGTCGAGAAAAGCCCAATAAATCAAAGGATTTCGCCATTTTGGAAATAAAATAGATGTCTGTTTCTGTTTCCGTAGAGTGATGATATAATCGGAGATTTACCCCAGGGGATAGGCTTTTTGGAACAGGAGATATACATTTTGGCGAAAGGATATTTTTTAGCAAAAGTTGTTTTGCATCATGGGGTATGAGGAGTTGAATAAAAAAAGAAGAACAAGTAGGGAGGCGATAGATTTCAATGGGTACTACATTTCCTAAAGATATAATGGATTGCATGAAAGGATGCATTTTGTCTATTTTTTGGCCGAAAAAAGATATAGTCGATTTTATGAAAAAAGTTGGTTGTACCTCAAGGGAATTGATGCCGGAAAGTGAATATAAAGAATTGCATAGGGCTGAAATTGTAGATAAAATTTTTACTAATTTAGAAAAAAGAAGTGATTCGGGAATAGGACAATTTAGGTGTATGTTAAAGGAACTAACGGAATGGAATTATTTCGATCCTTATTATTTTCAGAAATTGAACAAACTGAGTGAGAGCGAAGCAAAAAGAAATATCAGCCATTTAAAACAACTTCAAGAAATTCGGGATTACAAAATAAAGCAGGAAAGACAAAGACAAGAAGAACAGGAAAGAAAGCGGAAAGATATCAGCATTAGTATAAATGAATTAAAAGAGATCTTCTTAAATTTATTTAGTGGAAAAGATCAGAACGGAAAAGAAATAAATGCACAGCGAAGAGGATATTTATTTGAGGAATTCCTAAAAAAATTATTTTTAAATGAGGGTATAGAAGTTACAGAACCGTTTAAAATTGTAGGAGAACAGATTGATGGCTCAATAAAGTATGATGGAGAGCATTACATAATAGAAGCTAAGTGGCATGATAAATGGAGTGCATCTGATAGCTTGTATCAGTTTGCAGCAAAAGTAGAAGGGAAGATGTATGGAAGAGGAGTATTTATTTCTGTAAATGGTTTTTCGCCTGATTCCGTACAAGCTCTGACAACAGGAAAGGCACTTAGGACTATTTTGGTAGACGGTGGGGATTTAGTTCCAATTACAGAAGGAATGTACACCCTGAGAGAAATGCTTGATAACAAAATTAAGGCGGCTCAAACAATGGGGAGAATATATGTTGATTCTACAAATTTGGCTGATAAAGTTATCCGGCAGTAAGGAGATGGGAGTTTGATGAAGTTAGAAGAAAAATTGCTTGAACAATATTTTGATGTTATAGGGAAGAACGGTAATACAGAAAATCAGATACAGGAATTTCTTGAGGAAAATACTATATTCATACCAATGCCTTTTTTGCTAAATCATTATTTGCATATGAATTGTGTGATTTCCAAATTTAAGTTGGGTAATGAATTTGTGACGGATTTTGCATATTTAACTAAGAGTTCTGATTATTGGGAATTTGTATTAGTTGAATTGGAAGATGCAAAAAAGAAGATTTTTACAAATGATAAGGAAAATATTTATTTTCATTCAGAGTTTAATCATGCATATGATCAGATTACATCTTGGAAGGCATATGTCAATAAAAATAGAGAAGCAATTCTTCATCAAATAGATAAATTAAGAGTTCCTCTAAACGAGAATTCTGTAAGGTTTAAATATGTATTAGTTATTGGAAGAAATGCTGAAAAAGATAATTCAGAAAAACGAAGAGCAATGTTTGCAGAAAAGTCTGATAATGATATTCGTGTGATGACATATGATAGTCTTGTTTCACAATGTAAATCAGTACCTTATAATGGAGAAAAGATAATATTATCTACTTGGAAAGAACAAGGATTCAAAATAAAGAAATTACCAAAGCAAGAAATTTCCACTAGTCTGTTTGCGTATTTGAAACCAGAATATTTGCAAATTTCAGAAAGAGATATTGAAATCTTAAAAGAACAGGATTATCAAATAGATATTTGGTTAAGTGGAAGGGCGTTAAGTTATAATGACAAGTATGATGCGGCATCTTTGGCTGAAAGGACAACTAATCCATTGAAAAAAGCTGTTTTACTTGCCGAAGCAAAAAATAACAAATAATCAAGGGAAGATGGGGGGAATTTCTTACCCCACTTTGAAAATCTATTGCACACTTTCGCTATGCAGTATAAAATCAAAGTTCAGGCGAATATTGAAACCGTTTGTCTGCTTTCAAAGAAACCTTGATTTTCTGCGGCTTGTAGGATATTAAGGGGAGAAAATGAATGTGTGTTTTCAGGTCTTTTGAATGAAACATTTGAATATTAAAACAGAGGGGTGTTTTGAGACTCTACTGAATAATAGGCTTTTGCTAAAAGGTATCACTTTTGCGAAAATGTATGATACCTTCCGGCCAATGTCATTAAGTTAACATTGCAAGAAGGCAGACTCTAAAGAAATATAGCAGGAAAGTGAATAGCTTTCCTGCTTTTTCTGTATTTATGATACACAAATAAGACAGATTCACATCTGCCTAAAATAAGTATTCTTTTCATTTGTTTTATGCTACTCTATAAAGGAAACCATGAAATGCTTTTGCTGTTAGCTTTCGTTCCCGGTGCCTATCGGGTCTAATAGGAATAATATTTCTTGCAATAATGGTTTCTAAATTGGGCGATGTTGTTTTTCCCTGATAGAATAATCTACACATATGTGCAGTTAGAGAATGAAGCACTTTTCCTAAAGGACGAAGAAGGATATAAGTTGGTTTGGGATGATTCCATGATTTTTCCGAATCTAACTTCTACAGATAAAGTAAGAGTTTCCACTACACAGGCAGAACGAGGAGAAATTCTGGATAGGAACGGACGTGTCCTTGCAGGAAAAGGTACAGCATCTTTGGTTGGAATCGTTCCGGGCAAGTTGGAAAACAGAGAGGAAGCAATCGCACAGATTGCAGAACTATTGGAAATTACACCGGAAGCGATAGAAAAGAAACTGTCTGCAAAGGATGCTAAAGCAATCATTGAGAGAATCGGTGAGCTTCAGCTTGAAGATGGGGTAATGAAGGTGTGTGACTTCTGAAACACGAAGTCCACCTGAATACATAGTAGCGATCATAGCTTTATGCTTCAGATTTGGTGTAGCATCAAGAATAGCTGATATTTCTGCTTTTGTAAGCACCGTTGGTAACTTTCTGTCCCTTTTCATACGAGGTATGTCATCATCATCCCAATTCATCTTCAATACTTTTTTGTAAAAGAAGCGGATTCCTGAATGGTAGTGATTGTATGTTTCTGGTGAAATCCCGGAAAGTTTCTTTTCAGTTAGGAATGTATCAACATCGTCAGTTGTTAATGCATCTATATCCTTGGCTGTGTGGTTCAAAAAAGAGCAACACTGGTACAGTATGCATGAATCGTGGAATCCTTGAGATTCCGTTTATTCGCAGCAGATCTAATCTGATTAAAAATTTCTTCGTACATAATAAAATCCTCCATGTAAAGCAAATCGTAAATGTATAAACACTGCTTACATGGAGGAGCATTAGCATAATAAAACTGCTTGCCAGAAAGGCAGCTCAATGGTATTCTTTTCATAGACAGTGGGGATGTCGATCCTGTTTGATTGTTGGTTGTGGTGACTTAACAATACTACTTGTAGGATTTGGCTCCCACTGCTTTTTTATTAAAGTGTAAAGAAAAACTGCGCCATAGCCTTGGCAGGCCATCGCGCAGCGATTTTGTTCAATTGGAAGTTATGGCTTTGACTTTTTCCGAATAATCAGCTTTAGGATAATACATACGACCACCACAACAGCCACCAAGGCACCATCCAACAGCAGCTCTGTGTACCACGGTGCAGACTGTATGGCATATAAATTTGGGTAGGTTTTAAAGTGCCAGAACTTATAAATTCCGAATCCAATGAAAACTCCTATTGATGAACCAATAACGATGTTTAAAAAACAATTCAACTTTCTCAGCATGGCAGTGCATCCCTTTCCAAATTCCCGATTTGTACTTATTTCTTAAACAGCTCAGAATGTGAACCAAGGCGATAAAGCATCAAAACAAGAACATCTCCACAAATCTCATAAATAAGCAGCCAGTCCGGTTCGATGTGACACTCACGCGTGCCTTTGTAGTTTCCTGTAAGGTCATGATCCCTGTATTTTGCATCCAGCGTACCGCCATTCGCCAGAATACCGATTACCTCAAACAGCTTATCAAGATTTTTATTTTGCTTTTTGGCAAGCTTCAAATCCTTTTTAAACTGATTGGTAAACTGAATGTCGTATTTCATACGTCGAGAGCTGCCTTAAGCGCATCCATACTGGAATAACGCGGAGCAGAAGGATCCTTCATCATTTTTCTGCCTTCCTCAATGGCAGTGGCTGTTGTATCATTCGGTACTTCCAGTTTTAATTCAAAAGGAATACCATGCTCACGGATAGCGGTTCTCAGGAACATGTTTACAGCAGTTGTCATATTCAGACCAAGCTCATTGAAGATTTCCTCCGCCTGGTCCTTGATTGCCTTGTCTATACGAATATTTAAATTAGTTGTTGCCATACAGAACACCTCCATTCAAGTATAGTATATTCAAATATGTGCCTAATGTCAACACATTGTCATTATATAAGATATATATGAAAAACTGAAATAAATACTTTCTCCCCCAAATTATGCCTGTTTTGTTAAAAAACTTGATATCTGTTGTCCAAGAAAGAAACCAACCTGTGGATATAACTCTTGGATTTCCTGACATTTTGCCTCAATCATTTCCGGTTCATCAGCCCAGATATTTTCATATATTTTGAAAGCTCTTTTAAAATATGTTTTGGCTTGCGGAAGATTGGCAGTCATCAGATAAATGGTTCCAAGGTCTACCTGAAAATCTAGCAATAATGCCTGGTCAGAGTCAGTGCCAATGCTTTTTGTCTTTAACAGATCCTTTAATTCCTGAATGATTACATTCATACCTTTGTGGTAGTTATAGTTATCCATGTATGGAAATTTAACCACACAGACGATAGGAAAGTGTGGGGGATTTCGCCTGTGTCATGACACAGGCAGTGCTTGCTATTCTTGCTATTCTTGATTAGTTAAAGGCTTTTAACTTTCCTGATTTTAAAATAATACCGATCAATAATATCCTGCAATGTAATGGATTTCATTTTTTCATCTACCATATTTTGAATTTCATGATAGAAGTCCCCAATAGCGAATTGAATGTTGATACCGATTCCACAATCCGGATTGGTATCTGTGTCCAGGTGAAGCAGCGGCTTATCGCCCTCTACGGCTCGGTAGATGTCATACATATTGATTTTATCTGCCGATTTTGCAAGAGCGGCATTCGCATGACCTTGTGTGTTGACAACAATGCCTGCATTTTTCAGGGTTGCCATAAGCTGCCTGACATAAGCCGGGTTTGTCTTGATACTTTCTGCAATTTTTGTGCTGGAGAGTTGTTCGTCATCTCCAAGAGCAATAAATATAAGAATATGAATGGTGTCACTAAGCTTTGTGGAATATTTCATTTGTCACCTCGAATTTTCTTCTTGCAATTTTTAAATTTACATGATAATATGATTTTAATGCTTGATGTAAATTTAATTTTAACAAGTAAAAAAATAAAAGTCAAGCAAAATAAAAAGTGTGGAATCTGATATAAAAAAGGAGATAAAGTGGTGTATGCAAAAGGAGGAACAAGTCAGTTTTCTGGCGGGAAAGGAAATGTGGTGAAGATGAATGTATATCAAGAGATAAGCCAAATCATCAAAGAAGCAGATGGTATTTTGATTGGAGCCAGTAATGGTTTGTCTATCGCAGAGGGATATAATATTTTTGCAGATGACGCATGGTTTCAGGAAAATATGGGAGATTTCAGAGAAAAATACGGACTGCGTTGTATTTTACACGGATTTTCAGTGCCAATGAAGGTAGAAGAAAAGTGGGCGTTTGTAAGTAGACTTGTTAAGGCAAAAGCTATGCAGGATGAGCCGAGTGAGATTATGAAAAACATCTATGCACTAGTAAAGGATAAAGAATATTTCGTAGTAACTTCCAATGCGGAGGATCATTTTGTGCCGGCAGGTTTTGAGGCAGACCGTGTTTTTGAAATGGAAGGGAAATTAACCCAGATGCGGTGCAAGAACAGATGTCATGACGAGGTCTATCCTAATCAAAAAGCAGTTCTCGCCATGACAGAAGAGGAAGTAAACGGAAGAGTACCCAAAGAGTTACTGCCGAAATGTCCAAAATGCGGTGGAGATATGGAAGTAAATTGGGGTGAGATGTCCTCGTTTACAGAAACGAAAAATTGGAAGGAAAAGGCTGTCCGCTATCAAGAATTTATTCAGAATTTACATGGAAAGAAGCTGGTAATTCTGGAATTTGGCATTGGTTGGAGAAATCAGATGATTAAAGCTCCTTTGATGCAGCTTGCAGCAGTAGAACCACAGGCAAGTTATATCACATTTAACAAGGGCGAAATTTACATTCCAGAGGAAATCAAAGAAAAATCCATCGGTGTGGATGGTAATCTTACGGTAGCGTTAAAGGAAATCAGAAAGGGAAGGATAGACTAAGTAAGATGGTTAAAGATATTACAGTTGTGAGATAGGAGAATGAAAAAAATGAGCTGTTATGAAAATTTGGTAATGAAAACACAAATGAACTATTCCAGACACTATAGTACCTATGCATCCGGCGGTACTGCTGTAGTGTTGAGCAAACAAAAACCACTTTCTTATGAGGAACAGATTCAGGAATTTGCTCGCAGAGTGCAGGAGGCAGAGTGTATCGTAGTAGGCGGAGCATCCGGTTTATCAGCGGCTGGAGGTGGTGACTTTTATTATAGTGATACCCCTTCTTTTCGTGAGCATTTTGGAAAATTTGCAGATAAGTATGGATTCAAAGGTGCTTTTAGCGGAATGATGCATCGGTTTTCTACAAGAAATGAACACTGGGGATATGTGGCAACCTTTTTAAATACTACACAAAATGCTCCTATCAGAGAGCCATATCTGGATTTGGATAGAATCTTGCGGGAAAAGGATTTTCATATCTTAACGACTAATCAGGATACACAGTTTGTAAAGATTTATCCGGAAGAAAAGGTCAGTGAGATTCAGGGAGATCATCGTTTCTTCCAGTGTTCCCAGTGCTGTCAGGACGAAACATGGGATGCCGTACAACCTGTGGCAGATATGATTGCGGCTATGGGAGAGGGGACAATGGTGCCGGATGAACTGATTCCTCGCTGTCCTCATTGTGGTGCGGAAATGTTTCCTTGGGTAAGAGGATATGGGAATTTTCTGCAAGGGAAAAAATACGAAGAAGAATATGAGAAAATCTCAAAATACATTCAAAAGAACAAAGATAGAAAAATCCTTTTGATAGAACTTGGAGTAGGGCGCATGACACCGATGTTTATACAGGAACCGTTTTGGGAATTGACAAACAGTTTGAAAGATGCATATTATATCTCCGTAAATTCAGAATATCAGTTTTTGCCGGAATTCATTGAAGATAAGGGGATTGCTATTTTGGGAGACATAGGAACAGTGTTAAAAGATTTGTGGAAAGCAAAAGAGGAAAGTGCATTTGTATAGGATACTTGTTCTTGATATTCCACTTGATGGAAAAACATTAGAATATTGATTGATACAAAAGGGACTGTCGGGAAATAGACAGTTCTAAGAGTGGGAGGGTGTGACTCATACTAAGTCACACCCTCCTCAAATTTTTATCATAAAAAGAAAAAAAGATGGCTAACGACAACCATCTTTCTCTCCGTTACATGTTATAATGTAACTATGCTAACAACTAATTATTATAACGACTTTTTTGAGTTTGGGCAACAGAAAATTAACTTTAGTTTCTTCGAATTGAGTTTACCTGACGACGATCCAGTCTATACCCTGAAAAAAGTGATGGAGGATTTAGA
>OGIW01001024.1_pt1 | contig 13841 bp, 15 predicted proteins | sample 1571921 | NCBI WGS metagenome assembly OGIW01 (sample SAMEA2582112, study PRJEB24529) | metagenome | biome: Human gut stool | place: China | collected 2011 | reverse complement strand
GCATAGGTTTTCCACACAAAGGGCAATTTAATCCTTCTAAAAAATTGTTATTATTCTTCTGACGGATAGAAGAAAAATCTTTGTGCTCCAGCTCCTTTAGCGATTCATTTACATACTCCAGTATCATAGAATGTACATTATTATAGGATTCATTTCCTTCTCTTATATTTTGCATGTGGAGTTCCCATGAAGCTGTAAGTTCCGGGTTAAGAATGGAATGCCCGTCTAATACTTCGATATATTTCTTGCCCTTTTCTGTAATATACAGACCATTCTTCTTTTTCTCCATATAGCCAGTATCGATTAAATCCTTAATAATGGCAGCTCTTGAAGATGGTTTCCCAATCCCCTTTGCCTTTTTCATTATATCTTTCAGTTCGCCTTTTTGCATATACCGCTGGATATTTTCCATTGCCGATACCAGTAAAGCTTCTGAAAAACGTTTGGGTGGTTTCGATTCAATTTCCTTAATTCCTTTTCGGTCGATACTGATTTTTTTATTTTGTGGAATGTCCGGAAGTACATATTCTTTGACTTGACGTTCATAAATTACGGAAAATCCAGGTTCTGACACTTTGGAGCCTTTTGCCATATACAGATTTCCATTTGCATTTAGAACATATTTTGTTTTTTCTTCTTTGAGAGCCGGCAAAAACATAGATACAAATCGCCGGTAAATCATGGATAAAATAATCTTTTCCTTTTCATTCATTTTTCCCCAGTCAGGAATTTTACCCGTGGGGATAAGGGCATCATGCGATGTTTTCTCTACCTCTTCATTATTGACAAATCGTTTGTCCGAACGTACCCGTGAAAAATCCTCTTTTGTAATAGTTACTGGATAAAGTCCCGGCAGTGTCTGCGCTGCCTTTAACAACATTGGAAATTCCATACTTTTTTCAGTGGACAGATACCTTCCTTCTGTTCTTGGATAAGATAGAACTTTGTATTGTTCGTAAAGCTTCTGTGTTATGTCGGACACCTCTGAAGGAGAATATCCATATCTCTGCCCGGCTTCTACCTGTATATCTGTGAGATTATACAGTTGAGGTGCAGGCGTTTTTTTAATTTTTTTCTCTTTTTGAATTATTTCTGCATATTCTCCAGAATCCTGTAATACTAAAGCTGCTTTTTCTCTATCTGGAAAGGAAAGCCCGCTCCCTTTTTCATCTACTAAAGAAGCAACTATCTGAGGATTTGCTGTTTGTATCACTGGAAGATAGGACATTTTCTTTACAAAACAATCTATTTCCCGGCAATTATCATATACCAACTTAAGTGTAGGAGCCTTTACACGTCCAATCCGAAGAAGCATATTGGATTTTACAGTATAGGCGATTGTCAGATTCATTCCGATCAACCAGTCAAAATGGCTTCTTATTCTAAATGCTGCCGTCATCCCAACGTCACGCTTATTGGTGTGAAAATCGGTTAATTTTCCAAAAGATTTCATAATCTCTGCTTCGGTCAGTCCGGTTTCAAAAAATCGCAGAGTCTTATATTTTTCTAAATGCAGGGCTTCTTCCAGTAAAGCATATATGCCGTTTCCCTCAACATCGCTATCTGTCCCCACAATAATTCCTTCAAAATGATTCTTTTTTAAAGCACCCGAAATACGTTTTACAATGTCAGGGCGAAGAACTTTAATCTCAAAGTGTTCCGGTTTTAAAGGTAAAGGTAAATCTCTCCATTTTTTTTCACTCCATTCTGGATATTCATTGGGAAGTTTCAATCCACAGACGTGTCCCGACAACGCCATAAATACAATGTTTCCCAGAGGTTTTTTTGATTTTTCATAAGCAGCTTTAACTGCCAGCATTGTACTTGGTTTTTCTGCTAAATATAAGTAACTCATTTAAAATGTGCTGTGTAAGATTCAGCATCTCCTTCCTATGTTTTCTTATTCATAATATGATAAAGCTCTTTTCTACAAAGTAGAACACCCACAGCAACTGCTGCAGGTGTCAAAGGAAATAATATGGAAAACGAAAAGAGTTTGGAAGGTTGTTTCCCTTCCACACATCTATAATACCACTCTCTATGGATGAATTTTTTTCAGATGAAGAATCCTGCAATAAATCGAATACAAATACCGGGGATTTCTCCCCGGTATCCTCACATTTTTGTATGACCTATATGCTTCTTTTGGAATTCATTTACAAAATAGATGTTTTCTTTATGCACTTCAGAGTTTAAAAAATGAGATACAGATTGTGCCAAATAAGGTCTTACTTTTTTTGAATCTTTGCGAATATCTTCTAATTTTAATAAAACATTACCATTCGCAGCTTTTGACAGCCCCTTTCGTGAGTTAAGCCATGAAATTTCCTGACGTGAAATCTGACGTAACTTCCACGATGCCAATGAACCGTATTGTAAAATAACATTTTGGACAATATAGGCGCTCAAAAATGAAATTTCTCTGATCTCTTCAGTATGCATACCGTCTTTCGTATAACATCTTCGTACTACCCCTGATACTGGTCCGCATTTCCAGCCTTCAAATTCTTCATTAAACATGGGTTTGTTTGTGATAGCAATACTTTCTCTCTGCGTAAAGTAGAGCAGTTTATGCAATTTCATTTCCTCAATGATTTCTCCAGACTGTTTTTTATACTCATCATAAATGTATTGAGCAACATCTATAATTCTTTCCACAAATGTCACCTCCGCTAAACTTTCCAAGTTATGAATTACTCATGACTTTCAGTCAAATACCTACTTGTATTCTTGTGCCTATATTTTATGCTATCTGAAATACGTTGTCAAATAATTCTTGGTATTGCTCAAAGCGAATTAAAATTCGTTTTCTCCAATGACAGCATATATTGGCAAAAGGGCCTGCATTTAACGCAGACCCCACTTCCAAATTAAAATTCACAGGAATAATCATGTATGGTAACGATTTCGCCTCTATCGTAAGTTTCTACGACTTTGACAAATTTCAGATTGTAATCCTGATCTGATAAAACCAGACCATAAGCCTTCCGGCCTTCACGCAAAGTCTTAAAGTCTACAAGATAGTCGTAACCCTCCAATTCTTTCAAAACTTCTGCGTTAGAAAATGTAAATGTCCCGTAAGAACTATCAAAAATCATTAGCTTTTTGTGAGATTTCAGTGTTAAACCTCGGTCAAAATGATTTTCTGTCACAGACGTAATCGGATACATATTGATAATTTCCGGATTACTGTCATTTACATTTAACAAAAGCGTGTATGGATTAATCTCCTGTACACTGCCATCCTCTATTTCCTCATGTCCGACAGAAAGCAAAATACTGTCTTTTGTAAAATGTGGAACTTCTGGAATAAAAGGAACATTACTTACATAACTGCTCAATGTATGCGTTCCATCTGCAGCAAATTCAATTGTGATCACTCCGGCATCCGATACAAATTCTTTTGAAACTTTTACACCATTCTCTTCGTATTCTTTATGATATACTTCAGAATATACGCAATAGACTCTATTATCTATGCAATAGACTGCTGGCATCGTCATTCCAAAAGTCAGTAACTTGAAGAAACGATCTCTCTTAGGCTCGTAAGTATATAAATATACCCAATTCCTTTCTTTTTCCGGTACTGTATCATTGACTTTAACAGCAAGCAGTAATTTTCCAGGGAAAGATGCAAGAATTTTGCAGATAACGAGCTCTCCCTGCTCTGTTACCTTTTCATGTGACTTAATCAGGAATCCATTCTCTACATAGTATCCTTCTGGTACAACAGGTGAATTTGGATTACAAACAAAGCGGAAACAGATTGCATTTGCTTCTGTGATCACAACCTTTTCCTCTGCCAGTTTCTGGTCAGGTTCTTTTTCAAGGATTTCCTGAGCATATGCTTTTCCATCTTCCACTGATGTAATGCAATACATTGCTCCGTTAATCTTGTTCATTACCTCTACATTTTTTTCTGCCATTTTCATTCTCATTATTTTTTTCTCCTTTCGTGATATGAAATTTTTGACATAGTTAATATGTATTTTCTGTGTGAATAATGAAGTCCCCAGATAGATTCGTAACATTTTTGTATTTCTGACATTAGACTGATACAACAAAACACCCGCAGCAAATGCCACGGGTGTCAAAACGAAAGGATTCTGGAAGGATTTCTCTCTTCCATGTATCCATAATACTATTCTTTGAGGATAAATTTTTCCCAGATGAAGAAAAGAGATGCTTCCACACCTCTTTTCCATAACATATTTTGGTTAAATAACTTCTGTAAGAGAAATCTGATGGACATTCCGCACCATTTTGGCATACTCCTTTTTCTCTTCTGGTGTCATTTCTCCTCGCATTTTTCTTTTTCGAGAAGCAGCATTTTCTTTTCTCTGTTCCAATTTCAGAGCAGCTGACAGATCTACGGGCTGATATTCTTCATCCAATGCTTCGAAAACTTCTTCCAAGAATTGATTATATATTGGATTCTCTTTCGAACTGTGAAGCAGATACTGACCAGTCACATACAGAATATCTCTTGCTCTGGTAAAAGAAACAAATAATAGCCTTCGCGTTTCTTCAATGTCCTCATTTCTTTTCGGTCCACCACCATGCAGGGACTTACTATCATATCCGCTTATGGTGTTAAATACTGCCTTCCATTCCAGACCTTTTGAACTATGAGCAGTCGTAAGAACCACTCCCCGGTATGTCTGCAGCATTCTTTTTTCTACTTTTTCTCCAAATAGAGAGAAATTGTGAATATACTCTAGCTCTGACTGCAGGTCTTCGTTCTGGTACACCATTTCAAGAAATCCTTCATAAATTTCATCGCTTTCTTTCAAACTTTCCAGGTATTCATGAAAGATATGTCGCTGATAGTTCATATCCAACAGATCAATGCTCATAAATTCCTGCTTCATTTTCTGGATTGCAGTTTTAATATCATCCATCTGTAACTTTTCAAATATTTCTCCCCTGTATTTCGCATTGAGATAATTAAAATACAGTTCTTCGGCTTCCGGCTGATAAAAAGCTTCTGCTAATGATACAGCAGCCTGTACATTCGAATTATCCATAAGTCGTAAAGGATTCATCATAACCCACGGTATATCCTGCCTTGTAAGCTCTGCTCCTATTGCCGCCAATTCTGATTTTTTATAAGCAATACACGCTATATCTTCCGGCTGCATTCCATTTTCTATGAGGAGCTTAATCTCCTTGGATATATACTCGTATTCATCTTTCTTGGAATGGAATCCTTTTACTATAGGTCTTGTGCCAGAATCTCGCACAGGAAGCATATCTTTATCAACGCGTTTTTTATTAAGCTTGTTGATTTTATTAGCAAGTTCCAGAATCTCCGGGGTTGACCTGCGGTTTTCTACCAGGTACAAATCTGTTCCATGCATTTCCATTTTTTCAAAAAAATTCAGGATATTATCCACTGAAGTGTGGCGGAAACCATAAATACTCTGGGCATCGTCACCAACTACCATAAGGGATTCAAATGTGCTGCATTCCGTGAAGCGCTTTATTGTTGCAAGCTGAATGTCATTGCTATCCTGAAATTCATCTACTATGATATGACGGAATCCGTACTGCTCCAGATAACCGGGATACAGCTCCAGAATATATTTCATCAATGGTTCCTGGTCTGCAAACTGTACAAGGTTTTCTTCTTTTAAACGCCTGTCATAATCCTTATAGAGCGTTAATAAAGAAGCAATTGCTCCATTTCCATAGAAACGCAAGATTTTACACTCTTCAAGTGCACCAGCAAGCTCTTTTTCTGCGTTCGCCTCTTCTGGATCTATTTGGTTGACCTTAATGAACTCGAAGGCTTTTTTGGTGCAGGCAAGAGCGCCTTTACAGTTTGGCATATCCATAGAATAATTCATATAATCCAAACCTGATACAGGACTTTCATCCAGTAATTGAGTAATAATCACCGAATTTCTCACATCATCTACCACCAGTGGCGGTTTAGTGAATCCACAATCAACATATTCTTTTTTCACGATTTCGTAAGCAAAAGAATTAAATGTCATTGCCTGAATATCAGCACAGCTGACAGAAAGGTTCCTTGCTTCACATTTCTTTTTTATGCGCTGTTTCATTTCATTTGCGCCTGCATTTGTAAATGTGATAAACAGCACTTCCGAAGGTTTGACGCCTTCCATAAACATTTGAACACCGCGTTCTGTCATGCACTCTGTTTTTCCAGAACCGGCAGCTGCATTCACCCGGCAGATACCTTTTCGGAAATTAATGATACTCTGTTGTGCATCAGACGGAATGATTTTAGTATTTTTTTTCGCAGTTTCCACCGGTTGGTAAAGTTCTGGCATACGCATATAATTACAGGACGGATTCCAAACACACTTTTTGCACTCTTCCTCCGTACATTCTGTACCTATATCATATTCCTCCAAAAGTTTTTTGAACTGTATGTCCATTGGAGTCTGTACATCTTTCCCTCCAATCCAGGCCTGCTCCAGGTAAACAATATTGCCTCCCTGTTCTGAAAAAAAATCGTTATCCCAAGAAGAATTATCAGACATATCTGTTGTTTTCCGGAGATAGTAGTAATTGGCTCGCAGGGTCATTACTTCTCCTTCGGCCAGCAACGTTTTGCCGTATTGCAGCAAAAAGTAAAGTTCAAGGCTCTGGTTTACAGATGTATCCCTTCCTCTTCCTTTCATTTTTACATCCGGCTTTCCAACTCTATAAATTACAAGATCAATGGAATCTCCGTTGTAAAATACTGCATCTGGCTTTACACTGACAAGATAATCTCCTACTTCAATTTCTTTCGGATCTGGAAACTCAGCTTTTCTGTGCTCACACATACAGGCACGGGTAAGACATTTTACAAGTCTGTCATTTCTGGCTTTTCCTGCTTCCTGCATAAGGTAATCATCCTCAATTCCCTGATTTACCAAATCAGCAAACTCAGAAATTTCGAATTCACCTCGCAGATAGCCCTTAATAATGTCTTTGGCGATAATAGCATTATCATAGTGTACATTTTTTATCCGTTCGAGTTTTAATTCGTCGTAATCTCTAGCCTTTGCACACCAGTTACGTCCTCGAAATTCACCGCTTCTTTTTTTGATTTTCATTTTATTTTTCTCCCTTCGTTTTAAAAATTTTACGAAGGGAATATGATGGTTTTCGATAGGAAACAAAACACCCGCAGCTAAAGCTGCGGGTGTTCTTTTGGAGATCTTTTCGATTACAATAGATTTTCCTTTTTTAGACTTCTGTAATAAAGATTCTTCCAGCGTTATCTTTGAGGTAATATAACGTCCGAACTTCATCACATTCCAATTCATAGTCAATCATGTTGTCCAATGTCATACCTTCTGAATCATTTTCTTCTGGTTCTAATTCGGAAAAAATTATATTGCGAACTGATTTTCCTGTAAGAATCTCTATGTCTTTTTTAATATCTTCTAAAGACTCATATCTGTTTCCAGTCATATTTTTCAAGCTTGCCATTTTTAAGTCCTCCTCAGCAATAGTTCTTTCTATTTGTTTTCTGTTTTAGTTTAAAATGCATAAGTGTTTATTACGCAACACTCATACTCTCTCCCAGCAATTCGAAAATCTCTTCCGGATCCATTTCCTTGATACAGTCTAAGCAGATCGGACCCTGCGGTCCTGGAAAATATCTACTGCCTTCATAAATTCCTTCTTTGCATTCTGAGCAAATATGTACTGGCTCTGGATCTGCGGCATTTGGACAACCTGCAGCACATGGATCATGATGACATACCTCACACATATTCTGTATCCTCCTCTTCTTTTTCTTTTTTTACAAGTTTTGTTCCAATTCCCATTAAGATTATTCCTAACAAAACTCCGCAAAAAGAAGCAATCCAATCTGTGCCGTCCAGTCCAGCTCCGGCAATTAAAAATACCATAAATCCAATACCTTCCAGTTTTTCTCCTGGAAGGAGTTTTTCTTCTTCTGTTTTAAACATTTATTGTTTCTCCTTTCGTTTTGATTTTCGAGTGAAATATGCTTTTTGAAAGGAGAATATAAGAAAGCTCCTATGCCACAACACAGGAGCTATAGTATTGCTATTTTTCTTCAAGAAACTGTAAATTATCCAATATACTCTCGTTATCTAAAGCAATCATTTCCAGCGCATTGAATATGACATCTCGACCATTTTGCTGTAAAAATTCTAAATCTCTCGTTATACAGTCGATTTCTTCGTTTAATGACTCCAATGCATCTGCATAGTCCATGTCTAATGACATGTAAAACAATATTTTTGCGATTTTCTTTGTATCCATATCTTTTCCCTCCTGGTAGTTTTTCTCCTCTCGTTTTTTCGGTAAAACCAATATGATTTATGAAAAGAGAATATAAAAACCTATAGCTCAAAGCGCAGGATCTTGCCCTAACGTATTTAGTAGTTCAGACAGTACATGTAATTGAGTTTCAAATCAGTAATCAGCCCCTTATAGAACTTCTTATGGCATGTTCACATAAAGTCACCAAATTATCTGGTGCATTGCCGCCATCTGCAATACGGCAGATGGCTGTGATATATTCCTGGATTTTCACTTCTACGGAAAGAGACAGCCTTTTTGCTTGGCTATGCACTCTGTTTTGAAATCGTGGCTACGGTATCTGGTCTTTCTGTTTCGTCTTGCACGACGGCATTCCCGCCGGGTCGCAGGCTGCTTACCACATCATTCCTTGGCATAACTTCTGCAGCAAACAATTCTTTCTGTTCCGTAGAGGCACAGATAGACCGATCGTTTTACTGTCAGCATCCACGCCCAGAATAATGGGCTGAACATAGGGCTTGCTTTTTGTGGTAAACCGGATGGTAAATGGTGTGCGCCTTACAACCACTGCAAGGCGGTGCTTTAACAGGAGACGTACCTTTCGATGGTCTTCTGTTGGCATAAGCGGCTGACCAAGTTTGTTTTGAACATAAACCATGAGTATATCTCCTTTCTGTTCAGAATAGTGGCTATATTGTTTGAAAACCACTCAGATCTTGATCGGTCTGTAGGGTGCCTTTCCCCAATGTTATTCCAGAGTTTCCATGCGTACAGCACGGTTTCTATCCCTCAGAACTGTTTAACCGTACGCCCTGAATAACGTAGTGCTCGGAGCACTTAGGGTAGTCAATAAGGTCTTTTACTTCTCCAGCTTACTTACAAGGATAGCTTCTTTACACAAAGTAACATCTCCCGTACTATCGATACACAAATATTCCTGCACCTCCACTTGATACTGATCTACAGAATTTTTTATTTTATGTGTTGATACAACATATCCATTTTGTATTATACATAATGTATCATCATCTTCCATGAAGAGCTTGATATTATCATTTTTTATGATTTTATAATTTTTCCGTGCAATATTATTTAGATAGCTGGTTATTGAGTGGTCAAGTTCTGCTGTATCGCTTAATAACGTAAAAATAACAGAACATGTCGCAAAGATAATCGCAAGAATTATCAGTACCATACTCTTTTTTCGAACTATTAATATCAGCAAACAAAATTCAAATCCAAAGACACTCATAAGTCCTATATATGACATAATGGTTCTCCTTATATAAGAATGATATGCATATCGTAGCTTATTCTGATATTCATCATTACCTTCAAAAGCGCTCATCATTTGATACCGTTTTTTAATTTTTTTGTCAATTAAAATCATTGAACCTTCCCCGCTTATTATCACACAATTGTGATGTTTAGCAAATTCCCCATGCTCTTGCAAGCATAAAAAAAACAAACAGAAACAGATTTATCGCAACCATAATATTTATGCACATTGAACCTCTCCTTGGGTTGCTGCTACATATCAATATAGCCACACAAACGATATTAATAATAACTACAATAGCTGAGATTCCAATTACTATGTTCATAACTTTTCGCACAGGATACCCCACCCGTCGTAAATATATACTTTTTTATACTGTATTCGGGCGGGGAGGAATGCGCGGACTTCATTCCCTCCTGCTTATCATTTTGTATATCTGTTTTCTTGTAGTTGCCATTATATAACTCGCCTCTTTTTTTAATATCTTTTCTTCGCTTCGCTCAGACTAGCCATATGTTTTACAGAAAAATCATGAAAAAAACTATCTGGTGCATCTGATACCATATAGCATGGCCTGTCCCCGAAACATACTACATACGAATCAGTAAGTAATTCATGGAATACCGTGGTGTATTCTTTGGTCATCGCACATCCTGAAAGAACAGGCTCTCCTCCGGGTGTTACATCGAAACCCGTACAAGTACTGCCCCAGATTTGAGGAAACATTGTTGCGTGAAATTCTATTTTTGCATAGTTGTTTCTATTTTTCTGTTTCTCCACTGTATTCACAAAAACTTCTTCCTTACTGAGCAACTGCCTTACTTTATATTCCAACAACTCCAAATTCGGATATTTTGCGTCCATCAAGCTCACCGTCCTCTCCAAACTTTCAATAATTCTCCGGCTGTGAAATCCGGAGTCAATCCGCTTTCTTTGAGCATTTTTTTCACGAATTTCGCATCAAACTTATCATCCGATCCCCATGAACCTTTTGCGATTTCAAAAGCATAAGCATCCATTGCTTTCACAAAAGACTTATGTTCTTTCATCCATTTCTGAATATGCTTTTTCTTTGCAACCCGCTCATGATCCTTACTTCTATCCCTGTTCTTATATGCCCATGCTGTATAAGCTTTTTGAGTAGTTTTGTAACCGTATCCCTGGGCATCATCCAGGGTCTCTCCAGTTTCCTTATCTACAACTACGTATCTTTTATCATAAACACCTGATAAAGACGGGCTTTCCTGTACAATTATGTTTGACATATTTTCCTTCCCCCTTCCTCACTGCCCTGCACCGGTCCGGTTTCTCTCCTGATGCTCTAACGCGATTTTAAATTCATGCTTGTAATACATATCATAAAAACAATCTATTTGTCGTTTCATTTCCGAAACGCATTCCATCATATCATCTGCACCGATATAATGTGTGTTCTTTTTATAGCTGTTCTCTTTTGCAGCAGAAACAGTAATGGTTACTGTGCCGTCTTCTTTTTTCTGTATTGGAGCGATTACGTTTTCCATCACAATGCTGTATGCAGACTGGCTGTTACGCTGAAAATAGATTCCCATACGGCTTCCTTTGTAGTATGTAGTACCATTTTCCTTTACCGGATGATAAATGTCTGCTTTCCATTCCTGTACATATACTGGAATTTCTGATACCAATGCAGGCTGTGCACTGGATAACTGCCCATTTCGGTAAAGTGCCAACGCTTCCTTACAAGCATTGATGAGAGTTTGATTTTGCGGATATTGCTGCAAGTGCTGTGTAAGCCAATTTATTTGACTTTCAATAACAGATACCCCATCTGAAGACTCCAGGAGGACCACCGCAGGAGTTTTTCCCTTCAAGCTCCCGGCACGGAAAGTCATTGTCTGGCAAGGCGGAATGGAAGCATTTTGCTGCTGTACAGGTTCTGAAAGCGCTTTTATTTTTTCCGACATATGCAGATTATTAAAAAAGCGTATTTTTTCCAGTAATGTATCTGCTTTCTGAGGTTTCATATTTACAAACATTCCGTTGCCATTATGAATAATGGAACATTTGAGAACGGAATAGGGTGAAAAAATTTTAAGCGGAAAACATTCTTTGCCTTCCCTCTCGTTTTCTCCTATTTTTTCAGGCGACAATGCAGAAAATAAAGCTTCTACAGAAAAAACAGATTTTCCGTTTTTCGTATTGATAATATGAGAGTAAATCTCCATTGGGTATTTCATGATTTTCTCGGATCTCCTTTTCCTATTTTTTAGCAGCTACACATATAAAATAATCTAGCCCTCAAGTTCCTCTAAAATTACCCTGTGTCCTTTCATTTCTTTATCTAACGCGTAAAAACAGGGGGCTTTTTCGCCTTGAAGCACTTCATTTATTCCGTAAACCCACCCCCAAGGAGCCTCTACCATTGTATTGCCAACCGAGTTCTGGAACACATTCCAGCCATCCGGGATAACTACTGTCATTTTATCCGAGCAAACAGCGGTTGGATGTTGGCCACCGTAAGTATAGATTTTTCTCTTTTCGGCTGACAGCACACCATAATTACAATAAATTTCAATTGTTTCCTTCATAAATAAAATTTCTCCTTTCGTTTTCTTTCTAACTATATTTTATCGTATCGAAGAAAAACATTTTTTTCAGATGAAGAATTTTATGTGATGTGCCCATAGGAATCTATTTTGTAAATAGGATTATTAATACCCACTGTTATTTTGGTTCCATATTGGTCTACCAGGAAATTTAATACCTCAATCTGTTCTCTATCTATTTTTTTCACAGAAGACGGAATATGTATTTCCGTTATCTGATGGAATATAAGATTCGTAAAATCCACAGCATCTGTCCACAGCGCTTCCTGCTGCCATTCTTCTACCCCTTCTGGAATTTGCAGGACTCCTTTGTAATGATTTGGTATGGCAACTATTTTTTCCATATTTTTTGTATACAGCACACCTGATTCAGAGGTATATTTCTGATTGGACTCTTTTACCTGATATTCATTCACATCACTGTAAACGTAACAGGCTATGGCAAGTTCATTTCCAAGGTTTAGATAAGATTGTTTCTCCCCTACAGTTGAGCAGCCATCTATTGTCAGGTTATCTGATATTACAACCTTGTGTATATTTTTGTTCCGGCTAAAAGACAGTTCGCCAAGATTTTCAACGGTATCTGGCATAACATATGTATGATTCTCAAAAGATTTCCCTCTGGGGATAGACACAAGTGTTTTTCCATTTCGCGCATACAATATACCTTCGTATGCTTCATATACCCCATTTCCATTCTTTACAACAAACTCCGTAAAGGAATCTGTCCCGCAGTCATAAAACATATGCGCAGGATATTGGGGATTCTTTCCTATGCTTTCTACATTGGCAGGAATTTCGATTGTAGTATTTTCCAAAGAACTGCAGTGATTATATGCAAAATCATCTATCCACCGTAGGGAATCTGGAAAATCAACTTCCTTCAGTTTGTAACAGCACTGGAATGCTCCACGGCCAATCCCTTCTAATCCATCTGGAAGATTACAGCTTTCCAAATTCTCACAAAAATCAAACGCAAATGGTCCGATACGCTTGATAGTATCTGGCAAGATTACATGAATGATGTCTTTATTGCCAGAGAAAACATCCGGCGCAAGCCCAACTATTTTATACTTTTCTTCCTGGAGTAAAACTTCTTCTGGAACCACAATATCTCCTGACAGGGGAAGTCCTAAATCGTGATAGAGGCTTCTCGTTAAAAATAAAGTCTTCGATTTTTTATCTATAAATTTCCAATTATTACATCGTGTACAGCAACACTCTTGATAATCATGCCCTAATTCCGGTATTTCTTCATTCTTCTCTTTTCCACATATTTTACATTTCCATATTCTTCTTCCTTTTGATACGCATGTCGCTTCTTTCTGAACTTCCCATTCTCCATTGCAAGCATGTACCTGAGCTGCAGATACACAGATACTGCCAGAGAGAACCGATACACTAAATAAAAAAAGTAAAAATATTTTTTTGTACCGCATTATTGACCTCGTTTCTATTTTTTAAGAACAATATGCCGGATATGGAGTGTTCCCCAAACCCTAAATTTTACAAAACGAATTAAAATTCGTTTTGTAAAACTTCTTTTCATCTACATATTTAGTTCCTTAAATGAATTTATTATTAAATATTCGTGCAAAGTATTGTTTTCTTTGTGCAAATGACATATACTATAATTACTAAGAGAAAGGAGTTGATCGTATGGCTGGAAATACCACGAACATCAGTATCCGCATGGACGCAGATTTAAAATCCCAGGC
>OGIW01001006.1_pt1 | contig 14051 bp, 17 predicted proteins | sample 1571921 | NCBI WGS metagenome assembly OGIW01 (sample SAMEA2582112, study PRJEB24529) | metagenome | biome: Human gut stool | place: China | collected 2011 | reverse complement strand
TCATTTGATTGTCAACGGACATAGAAAGAGCCAAGAAAGCCCGTAAAATAGGCATATCTTGGCTCATATATTTTATTCAAACTCGCAAATAGGTTCTTGTCACTATACATTTTTGTATCGGCATTATGGTTCTATTTGGTTTTACATGTGTTCCACTGTCCTAAGCCCATAGACTGTACTGAACGGTGTTATCAATTTGTTATCAGCTTGCTGTTATCAAACAACTTATTTATATCTTCTCATATCCCAAATACGTTAATATAGCATTAACTCTTTTTCTACGTGCTGACTTTGAACGACTTGCAGATTGCATTGACTGTTGATATACGACTGTTTGCGGTATCGTTTTATCACTCCGTAAATTTTTATAAAAATCAGTCATCTTATCACCTATGTTTTCTTTCTCTAATTGATTAGTAATTATATATAATGCTAAATACCATAATGCATATAAATGGCTAACACCTTCAATATTATACGTAGAATAATCTATATTCCATTCTTCCAATAAATTTATTATTTTGCCAAATTTCTCCTTCACAGATATTGACCATTCTTCGCCATAATCCTCTACAACATCTGCAAATACTTTATCAATTTCATTCTCATTTCCGTCAAAAATTGTATTTTTTACAGTCATTATATATAATTCTGTTATAAATCCAATATCTTCCATCCTATTTTTATTTAGTTTAGAAGTTAGCCTTGCAATGTATTCATTATTTCTATAGCCAATAATATCATTATATAACAAAGTATCATAATACTGTGCTTTTCTTAACTCTTGTGCATTTAATCTACTTCCTTCTCTATTTAGTCTATCAAATATACTATCTACAATTTTATAATCCGGATTCTCTATATATTCTATTGAAATTGAATATGCCCAAAAATCCGCAACAAAAGTTTTTACGTCTTCATCTTCTTTTGCCATTTTTTTTATTTCATTAAACAAAAGACCATTCATTTTACTATTTCCATAGACATCATTTCCAAATTCTTTTGGTAACGGTATCTCGTTATTTATAAAACCTACAATCGTAGATAACCTTTGTTTACCATCAATGACATCATAATTAGTTATTCCTGTATCAGAATTAATTTTCTGCTCCAAAAAAATAGGTGGAATAGGAAAATTTTTAAAGATTGTGTCAAGTAAAAAAGACTTTTGTTCAATATCCCAAACATTCATATCTCTCTGATATGGTGGATCAAATCTATATTTTCCCAGTTGATACTGTTCATAAAAATTTGAAATTGTAATAGATGTAGATTTTCTATAATATCTGTTACTTGCCATCTGCAATGTCCTCCACAATTAACTTACTGTTGCTAAAATGTATATAATTTTTAAATAAACTGGTTAATACAGCATCCAATGCTGTAGGTGGTTTGGGATTGATAAATCGTACTTCCATTTTATTATCCAATGAAAGTAAAATTTCATCAATTTCATTTCTATCCACATGCCAATAGGACAAACCAAATAACATCATCTCATCTTTTGAAGTACTTTTACTTACTATTTCATCGATGCCTTTTCGTATATCTTTAATCCATCCAAATCCAAATCTTTCTGCATCTCCCGCTGGCGGAATTATTGCATTCACTATAGGATAATCTTCTTGCAAATCATACTTTATTTCAAAATCAGCAGAATTTTGTGATATTGACTCTGCAATCAAATCCCTAATATTGTATGGACTATATTCTTGAATTTTAATCTTAAACGAAAAACTAATAGATCCATGTGGTTTAAATAAAATCACATCTGCTTTATTATCACTAAATCCATAAATGTCAAAAGTAATATTAGCAAGCGTAAGCAACCTTTCCAAAAACACATCATAATTATAAGTAATAATATATACTTTCTTTTGTTTTAATAGACAATCCTTTATGTAATGTATCAATTCGATTTCATCAATTATGTTCTTCAAATCATCATTTGAAACTAACGAATCATAATATATAAACAAATATCTTAAATAAGAAGACAATTCACTATATGCATGAATATAAATATTGGAGCTGTCCCTTTCTTCATTTGGTCTTTTCTCCACTGATAAATTATATACATTTGCACAGGTAATAACATCTGTTACTAATTGCATTGCTGCATCATATGACATATATGTCCTAGCCCCTAGGTTCCATAAATCAGGGGTATACTTTCGCGATAAAAAACCTCTATTATTTGTTTTCGGATAAAGAACATGTTCTCCTTTTGAAAATAAATTGGCTAGATCTATCTCTTCAATTTTTTTCATTTTTTGAACCAAATCAATAGAAAAACCATTTCCTAAAACAATATATGAATTCCCCATTATCTCTTTTCCTATTTTTTCATTCGTTAATGCTATCAAATATTTATTAAAAGATTCTCGTAATATCCTGATATCGGTTGATCACACGATAAATCTCTACATACTCATTCCCTACCTTGTAGATAATCACGTAATCTTCCCATATCGCATATTTATAATCTGTCCGAAAACTGACTCGTTTGGAGAGATCTGAACCCATTCCCGGAAACATCTGAAGATTTTCAAATTTACCGTAAATTTCCTTTATGGTTTTTGCCGCATATTCCTCATTGTCTTCAGCAATGTAATCCCGAATATTCTTCAGATCCTTTGCAACAATCGGGTTAATCCGCAATTTTAACATCTTATTCCCCCACAAGTGCCTTCAGTTCATCCAAATCCAGCCATCCTTCGCCATCTTTCACTGCTTCTTCGGCTTCCTGCAGCTTCATCAAAAGCTTCTTTTCCGCACGATCACGTTCATAATCTTCAAAATCCATAACCACAAAACGTCCTCTACCATTCTTGGTAAGATATACAGGCTCGCCTTTGTGACAGTTCTTCAGGACTTCGTTATAATTTCTCAAATCAGATACTGGTAAAATACTTGCCATATTCTTTCAGCTCCTTCCTTGATTTTATATTGTTTCTGCTACTTATATTATACACAAAAAGCTGTAAAATTCAACGTGAATTTTTACAGCTTTTTTATTCAAGTGATAATCCAGTCTTTGTTGTTACAGAATTCCGAATCCGAATAACGAATAAATAAAATATCATTCTTTATTGAGTATTAACTACATTTTCACCAGTTTAGTAGAAAGCGTCTCCTTAAACTTAACATCATGTTCTACAAGCAACATCGTCGGGGCATAGTGCATTAACAATTTTTCAATCTGCATTCTGGAAAAAACGTCAATATAATTCAGCGGCTCATCCCATATGTAGATATGTGCCGGTGTGAGCAGACTGGACGCTATCAGAACCTTCTTTTTCTGACCCTCTGAAAATTCTATCATATCCTTACCAAACTGTACTCTTGAAAAATCAAGTTGTCTTAAAAGTGTCAGTAAAAGTGTATAATCAATATCATTTTTTTCTGAATAAGCTTTCAAAGTTCCTCTCAGATGAGAAGTTTCCTGACTGATATACGAAATCTTAAGGCCGCTTACTACCGATAGAGTTCCTGTTGTTTCATAGTTCAACCCTCTTTCAGTTTTTCCGTTTACCTGTGCCAAAATTGATTTTATAAGACTCGACTTTCCACACCCATTATTTCCATCTAAAAACACCCTTTCCCCCTGCACTATTTCAAACGATATATTTTTTACAGAAGGCTCTTCTGCATCCTTGTAACAAAGTGAAAAATCCTTACATTCTATCAGTCTTTCTTTATGATGTGTAAGTGGTTGGAGCTTTAAGTCTGTAATTTCTTCAATCTCATTCAAAAGTCCTTCCTTTTCTTCAATCTCATTTAGAATTCTTTTTTCAAAAGATTTTACTCTGCTTTGCATCTTTTTTGTTTTAGCACCAATATATGACCTTGTTCCAAGAAATCTATCGTGTTCTTTAACCGGATCAAAACCTATCTTCGTTCCCTCGTTTTTTTCAGCCCAACGCTTTGACCTGTCTGCTGATTTCCTAAGCTTATGTATTTCTTTTAGGTGTTTTTCGTTTTCGGCTTTTGCATTCATATCAGCACGTTCCTTGTTTTCCCACCAACTGGAAAAATTCCCCGCCTGGACTTCTATGCCAACACGCTTAAGCACCAGTACATGATCAATGCATGCGTCCAAAAAATCTCTATCATGTGAAACTAAAATAAATCCCTTCTTACTGGAAAGATACTTTTTTATAATCTCCCTGGCATCCTTATCCAGATGATTTGTAGGCTCATCAATCAATAAAAAATCATTCGCTCCAGAAAATAACACAGCTAACATCACCTTTGTTCTTTCTCCTAAACTAAGTGTCGAAAAAGGACGATACAAAATTTCAATGTCAATTCCCAAATTTGACAATTCACACATTACACGCCAATTCTCCACACCTGGTTTCCATTTTTCCATCAAATCATCTGCATTTTTTGACATATCTTCAACTGAAATCTTATATGGAAAATAATCATACACGATTCCCTTGCTGATACTTCCGCTATATTCATATTTCCCAAGTAAGAGATTTAAAAAAGTAGTTTTTCCCTTTCCATTTCTTCCTATAAAACCAAGTTTCCAATTTGTATCTATGGAAAAAAAAACGTCATCAAATACCTTATCAAAACTTCCTTCATATGCGAAGGTCAAATTACATACATTAATTTGAGCCATAAAATCTCCCTTCGCCTGTAAATAACAAACGGCCCTATAATGCATACGCAAAATAGAACCGCAAAATAAGCCTATATTATTATCATAAGATAAGAATAAGGAAAAAAAATGCGATAATTCAATCTGAGCATACACAAATAATAGTCCCGTTTCACAGGTCTTATTCTATACTATGTGTTTTGCCTAAACCAAATTATCTATTAAACATTTCCTCACCTTACACGACATGTGCTCTTTCTTTTATATTTGCCTTAAAGATTTACCAATTATATCATTCTTTTTGTGTTGTGATATAACATAGTTGTAACAGACCGACCTAATGAGATATAATATTAGGAGGAAACGAGGTATGTTACAAATGAGTCAATACTATGAACCAGAATTCAAGAAGAAGATAGTCCGTCTTCATCTCGAAGAGGGAAGATCCCTCAAAGGTCTTGCTGAAGAATACGGTGTATCCAAAGCAAGCATTTCTATTTGGACCAAACAATTCCGTGAAGAATGCCAAACAAACGACGAAGCCCAAGCCGATTATGATTACATGAAGGAGAATCTCCAGCTCAAAAAGCAGCTTGCAGAACTCCAAAAGGAAAATGACTTCTAAAAAAAAGCAGCGGCATTCTTTGCGAAGGAAATCGATTAGAGGCTTATCGATTTATTCAGAAATATAACAAGGAATTTGGGCTCAGATGGCTTCTCAGAATGTTTAATATCTGTCCAAATGCTTATTACAACTATCTTAAAAATCGAAAAGCTGATTATCATCAACAGAAAGATGAAATCAAAAAGTCTATTCGAGAAATCTATCACTCTCATGGCGGGGTTGATGGTTACAGAACCATACATGCATATCTTATTCGTAAAGGATACGATGTTAGCCGCTTAACGGTTCACAAATATATGAATACTGAAATGCAGTTGTTCTCGATCTCAAGAAAAAAGAAACCAATGTATGAACATGGCATCGCTCACAAAGTATACGAAAACAAACTGAATCAAAATTTTCGGGCAGATGAAATCAATCAAAAGTGGTGTACAGATTTTACTTATCTTTTCCTGACAGATGGCAGCAAGCGTTATAATTGCACGATTATAGACTTACATGACCGAAGTGTTATTGCAAGTATAACAGACAGAAACATAACCGCTGATTTAGCGAAAAGAACGCTAGAAAAAGCAATTCATTCTCAACCAGGAATTGACTTAAGCAAGCTTCTGGTGCATTCGGATCAGGGAAGCCAGTACACGTCAAAAGAGTTCACAGAATTTTGTGAGGATCTTGGTATTACTCAGAGCATGAGTAAGGCTGGATATCCATATGATAATGCTCCTATGGAAAGATATTTCAATACATTGAAAAATAATCTTATTTATCAACATTATTATCACACAGAGAAAGAACTCTACACAGCAATCGAAGAATTTGCGTATGTACAATATAATCATGTACGTCCGCATTCTTATAATAACTACAAAACGCCTTACGAGGCACGCTACGGGGTTGTATAAACCCTGTGGCAGGAAATTAGGTCGTAGTGTTACAAAAAAGCTTGACCACAACATTGAGGTTATGCAACTTAAAATATTTTTATATTCACATTAGATATTTCTCTATTTCCAAAGAGCAACCTTTTTGACTGCTCTCCCTTCTTAGATATATACAATATTTTTCAGCACAATTTCTTCCGCACTGGCTTTGATATTATTCATTAACCCAACCCATTTCATCTGATCCTGTTTCTTCAAAGTTTCTGTCACACCCTGTTTTTCTGCCATCTGCTCCACTAACGTCCACACCTGCTCTCTGGCTTCCTGATCGACTCGATTCAAATGTGTTGTCAGTTTTCCAGTCAATAAGAAATACTGATATTTTGCCGATCGGTATTCTCTTAAAAACTCTTTTCGCAGCATTCCATACTTCCCATAGATCGGTTCTTCCTCATTTAATTTCAAATCCGGGATGTAATAATCACCATGCAATGTATAACTTAATCCATTATTTTTGTCATAAATCTATTTTTCCATAATCTTAAATCTCCATTCCTCTGTATTTCGTTTTATTTTTCCTTGACTGCGTATTATGTTCCTGGCTTCTCTCCCTTGCCCATTGCAGCCTGTCACTCATTTTTCTCGGCATCTGCTCTTTCCGGAGTTTCTCTTCAAGTTCTTGTTGAATTTGAATATCTTTCTGTACCGCAGCATCCACTGTAGTTATCCCCAACACTCGCACTACACGATCATACCGGTTGGATACATTCAATAACTTTTCATTTTTCTCAGATAAACAGTTATTATCCCGACGTAACTCCTGCAATTCGATTTTCATGCTTTCACATTTCTGTTTTTCTTTCTGATACTTTCTTTTCCATGTTTCTACTTGTCCAGCAAGTTCTTTCACCTGTGCAGCCATTGCAGCAATCTTATTTTTCATCTTGATAAACAATGGTTTTATTTTCTTATCTCGATAAGTTGCTGCACGTTCCAATGATCCTGCTTCCGGCAATAACAGTTCAATTGTGCCGACCTCTCTTAACTCCTTGTTTACAGAATCCATGATCGGCTTTAACTGCTCTCTGTGCTGTTCTAGATTTTTCAATTCTTTTTCCGCTTTCTCTGCACGCTGTTCTGCCATCTCTTTATCTTTTTGTGCATGATTTTTTTCTTCTTCCAGCCTTTTAATATCGGCTTTGACTTCTGTAATCTGGGAGGTCAATCCTTCGTTTTCTGCTATCAGATACTCTTTTTCCTGTTCCAGTGCCTGTACTTCCTTTTTACGCTCTTTCTTCTTAAAATTGTAAACGTCCAGATGTTCCTCATGGGTGCCTTTCTGCTCCCATTCAATTCCATGTTCCCTGGCAATCTCCGCAAGTACTTCTTTTTCATGGTTTATCCACTGATTCAACTCTGTATCATGCTTGTTTCCGCCCTGAAATCCCAGACTTTTCAATGCCTGCTTCAGTGAAACCCTCGTGTCCATCCCTTTACCTTTCCAACCAGTCACATAGGGTACAAAATCAATATGCAAATGTGGAGTCGCTTCATCCTGATGCAAATAACAGCTAAATACTCTCAGTGTCGGATTCCTCTTCTGAAAATCCTGAATATATTCATCCAGAACCTTCACTGCAAGTTCCCCATCGGGTGTTCCAGCAGCCATATCTTCACAATTTCCAATTTGAAAGATGACTTCATGAAACAGTTTCTCCTGCTTTCCTTGCCGGATCTTCTCATAATAATTTGTAATCTGCCGATCTTTCCTTTTTCCGACATTATAACGCTCCACCGATTCATCAAATAGTTCCTTATATACTTGTTTTAAATTTTCATTCTGATAGCAGATATTCAGATGTACTCTGTCCGAATCTACATTTTCCGCTATAAAATCTCGTCTGTTATGAGCAAGAGATCCAGCTCCGATCATACCGCTGATAGTTCTTTTCATCGTCATATTGCCTCACCTCACTTTCTGAAACCAGTGCCAGATATGGCACATAATTTTTATTTACGCCAGTCATGGCAGTTATAAGAAATCTGCGCCGGATACGGCGGTTTTGTTACTTTTGTCAAAAGTAACGCAAAAGCACTTTCGACAGCCGTACCGTCCATCAAAAGTACCCTTGCACCCTGCCGGGGGCTATGCCTCCCTTCGGTCGGTGTGGCTGTGCCCGGTTATATCCTTGCCTGGATATATTCCAAATCACCACGGTAAGGTGTCCCCACCAGATACCAGTTCCGGGCAGCATCCATTTCCATCCGAGTCTGTACCCATTTGCCATCCATCAAAATCTGCAGGCATTCCCCACAATGCAATCCGGTATCGATCCATAAATCCGATGACAAAATGCCATATCTTCCGTTGCTGCTGTTGTAACCAAGTCTTCCCTCTCTCATTTTCATGTTCTCCCTTCATTCATCTTTATCGCAAGGATGCCCTGAAACAGGGCTCCCTTCGCATCCATTCACCTATCGTTAGTGCAAGAACATTGCGTCTGCATCTTACAGTCTGTTCCTTGTTTGATATCTACAGGTGCGTGACACGCTCCTGTCATAGGGTAGTCAGCAAGAACTGTTACCATCGGAAACTGTCCGGTATGCCTCGTCTATCCAGATATTCCTGCCGGGATTTTTCCCGTTCTTCCTCAGTAGCAGCAGTTTTCGACTGTGTATATAATTGCCGGTTCGCCATTCGATCCACCTTTTCCATAAGCCCTTTGCAGATTTCCTCTGAACAGCTTTGATCTTCCATCAAATGATAGGAAACAAGCTGTCGGAACAAATTAAACGGTATCTGTACATTCTTAATTTCCATATAGTCTCCTTTCAAGGTGGCAAGATGCCCTGTTCTTAAGAAATGGTCATCTTGCCATCTTCCTTTTATTCTGGCAACATCCAGAACCATTGATTTCCACGTTTAACAGAATCAATCTCCAGTTCCAGTTTTGCATTTCGCAGTGTTTTCTTCTTAATCCCACGCCTTTCAGCTTCTTCTTCAATCTTTTTCTGAGCCATACCACCGTTAGCCAATACTCCATCAAGAACTCTTTCGCTTTCCGGCTTTTTTGCCCTCTGCTGCCACCACTGAGCAGATCATCTGCGCTGATGTCATATTCCCCAATCCATTCAAAACCCGTCTCCTTATCCAGACGGAATGCTATGGACTTTCCTTCCGGTGCAAGGGAACTTTTCACATGACATACCACACGGATTTCCGGTTCATCTTTAATTCTCCCAACAATCAGCACACTTCTGGCTGCCGCCTGAAAATCAATAGAACCTAAGCCACGATAGGAAGACTTTCCGTTGCTGTTTTTATTCATATGCCCGATCAAAATGATTGCACAGCGATATTTCTCTGCAAGTACCGCTACACGTTTCATCAACGGACGTATTTCATTCGCTCGGTGCATATCCACCTCTGCACCAAGAAAGCCTTGTATCGGGTCTAAAACCACCAGACGGGCTTTTGTCTGCATAATAGCTTCCTCCAGCCGGATATCCAGCATAGTAAGTGGCTGCTCCCGGTCATCAATGACCAGCACTCTGGAACAGTCAGCACCAGCCGCCAGAAGCCTCGGCTTAATCGTATCGCCCAGTCCATCCTCTGCAGTCTGATAAATGACATTCACAGGCTCAATAGAACTTTCCGATAATTTCACATCAGAATCAGCCGCTATTTCTGCTCTAGTCTTTTCCTCGGTTGCCTGTTCCTGCTCCGGCAGAATCTTTTCTCCTCTGGTCAATTTTGCAATGATCTGAAGCACCATCGTGGTCTTGCCTTCACCGGGATCTCCCTGAATAATCGTTACCTTCCCAAAAGGGATAAACGGGTAAAACAGCCATTCAATCTGCTCTACTTCCACAGTTTCCATGTTGATCAGCCTCAGATCCGGCTCCATCCTTTTTGTTTCTGTTTTCTTTGTTTCCATCCGTTCCTCCTTATTTTCCCGTTGAAAGAAACAGGAGATTTTGATAGAATACCCATAGAAAGTTTTGGTCTGAGTATTCTACCAAATCCCTGCCTTTAGGTGTTTGCCGACACTTACAGGCTTTTTCTATTCTTCCTTCATGCCATTCATCGTGATTGTAATCAACCGGATCACTTCCAGTAAATCCTCCGGCACATTATCACCCTTTTTCAAACGTTTCAGCTCATTCAGAACCTTTGCAAGCTCATTCTTCAACGCTTTATACACTCTCGGATTTCCTGTCACTACAACCTCTTTTTCCTGCAATCTTCGGATAATAAAATCCTGTTTGGTCAGACCGGACAATCTGACTGCTGTTTCCAGAAGTTCATCCTCCTCCGGTGATACCCGAAACGCTACCGTTTTATTTCTCCACCGCCCCTGTTTATCCAGACATTTAACTGACATACGCAAGTCCTCCTTCCCTATCATTTGATTCTTCATTCATATTTTCTGCATCCAACTGATCTGCCATATCCTGCTGTACAGACGGAAACAAATGTGCATACCGGTAAGTAATTTTTTCCGCTGAATGACCAACCCTTTTCCCGATTGCCAGTGCAGTGTAACCCATGTTAATCAGCAAAGAGACATGGCTGTGCCGAAGATCATGCACACGAATTTTTTTCACACCGCTTGCTTTGCAGCCTCTTTCCATTTCATGGTTCAGATAATACTTTGTCACTGGGAAAATACGATCATCCGGCTGCAGGCTGTAATATAACTTCAGACAATCCTGCATTTCGTCACATAGAAACTTCGGCATCGTCACAGTACGGATACTGTTCTTTGTCTTTGGCGTGCTGATCACATCTTCTCCTTTTAAACGCTGATAAGATTTATTAATCCGCAGCGTTCTCTTCTGGAAATTGAAGTCCGCAGGAGTTAATGCCAAAAGCTCCCCGGATCGGATTCCGCACCAGTAAAGTAACTGGAACGCATAATAGGAAAGAGGTTTATCCATCATTTCTTCCGAGAATTGCTTATACTCTGCCTTTGTCCAGAAGAGCATTTCCTTACTTTCCTCCGAACCGATTGTGCCCGCTTTCCTTGCCGGATTCGTACTAAGATCATAAAACTTGATCGCATGATTGAAAATTGTACTCAACTGTCCATGAATCGTTTTCAGATAAGTAGGGGATAAGGGTTTTCCTCTCCGGCTTGTCAATTTGCGAAGTTCATTGTGCCAGTCCAAAACATCCTTTGCGGTAATTTCCGACACCTTTCTTTTTCCCAGATACGGTAAAATTTTGGATTTGATAATATTTTCTTTTGTGAGCCAGGTACTCTTTTTCAGCCTTGGTCTCACATCTTCCTCATATAATTTGCAGAAGCTCTCCAGTTCCATATCCATGCTTGCTTTCTTCTGCAGGATAAACTGCTGCTCCCACTGTGCAGCTTCCCTCTTTGTTGCAAATCCTCTCTTGCATTTCTGCTTACGTTCTCCGGTCCAGTCCTGATACCTTGCCATGACGTACCAAGTGTTATTGCTTTCATTCTTGTAAATTGCCATTCCTAATTCCTCCCATCGTTCGATCTTGTTCCATAAAACTGCTCGTAAAAATACTTCCGGTCAACTTTTCCTGCGATTGTCTGACATCCCATCGCCTGTAATTCCCTGTTCAGTCTCTTCATCAGCTTATAAGCGTAGGATTCCGATACCTCCAGAACTTCCATGACCTCTTTTACATTCATAAACATTTTACTCATTGTAAAATCCCTCCTTTGTTTACACTATACATTTCTGTATAGTCTGCATGATACTATACTTTTTTGTATTGGTCAAGTGTTTCGGAACAAAAATTCTATACTTTTTTGTATGGTTTCTTCTTGTCTGTACTATACATATATGCTATACTCAATTTATCAATAGACAGACAGGAGAATGAATATGGCAATAGGAGAAAGAATTCATCATTTCCGACTTCTGCGTGGATTCACGCAGAAATATTTAGGTCAGCAGCTGGGATTCAGCGAATCGCAGGCTGATGTCCGCATTGCACAGTACGAAAAAGGCGCACGCAGCCCGAAAGAAAACTATCTGAATGCCCTGGCTGACATTTTCGATGTATCACCCCATGCACTGGCAGTCCCGGACATCGACAGTTATGTAGGACTGATGCACACCTTATTTACATTAGAAGATCTTTACGGACTTCATATCGGAGAGATTGACGGAGAACTCTGCCTCCGGTTAGATAAATCCAAGGGAACCACCTACCTTTCTATGTTTGATATGTTCCATGCATGGCAGAAACAGGCAGAAAAACTAAAATCCGGAGAAATTACCAAAGAAGAATATGACCAGTGGCGGTACAATTACCCGAAAAAAGCAAAATAAAAACCAACGAAAAAAGGCCTTACCAAATTGATTTCACTCAATTCAGTAAGACCTTTTTTTTCGGTTTCACACATATTACCTGATAACCACAGGATACCTGATAAATAATACCAAAATATCCAGTGTTATCATTTTGTTATCAAATAGAACCTTGATGTCTCTCAAACGCCCTGTTTATGCGGGTTTTCAGATTTCTTTCATTATTCGAACTCCAGACAGACAGTATGCCATATAAGTGAAAATCGTTGATTTTAAAGCATTTTCAGGAACTATCAACCACTAAAATCTATATGAAAAAAATAAAAAATGCAATAAAAATGCAATCGAAGTACATCCAGATTTATAGTATAGACCAGCAAACCTCAATATCTTCCCTCTATAGACGTTCAGAAATGAGCGTCTATTTTTGCTTTAAAACATACTGGTACTAAACTTAGAATTATAAAATATATTTTAGGATATTAAAAACAATTTTCACTTTTAAAAAAAATGGTATAATATTTTATAATTTAAAATTAGGAGGCTCTGTATGCAACAAAATTTATTTTTTCCTGTATATAAACAATTAGAAAAAGAGTTAGACGAATTAAGCTATTTTATAACCTTTGACAAGAAACAGTTAAAAACTTATTCAATTAAAATTTCTGAATTACTTTTAAGAACAGTTTCTGAAATAGAAAACATATCTAAAGAGTTGTGCAAACGTGAAAAAATTAAATTCTATGATAAAAATAAACATATCCGCAAAGTGGTATATTTTAACGACTATTTCGAAAAACTTGAAGACTTATTTCTTTTATCAAAAAAATATGTGTCGTTTGACCTAGATAACTGTAATGAAAATATATTTGATGTTAAGCTTGTTCCGTTTAAAAAAGATAAAACATATACGCTAAACGGAAAGACTAAAAGTATCTGGTCTTGGTATTATGCTTATAATAAAATAAAGCATGATAGAGTAAAATTTTTTAGATATGCAAATTTAGAATGTTTAATTAAAGCTTTAGCTGCCTTATTTCTACTCAATATTTATTATTTAAACAAAACATTCTATTCAGAAAATTCCTATGATACAGATTATATACTCGAAAAAATAGAAGGATTTTCAAAAATATTTTCCGTAGATTATACAATGGCAATTTCTGATGATGAAAGAATCTCACCAAATTTAAAAGATACTTTTTTTAACCCTATTGAATTTTTTAGAATAGGTCGTGAATCATCAACATACTTATTGTATTCTGATTATGTAATTAGAACTTCTTCTGACGAAGCTGCTGATATGTTAGATAAATTAGAAGGAAGTGTTCACTTATTTAATTCCGAAACTCACACTTTAAGAAAAAAATATGACAATTATCAATATACAGAACATACAACTCAATGTAAATTAGTTGCAAAACTAAATAGGGAAATAGACGTTCAAAAATGAGCGTCTATTTTTTTACCCCAAAACCAGAAAGGATGTGATACTACGAAGAAATCACCACCGCCGGAGCGTTCCCCTCCACTTCCAAACCAGCACCCGAAACCAACCATCAAACACAACATTCAGAGAGGACAGGTACATCTATATGGAATTAAAATTCGTTATCCCCAACATGGAAAAGAC
>OGIW01000998.1_pt1 | contig 14235 bp, 8 predicted proteins | sample 1571921 | NCBI WGS metagenome assembly OGIW01 (sample SAMEA2582112, study PRJEB24529) | metagenome | biome: Human gut stool | place: China | collected 2011 | reverse complement strand
CCTTCCAAACAACCATAGCTTTCTTCATATCCGAACAGGAATTCATTGGAATGTTCCTGCTCAAAGAACTTAATCTGCTCACCAATATACTTAAATCCTGTAAGAGTTTCAATAAGTTTTACATTATAGGCTTTTGCAATTCTTTTTGCCATTTTTCCGGATACAATAGTAGTAACTACTGCACCATTTTCAGGGAGAATACCAAGCTCTTTCTTTTGAGAAAGAATATATTCCAGAATAATCATGCCTGACATATTTCCTGTAAAACTCTTATATTCTCCGTCTGAAGGATCTTTTGCATAAATGCCTAAGCGGTCAGCATCCGGGTCTGTAGCCAAAATTAAATCTGCATCTTTTTCTTTTGCAAGTTCTAACGCTAATGCAAATGCTTTTTTATCTTCCGGATTTGGATAAGGAACTGTAGGGAAGTTGCCGTCAGGAAGCTCCTGTTCTTTTACCACATATACATTTTCAAATCCCAATTCTTTTAAAATGCGACGTACAGGGAGATTACCTGTTCCGTGTAAAGGAGTGTACACAATCTTAATCTTGTCTGCCTGACGTTTGATTGCTTCCGGACGTAATACCAGTTTCTTCAAAGCTTCAATATAACAATCATCCATGTCAGAACCAATAATTTCACAAAGTCCTGCTTCCATCGCTTTCTCACGATCCATGGTTTTTACTTCGTCATAAGATTCGATTGCATTTACTTCTGCAATGATATCTTTGTCGCGAGGCGCTGTAATCTGAGCACCGTCTTCCCAGTATACTTTATATCCATTATACTCTGCCGGATTGTGGCTTGCTGTAATAACCACACCTGCTGTACAGCCAAGTTCTCTAAGTGCAAAGGACAGCATTGGTGTGGGGCGAAGTTCAGGGAAAATATATGCCTTGATGCCGTTTGCAGCCATACAAAGAGCTGTTTCCCATGCAAATTCTGTGGATTTATTTCTGGAGTCATAAGCAATGGCAATTCCTTTTTCCTGTGCATTTTCTTTCAGGATATAATTTGCCAAGCCCTGTGTTGCTTTTCTTACTGTGTAACGGTTCATTCTGTTTGTACCCGCTCCGATGATACCACGAAGACCGCCTGTTCCAAATTCCAGATTTTTATAAAATCTTTCTTCTATTTCTTCTTCATTATCAGAAATATTTTTTAACTCTGCCTTTGTATCCTCATCAAAATAAGGGGATTCACACCAAAAATTATAGCTTTCTCTAATATCCATATCTCTTTTCTCCTTAAAAAAGACTTAATGTTTCACTTCCCACAATCTGTCCCAGTTCTTCCAAAATAATTTGTACTCTGCCCGGCTCTACAGTAAATTTCATTTCAGAATCCCAAACTGCAAACGCTTCAAAAGGTAATAAAATTTTTACTTTTGTACTTTCTCCCTTTTTTAGCCATACTTTATGAAAACCTTTTAACTCTTTTACACGACGCACTACGCTTCCCTGCTCCCCTGCAATATATACAAGAGGTACTGCATAGCCATCCTGTGCACCGATATTTTTAATAGTCATCTCCACTTGAACACCATTATCTTCCTTTACAAAAGATACATCAGCGTATTCAAATTCCGTATAACACTTTCCATATCCGAATGTATATGCAGCTCCATCCGGTATATTATAGTAATGCATGCTTCGATAGGAATTCTTATAATTATAGTAAACCGGAAGCTGACCGCTACATCTTGGAAGAGATACAGGAAGTCTTCCTGAAGGATTTACGTCTCCGAATAAAATTTCTGCAATGGCTTTTCCGCCCTGCATACCCGGATAAAACGCATACAAAACAGCATCTGATTTTTCTGCTATCGTGTCAAGAGCATAAGCTCTTCCACCAATAATTACAGTAATCACCTTAGAACCTGTAGCAAATATTTTTTCTGCCAATTCTCTCTGTTCAATAGGAAGAGAAAGTTCTGACGTATCAACACCTTCTCCACAATCCATAGAAACACCATGCTCAGAAATTGCAGCTCCGTTCGCATCAAAAGAAACTTCTCCAAAGCGACTGGAAGAACCACCTAATACCAAGATTGTAATATCAGATTGTTCTGCAAGCTTCACCGCCTCTGTCTGTTCTTCCTGCGTACCCTCAAAAACACCGCAACCTCTGGCATAGACTACATTATCTCCGAAATAAGAACGTACACCATCTAATACAGTGCTGCACTTCTCTCTTTTCACCTGTGGACTATAATCGCCCAACTGATTATAAACGGCATCAGCATTTGGTCCGATTACTGCAATTTTCCTTTGCTCTTTTGAAAGAGGTAAAATCTGATTTCTGTTTTCCAGAAGGACAACGGACTCTCTGGCAATGTCTAAGGCTTGCGGATACTTTTCATAAGAATAATCTTCCAATTTCTGATTTTCATCTAAAAGAGGGTGTTTAAAAATTCCTCTTTTAATTTTTAATTCTAATACCCTAAGAACTGCTCTGTCAATATCTTCTTCTGTAATGTAGCCATTTTCAAGAGCCTCTTCCAAACGTCCATAAGCTTCATCCCACAGTCCAATGTCCTCGCCGGTCCGCTTCCGCAATTGTGCCAAGTGAACACAATCACCTGTTACAACATTCAACTGGTCAATAGCACAGCCGTCTGCCATTACTACTCCCTCAAAGCCCATTTCATCTCTTAAAATATCTGTTAAAAGATGGCGGTTTGCATGGCAAAATACTCCATCAATTTCATTATAAGCTGCCATAACACCGTCAACTCCCGCATCAGCACAGGCTTTCATTGCTGGAAGATGGATTTCCCGAAGTTCTCTCTCTCCGATTCTTGCTGCACTGGCATTGATACCTCCGGTACATTCGCCCTGTGCTGCAAAGTGTTTTGCCACTACGGAAACACCCTCATCTTGAACTGCTTTTACAACCTGTTCTGCCATTTTTGAGCAGAGATATGGGTCTTCTGAAAAACATTCTTCACTACGTCCCCAACGTGGATCTCTCACCACATCAAGCAGAGAAATCAATGCCAAATCTACTCCCATCTCACGAAGCTGTTTACCACAAACACTATAAGCAGAATGAATCAATTCTGTATTAAATGTTGCTCCCATATTCAGATTTACGGGAAGAAGATAGCTGTCAAGGGCTTGATGCCCATGAGGACATTCTGTGCTTAATAATGCGGGAATACGCAGTCTGGAATGTTCCAGAACGTATTCCTGCATCTTGTTGTATGCCTTTACGGCGTTTTCGCCGTAAAGACCATTTTCATAATTCTTCTGAGACCAGGGATCTGCACGATAGAGACCGTACAAAGTTCCAAGCCCTCCGTACTTCTCTACTTCATCTTCAAACTCCTGACTAAAGGAGATTTCTTCCCCGTTTCTCTCATAGATACCAAAACCATAAAGTTTTTGATTTAACTGTCCAATTTTTTCCTGCAGAGTCATTTTGTCAAGTAATTCTTTTGCCTCGGCACTGTAAGTATTTTTTTTCATTATTTTAACCTCACCCTATAGGTCTTAATTTCATAAGGTTTCACAGATACAGTAAAGCTGTTGCCGCAAGCCTCGATATCAGCCTCTTTTTCTTCCATAAGATTACATTCTTCTACACTTTCCAGCATTCCTTCAGCAAAAGTCAGAGTTACTTTTGTCAGGCTGTTTTCACAGTCATAAAGTCTGACAATCATGCCATCTCCATTTTCTGCCGGTTTTACTGTCTCTATAATAATATTATCTTTATCTGTAGAAATAAAGGATTTACCTGTATTTTTCAATTCTCCTTTTGTTGCATAGGCTGGCTGATTGAGTTTATAAGCTTCCTGTACAGTTCCTGCAGCAGACCACATTTCTTTATGTGGATATAAAGCATAAGTAAATACGTGTTCTTCCTGATCTGCAGTCTTATTTGGCTCAATACCTGATTTAATCAGTGTAAGAGCAATATTGCTGTCTTTTGCAGAGTAACCGTATTTACAGTCATTCAACAGGCTGACGCCATAGTGACCTTCGGAAATATCCATCCATTTCTGTCCACAGCTTTCAAATCTTGCTTCATCCCAGCTTGTATTTCCATGAATTTTTCTTTTCAGATTACCAAACTGTACTTCAAAAGTTGCCTCATCTGAGTGAATATTTACAGGGAAGTGAACCTTCAGTAAATGCTGATGTTCTTTCCAGTCTACCCATGTAGAGAAATCAATTCTTCTGCTGTCTGCATAGAAATGAATTTCCTGTTTAATAACAGAATTGCTGATTGTACGCTGAATTTCCAAAGTAGCACGTACAGGGCCTTCCTCTATCCACTGAATTTTATCTGCTTTTTCAGCATCCCAGTATTTTTCGGAATAGTACATATCAATATCCCAGCAATCATAGTGCATTGGCTTGTCTTCATACATACGAAGGAGATTTCCCTTTTCTCCGGCTTTTAATACTTCGCGGTCACACTCTTTGTCATAAATAGAAGTAAACAGACCGTTTTCATCAATAGAAATACGATAAAACGGAGTTTCTATTCCATTTTCTGTAATCTGAATTCTGGAAGCTTCTTCCTTAACAGTATCTAAAAGCTGTAAAGTTTTTCCGCCTTTTGCAGGAATATCTGTAATATATGCAACTGCTCCCTGAGCTGTTTCCTGTACCGGATAAATCTTACCGCTTTCATCAGTCAATGCTGCTGCATGGCAATCGCCTAAGCTTACAACATCATTTCTATCAAATCCTAATGTATTAAATACACTGATTTTATCCTGTCCGCCATCCATAAGAAGATTTAATTTTTCTGCAATCATTTCTGCCAGACGACTTTCAATTTCTGCATATTCTTTCTTAGTTACTTCGTATACTTCTGCAATAGAAGAACCTGGTAAAATATCATGGAACTGGTTCAGAAGAACTGTTCTCCAGATTTTATCCATTTCTTCTTTTTCACTTGTTCCTGTAAGCACTTCTAATAATTCTGCATCCATTAAAAGCTGCTCACATCTGCGGTTAGAGCGTTTATTTCTTCCCATAGAAGTATAAGTTCCTCTGTGGTATTCGAAATAAAGTTCTCCTTCCCATACAGGCAGGCTCTTATTTCCTTCCACACGCTCCTCAAGCTCTTCGAAATAATTTCCGGCAAACTCCTGACGTACCTTTGGAATTCCACGAATGCCTTTTTCCATACGTTTAGAAGATTCCAACTTTTCTCTTGTAGGACCGCCGCCACCATCGCCATATCCAAATGCGATAAGAATGTCATTGTTAATATCCTTATTCTGATAGCGATGCCATCCACCCAAAATAGCGTCTGGATGCAACATACCATTATAAGTTGTAAAGAAATCAGCTTCACTCTGTCCTACACCTAGAGTAGTAATCAGATGAGTGAAAATTTCACTTCCGTCAATTCCTCTCCACATCATTGTGTCATAAGGAACTTTATTAATCTGATTCCATGCCAGTTTTGTAGTCATGAAGTATTTAATACCGCTCTTCTTCATAATCTGAGGAAGTGCTCCTGAATATCCAAATACATCCGGAAGCCATAAAATACGGCTGTCAATGCCAAATTCATCTTTAAAGAACTTCTTTCCGTAAAGGAACTGACGTACCAGTGACTCACCGCTTGTTAAATTACAGTCAGCTTCTACCCACATTCCGCCTTCCGGTTCCCATCTGCCTTCTTTTACACGCTCTTTAATCTTTTCATAAGTTTCCGGATATCTTTCTTTCAAAAATTGATACAGAGCCGGCTGACTGGACATAAATTTATATTCCGGATATTCATCCATATATTTCAGTACTGTGGAAAAACTTCTTGCAACTTTTTCTCTTGTCTGTGCCACTGTCCAAAGCCATGCCACGTCAATATGTGTATGTCCGATACAAGAAGCAATAACATCCTCGTATCCACTCATATCTTCATATAATGCTTTTTGAATATAGTTATGAGCTTCTTCTATAGACTGATAAAAACTGTCAGAATAAGGTGTACGCAAATCCAAAAGATTAACCGTATTATTCAGGATTGTACGCAAATCCTTTCTCACTTTATCGTCTTCCTGCATTCTGGAAAATCCCTGAAGTGGAACAACAATATCATAATAAATTTCATTGATTTTTTCGTCTACTTCTACTGCTTCCATTGTAAATGTCAGTTCAGCAAACATAACACCTGTGTATCCCTGTAAATCAATGGTGTATGTTTCACCCTCTTTTGCACATCTTTCCAACATCACTGTCTGATGATTAAGGTCCATTCCCTGTGTCATCTGTCCATTTACAAACAGTAAAAACTGTGGGTTTTTCGCATAATCCCAGTGGTCTACCTGTGTTGCTACCTTGAGGTAAAGAGTCTTTCCGTCCATGCTCTTTGGAACAGTATATTCTGCTCTGAACCAATAATGTTCATCCGGTCCATACCAATGCATAGTCTTGCTGTCAAACTCTTCCCACGGTTCTGCTGACTCATCTGCTTCATGAGGGTAAAAATATAATCCCTTCTTATAAACAACTCCATTTACCGGTTCTTTTTTTACAAAAGCTAATTCTTTTAATTCATTGCATATTACGGAAATTCTGTCTTCAATAAATCTCATGCTATTGCATCACTCCTTATACCTATTATTTCTCCTTACGGAGGGTTTGCATCTGGGAATATCAATACATTTTTAGCGAATTTGTCGAGCACGCTTTGAGATTACAAGCTCAAAGCAAGCGCAGACTGAGCATAAAATGTATTGATATCCTCAAGATGAAAATGCTCCCAGATGCATCTAATGCACCTGGAAGCACTTTCCTGTTGTGAAACTATCCAACAGGTTCATTAAAAAGCATTTTCTTTAATATATTTTAACATATCATCAACAGTTGTAAAGGCAAGACCTGTAACTGTATCTGCACAACCATAATAAATTGCAATTCTTCCTGTATCAGCATCTGTAAGAGTTGCACATGGGAATACTACGTTCGGTACATCTCCTACACATTCATATAATTCGTAAGGTCCTAATACATAAGCTTTAGAACGTGCAATTACTTTCCATGGCTCGTTTAAGTCTAAAAGTGCTGCACCCATACGATATACAAATCCGTTACATGTATTGATAACACCATGGTAAATCAATAACCATCCTTCATCTGTCTCAATCGGAACAGGTCCCGGACCAATCTTTGTAGACTGCCATGCAGAGATATCGCCTTTTTCTGTGGACATTACGTGTCTGTGGTGTCCCCAGTATTCCAGATCAGGGCTCTGACTGCAGAAAATATCACCGAATGGTGTATGTCCTGTATCACTTGGTCTGCTCAACATCATATAATTTCCATTGATTTTTCTTGGGAAAAGCACGCCATTTCTGTTATATGGTAAAAATGCGTTTTCTAACTGATGGAAAGTCTTAAAATCAAAAGTATAAGCTACACCGATTGTTGGTCCATGATATCCGTTACACCATGTAATATAGTATCTGTCTTCGATAAAGCAAACACGTGGATCATAACGATATTCTCTCTTTGTAACTTCAGAATCGCCTTCAAAAGTAATTGGCTCATGGTTGATTTCCCAGTTGATACCATCTTTGGAAAATCCTGCAAAGATATCCATACTTACACATTTGCTGTCACATCTGAAAACACCTGCAAAGCCATCTTTGAAAGGTACAACGGCACTGTTGAAGATACTGTTAGAACTTGGAATATCATTTCTATTAATGATTGGGTTTTGTGTGTATCTCCAAATCGGCATATTATAATTTTCAGGCTTTTCCTGCCATGGAATATTTTTTAATGAATTTCCAATAATCTTTGACATTTGTCCTCCTCGTCAGAACAGGGGCATCCTCCATTTTTTAGAAAATGCCCCCACTCATTATGTTTTAGCTAATTTTATTTTGCAGCGTCAATCTGTTTCTGTGCTTCTGCACGAATTGTTTCCCAACCTGCTGTTTCCAGTTCCTTTTCGATTGTTTTAATCAGTTCTCTTGGATCCTGAGCGCCTGTGAAGAATTCTGAATAGTATTTTTCGTATACGGCACGGCAGTTTGCAAGTTCTGTTTCAATCTTAGATGTATCAAGGTTAAATCCAAGTAATACAGATGGTGTTGCATTTTCATTTAATTCTTTAACTTCATCCCACTGGTTGAATGTTTCAATTGCCTGCTGAGTTACATTAAAGAATGTACCCTGTGTATAACCAGCCATTCCCCAGTCTGTAGTCAGTCTGTTTACTTTTCCATCATCTGTGTATTCGAAGTCAGAACCTTCTACACCATAATAGAATAAGTCACGTACTTTAGAATCTGTGTTAACTAAGTTTAATAACTGTAAAGCTTTTTCTGGATTTTTACATCCTGAATAAATACCATTGATAGAACCACGTACTGTTGTGTTAGAAACAACTGTATCACCATATTTTACTGCTACACAGTTGTTAATACCATTGTTTGGTCCCCATGTAGTAGTTGCGGCTCCGCTCCATCCCTGTGCTGTAAAGAATGTTCTGTATTTATTAGAGTCATCAGCTGTTGGTGCATCACCATTGATAAGACCTTCTTTGTACATTTTATGTACAATATCAAGGTTTGCTAAAATTTCTTCATCTGCTAATGGGTTTACTACTGTCTTGCTTTCATCTGTGTATTTAACACCTAATACTGGTAAGCTTGCACTTAAATCATCAAATCCAAGGTTAACAAGGAAGTTTGCACCGTTTTTAGACATATAGTATGGAGCTGTTCCTTCGCCTTCTTTGATTGTTTTTAATGCATCATACAGAGAATTGAAGTCAGTGATTGCATTAACATCAATGCTGTATTTATCTGCCATATCCTGATCCCAAACAAAGTATTCTGTAAGGGAACTATCTTTGTAAGATGGAACACCATAAATTTTTCCATCAACTTTCATTGCTGTCCAGTAATCTTCTGGAATCATTTCGTACAGTTCAGGTGCTTCTTTTGGTAACATTTCTGTTAAGTCCATTAAAGAGCCGTTTGCGATTTCTGCATTGTAACGTGTCTGGTCTGTGAAGAGAATATCAAAATATTCACCAGAGTTTGTAATAACACTTCTTCTGTTATCCCAGTCACCCCATGGAACGATTTCCATTTCTAAGTTTACACCAATTTTTTCTTCCAGGTATGGATTAATCTGTTTCAGCCATTCGTCATAATTCTTAGGCATACCATTTCCTACCTGAATCCATTTTAATGTTACAACATCACTTGAGCTTTCACCTTTTTTAGCCTCTTCTTTTTTGCCGTCTGAACCGCATCCTGCTAAAAGTCCCATGCTCATTGCAGCTACAAGTCCTAAAGCAACAACTTGTCTTTTTTTCATTGTAAAATATCCTCCTTTAGATTTTTTAATTTTTAATTTCACCGGAAGCCGGATATTGCTTCCGGAAAATATCGTTTCATTGTATCAGCCTTTTACAGCTCCTACTGTAAGACCTGAAATAAAGTATTTCTGGAAGAATGGATAACAGCATGCAATCGGAACGATAATAATCACTGCCATTGCCATTCTCGCACCTTCTTTTGGCATAGAGTTTATATACTCAGTCATACTAACTCCAAGCGCCGGATTGCTTAACATAGCCTGCATATTTCTTTCGAAGTGATCCAACAATGCCTGTAAAGAATACAGAGATGAATCAGTAATATACAGAGATGACTGGAACCAGTCATTCCAATAACCAAATGTAAGGAACAAAGCGATTGTTGCCAACAGCGGTTTTGACAGTGGCAAAGCAATCTTTCCGAAAATCTGGAACTGTGTAGCGCCATCAATCTGGGCGGACTCAATAACAGACTCCGGTATATTCGTTCTAAAAAATGTCTTACAAATGACTACGTTAAATGAAGATACACACAGCGGAAGTATCAATGCCCACATCGTATCCTTCAAATGCATGAACTGTGTATTTACCACGTAAGATGAAATCATACCACCATTGAAAACCATAGGAATGAAAACCAACATAGTAAAGAAGTTGTTCAGCTTATAACTACGTCTGGAAATGACATATCCCATTAAAGTTGTTAAAGCAACACCTAATACAGTACCGACTGCTGTTACGATTACAGAAACTCCGAGAGCATCAACAATCATAGAAATTTCACGCCCTAAGAATTTATAAGCATCCAGTGAAAATACTTCCGGAATAAAACGATAACCGTTCTGTGCAATAGACTCTTCTGATGAAACGGAAATCATGAAAACAAAAAATACCGGAATAATACAAACCAATGCCAATAGGATGAATATAATGTTAAAAATTGCGTTAGTGCCTCCGGAAATTCTATTCAATTTTGAAGACTCCGCAAGATCTAAATCTTTTTTATTTTTCGCCATTTTCACACCTCCTATATAATTGCACTGTCTTCGTCTAATTTTCGCACAATCGCATTAGCAACTAAAATTGTAATACAACATGCTACTGACTGGAAGAAGGTTACTGCTGAAGTCATACCAATCGGTGTTGAGGACTGCAGCATGTTAAATACCTGTGTATCGATTGTTGCTGTCGTATTAAAGATAGAACCGGTTGCTCCCTGAGATAACTGGAAGAACAATCCAAAGTCTGAATAAAAGACTTTACCTACATTCAAAATAAACATCATAATAATAACATTTTTCAAGCAAGGCAATGTAATGTATCGTACCTGCTGACGTTTATTTGCACCGTCCATAACAGCCGCTTCATATAAGGTAGTATCAATTCCTGAAATACTGGATAAATAAATAACCATGTTATATCCTGTACTTTTCCACAGATACATAAAGATTAAAATAGCTGGCCAAACGCTTGCTTTCATGTACCACTGAACCGGTTCATGCCCTCCGTCACGAAGCATTGTATTAATCAAACCATTGTCCTGATTTAAAAAGGCATCCAGGAAATAAGATGCTACTACCCATGACATAAAGTATGGGAAGAACATCAATGTCTGGTATACTTTAGAAGCTCTTTTATTGTGCAGCAAACTGATCATAATCGCAAATCCAACGGAAAGAATCATTCCGATTACAATAAATGCCAGGTTATAAAGAATTGTGTTTCTTAAAATAACAAATAAGTCATTGGACTTTATTAAGAATTCGAAGTTTTTAAAACCTGACCAGTCACTGTGGAAAACATTGTAAATGAAGCTTTCTCCCGCAGTCACTCTGTAATTCTTAAATGCAATAATCAAACCAAACATCGGCAGAAAACAGAATAATATGTACCAGACTGCTGTCGGAAGCGCCAGAATGGTCAGCTCCGTATCGTTTTTTGTCCAGCGATTTCTTTTTCTGAGTTTTTTTTCTTTCTTCAACTCCATTCCTCCTTATCTTTTAGTTTATGATTTCTGTTCCTCTCTTTTTATATTACGAACAGACTCCCGGTATATAATATTGCCGGGAACTCGGAATACACCTCCGCCCTTTTTCGCAGGGTTGCTCATGTGCTTTATCATACGCCGTGCTGCAAGTTTACCGATTTCTTCGATGTCAACTGCCACTGTAGTAAGCGGCGGACTGCAAACCTGTGCATAAATGGAATTATCAAATCCTGCCACAGAAATATCCTCCGGTATATGATAACCTTTTGCTGTTAATTCCTTAACCAACTGAAATGCCGTTTCATCACAGTTGCATACAAATGCAGTAGGCATTTCTTTCGGAAGTTCTAAAGGTATTGCCTCTCCTTCCTGACTGCGGTCCGGAATATTCCATACATCTTGGGGAGTAATATTATTTTCCAGCATACTCCTTACGTATCCCAGATAACGGTCTGTGATACTTGTAGTAGCTCCCACCGTTCCTACAAATCCAATCTCTGTATGTCCCTGATGTATCAGATAATTGGTAATTTCATAACAGCTGTAAATATTTTCTGTCACAACCGAGTCTGATTTATGAGTTTCATCATAGACATCCACATAGATTTTCGGAAGATTAACGGCATCTAATTGCTTTTTCACTTCCCAATCCAGTATTCCTAGAAATATCAGGCCATCAAATATTCCCGATGACTTAATAGTCTGCAAATCTCCTGCAAGACTATGTCGATTAGGTGATATCATCATGCTGGTACAGGAAGCTTTCTGAAGTTCACTAATAATTTTTTCATACATTGCCATGTAGAACTTGCCTTCGTCTCCGGAATTAAAACGATCGCTCATAATAATTCCGACTTTTTTCGTCTTCCTGTTTCCATAATTGGGAAGAACATATCCTGATTTCTCTGCCAAATCAGCGATTTTTTTCTTGAGAGCCTCGCCGACTCCTTCCTTGCCATTTAAGGCTTTGGAAACAGTAACTTTACTTACGCCCAGCTCATCTGCTATATCCTGCATAGAAACCGGTTTCTTCTCAGCCATAACATCCCCCTTTTCCCTAACATTTCTATAATGAATTTATCACTTTTTAACGTATTCGTCAATATACTTTAGCCTTTTCATATATAATGCACACTTTCGCAAAATAGTTTTTGTATATAATTACTAGTTTTATGAGAGTTACTTTTAACTTCACAACCTTTCCAATTACCTAACATCAGTTCACAAGACTGTAAACTTACTTAATATGCGGCAATTTCCGACCGTTAATAAAGAGATTGATAAGCCCTCCCACACCGGATATTAAGAATAAAACAGAAATACTCTTATATCCCAAAGACTGTTCGAAAACCGACTGTAAAGATGCACTGCATGCAGTTGTTAAGCAGCCCGCAACACTGATAATGGCTGCTGTAACTCCCAAATATAAAGTTTTCCCTGTGGCAGGGCTGGCAGAATACTGCAAATTTGTATTGGCAATTACCGTTCCTGAGTTACATGCCGTGGTAACAGTCATTAAAATAGGAGCAATAAATGGAGCACTTTCAGGGGTGACAAATGCCCATGACACCGTACACAAAAAGCCAATGGATGCGGAACGGTGAATGGTCCAATCCCACATGTGCTTGTCTGAAAACCGTCCCCACAGATAGCTTCCTGCCATTCCTGCTATTGCCGCCACAATTCCCGCACTTGCCAGAAACGTATGGCTCAGTCCCAGTACCCGAAGCTGGTATACAATTAAAAACGGCGTTGCAATACCGCCGGCAACACTGGAAAAAATATTATATAAAAGTAGCGGACGATAGCTCTTATCCTTCACAGGCTGAAGTACGTCTGATAACTGTACTCCTACGGTCTCCTCTACGGGACGCTCACATATATTTAATAAAAGCACTGCATCTAAAAGAGCCAATACCAGACATACAAGTCCTACGGTCTGATAACCTTGACTGTCGTTTCCTAAAGCCATAAGCTTATCCAGATGACGACTAAGTAAAAAAGTCACAATACTATTTACCCCAACTGCCAGAATATCCTTCTTTGCCATATATACCCCTCGTTCTTTTACGTCCACAAGGCTTATGGTCCACTGCTGAAGCCCCGGCGTTACAATACCGGCGCTTGCAAAGGCAATAATATACAGAGCAACTGCCGTTCCTACTCGAAAATTTGCACCTGATAAAAGTAATGGAAGCAAAAACATTGCCGCTACTGAAAAACGATAAATCACACATAAAATCCACATGATTGGTTTTCGATAACGAAACCTTTCAAATAAAAACGGAGAAAAAAACTGTAAAATACAGCCTAGCTGCGGAATTAAAGCAATGGAGGCACACGCAGCAACTGATGCCCCAAGATAGCAAAGATGCCCCGTCATAATATTGTTTGTTGCGACTGCATAAATAATTGATGCAACTGCACCTTCTATCATAATACCGCGGGCTCCAATCAAAAGTTCACGTTCTGTGGGATTTTGATTAGGAATAAATTTCTGTCTCAAATTCATATTCATCTCTTTATCTATATACCTCTCAAAATCATCAGATATTGCTGCAGATGTGCCTCCATCTGCAAATATTATAAAATTTTTTATCTTAGATCTTTTATCCTCTTGTCATTTTCACAAACAGTCCTTGCATAGCTTTTTCGGAAGTTTCTGTTTGCACATGAATTTTAATATTTCTCTTTTCACATTCTTCTGCAAATTCTTTACCAAAATAAGTAAAGCTCTTTGAAATCTGCCCACCGAAAATAATTGCATCAGGATGGAAATCTTCGATAACAGGAAGAATTGCAGCTATAATGTCATCTCCAAATTTCTTCCATGCTTTCAGAGCTGTTTCATCACCTTTCTGACATAAATCATAAAGTTCTTTTCCACTCTTAGGTTCTCCAAATACTTCCTTACAAATTCGTTCCAGTCCTCTTACTGAAATATAGT
>OGIW01000981.1_pt1 | contig 14614 bp, 15 predicted proteins | sample 1571921 | NCBI WGS metagenome assembly OGIW01 (sample SAMEA2582112, study PRJEB24529) | metagenome | biome: Human gut stool | place: China | collected 2011 | reverse complement strand
AGGTTTGGGGTTATGCTTCACAGTATCTGGAATTGCAGGAAGGTCTGAAAATCGTGGTTGTTCAACCTGGCATCATTGAACGCAACGGCGAACTGGTAATCCTGGACCAAAATTTGAAAGTAGATTAATTTTTTGAGCGCCGGAGTGGTACCTGTAGTTTTGGTTACATATGATATGCCGGCGAGTGTGGATTTGGAATTCTGGCTGCTGGAAAAAGCACATATTTATCTAAACTAAAAGGGAGGAAAAGATGGGCGAGAATTACTTGGATATGGCTGCTGTCATAGTAGTGTTTTTCACTCTTGGCATTTTGTTATCACGGCTGGGTGGTATTGGAGGAATTATTATAAAAATCAAAAGAATAATTTGCAGGTTAAAGGGACGTAAGGAGTAAGAAATAAATATTATGGAGAAATACAAATCAGGTACGAAGAATTCACTTCCGTACTGAGAGAACTAATCGGATATGACAGGGATTCGAAATGTTCCAAAGGCAGTATTGCAGGATTATACTTCCGCAATCGAAACACAGAAAGATTATCTTAAGCAACAACAGGTATTCTGTATGGATTGTTGGCAGATGTGTTTATTTTCCTGCTTTATCATCTGGTTCTTAGAAGGGTAATGGATTACTATATGGCTCATGTGCTTCAATTCTTACATCTGACTTCTAATGTTCCCAATCTGGTTTTAATCGGAATTATGGTGATGAATGTGGGGATTGCGGTAGTAGCCGTAATGTTTCCGGCATGGAAGATGGGAAGAGAAAACATTATTAATGAGATAAGGAAATAAATTCAATTAAACAATAAAATGTGAAAACTCGCAAGAGAAAGGGAAGTTCATTATGCTGGCATTATATTTATTCTTTGACAGACTGTACGTGATAAGATATAAAGATTTCAAGACAATGAAAAAATGAGGAACATGAATGGATGCGATACTATTTAAAATGCTCAGCAGAAGCATAATCATTTTTGCAATGGTGATCACCCTGTTTTTCTTTTTTATAAAGAGAAAAAAGTTTCACAGTAAATTGACAGATAAAGAAGATACCGTCTTAAAGATTATTGCAGTAATTCTTGTATGTATATTCCTGTATAAAATGTTTCTGCCGATCATTCTGGACATTCCCTGTTATAGAAATGGTCAATTTGAAACTATTACTGGGTATGCTAGGGACAATGCTCATGGAAAAGGAAATGATAGAAGTGTTAGGATTATCTGTATAGATGATAATCATGAAGAATATGTAGAATTTCCTTATTCCAAGGGAATTAACAAGGGAGACCTTCTGACTGTGAAATATTTACCCCATTCGAAATATGGAATCCTGATTTCAGTAAATAATAATAATGTTGCTTTGGAATAATTGAGCGAGGAGGGAACACTTTATGTTTGGATTTAAGAAGAAAGAACAGAAACCATTATGGATTATGGGAAAAGATGTAATGGATATCATCCGATTGGACTATGACGAAGGAATGTCCTTTACCCTGATTGAATTTCATTATCAGGGAGGTGCTTATCTTATGGGTTCCTGTGTGATTCCGCCGGATGCAGAAGAGCGAAAAGAAAATATTTCCTTTGTATTTCAGGATCAGGTTTTCCAGGATTTCGATGAATTTCAGGCAAAAGCATGTATTAAGGGAATCCGGATTTCTGAATTAGAAGAACCCATTGAGGTTATACGGGCAGGAATCATCGGAAATGACACTATGCTGAAGACACCCTGGGGAGAAACAAGACTTGCAAAAAAAGCGCTGAAATAATAACGGCATATAATCTTCCTGACCTCTTCCTCAGAGCATCATAATGAAAGCGTTTTTGGAATAAAATGTTATTGATGAGATCCGGTAATAATGTTCTCAATTGTTGTTTTATATTTTCAGAAAAATATATACAAAAATAACCGGATACTATATAATGCTTCTTGAAACCAAGTACGAGTGGGAAAAAGTAAAATGAAAAAAATAATACTGATTGTAGAAGATGATAAAGAATTAAATGCATCCTTATGCTACGCTCTGGAAAAAGAGGGATACTTAACCGTTCCGGCATTTTCTTTACAGGAAGCTAAATCTAAATACGAAGAATTAAAAAGCAGAGAAATGCCACAATTACTTATACAGGATGTAAACCTTCCGGACGGAGAAGGGTTTGCTTTTTGCAGATGGCTCAAGAAGCAGTTGGAAATCCCAGTGCTTTTTCTGACAGCCAGGGATCTGGAGGAAGATGCTCTGAAAGGTTATGATGTAGGTGCCGAGGATTATATTACCAAACCTTTTTCTATGAAAATTCTCCTGAGAAAAATCTCGCTTATTCTGAATCGTAATCAAACAGAGGAAAAAAAGCGATATGACGATGGAAATCTGTATATTGACTGGGAAAAAGCCAGAATTATGATAGGAAAATCAGAATGTACGGTAACTCCAACAGAATTTCGTCTGTTAAAGATACTTGCTGAAAATAAAGGGAATCTTCTGACCTATGATGTTTTGTTGGAACAGCTATGGGACTGTAACGGGCAGTTTGTAGATAAACATACTCTGGCAGTAAATATCAATCGACTTCGTAAAAAAATAGAAGACGCGGAACACAAATACATTTCAAATGTATATGGAATGGGGTATCAATGGGTTGGATAAAACGAAAAGACGCGGAACTTTTTGCGGATCAGGTGGAGGAAGCGCTGGATACTATCTTGTCAGGCAGGGAACTGAAAGAACCAGAAGAGGTAACAGAGGATACTCTCTGGGGAAAATGCGGGGAGAAATTCTGGCGGTTATCCCAGGTCTGGAACACAAAGGAAACACAGACAATTCAGGAAAAAAAACAGATGAAGAGTCTTATTTCTGATATTTCTCATCAAACAAAAATTCCATTAGCTAACATAAAGCTTTATCAGGAGTTCCTTCAGGAAGAGGAACTTTCTGAGAAAGGTCGGGTATTTTTAAGGCAGATGGAAGAGCAGACAGAGAAGCTGGGCTTTTTACTTCAGAGTATGGTAAAGATGTCAAGATTGGAAAATGGGATTATTCAAATTAAAAAAGAACAGCGCAAACTGCAGGAGACGTTAACAGCAGCCGTAAGTCAGGTTGTACCTGCAGCTTCCCGAAAAGAAATATCACTTCATGTTGACTGCGAGCCGGATCTGTTGCTGAAACATGACCGGAAATGGACAGAAGAGGCAATTTTTAATGTTCTGGATAATGCTGTAAAATACACAAATCCAAAGGGAAGGATTGCAATTCAGGTTATCCATCAGGAGATTTTTACAAAAATCAGTGTAAGGGACAACGGAAAGGGAATTCTTCCGGAGCGCCAGGCAGAAATCTTCACACGCTTTTATCGGGAGCCGGAGGTCCATGACAATCATGGTGTCGGAATAGGTTTATACCTGACAAGGAAAATTTTGGAACTGCAGAATGGCTATATCGAGGTACATTCAGAGGCTGGTAAAGGTTCGGATTTTTGTCTGTATCTGCCGAATGAAGGATAAAAAAATCAGACGTTCAAAAATCACAGTTTTGTGACAATGTTAGATTGTGACAGGATTGTGATTTTTTCTTGCTATGATGTAAATAAGTCACAAGAAAGCAAACGATTAAGTATATGGAAAAGGAGACGATTATGGAATCTTGGATTGTAGAAACGAAAAATTTGAAAAAATATTATCAGCTGGGAGACAATACGATAAAAGCACTGAATGATGTGGATTTTCGAGTGAAGCCACAGGAGTTTGTTGCTATTATAGGGAAATCCGGAAGCGGAAAAAGTACGCTGATGCACATGATTGGCGGGCTGGACGTACCCACCGGAGGAGAAGTAATTGTTGCAGGAAAAAATCTGGCTGGTCTTTCGAAGGAGCAGCTTGCCATATTTCGGAGAAGACGGGTGGGATTTGTTTTTCAGAGCTATAACTTAGTCCCGGATTTAAACGTATATGAAAATGTTGTTTTACCCATAGAATTAGATGGCAAGCGAATCGATCAGAAATTTGTGGACGGAATTTTAACTCTTCTTCAATTGACAGATAAGAAAGAAGCACTTCCGTCTGCTCTCTCGGGAGGGCAGCAGCAGCGTGTGGCCATTGCCCGGGCAATCGCGGCAAAACCTCAGATTCTTCTTTGTGACGAGCCAACCGGAAATCTGGATACTGCCACCAGTCATGATGTTATGGGACTTTTGAAAATTGTGGCAAAACAGTTCCATCAGACGATTATATTAATCACTCATGACAATGACATTGCTCAGATGGCAGACCGCATTGTCCGGATTGAGGATGGAAAAATTATGAAAGGAAGTGAGTTCCATGCTGAAGAATAATAATCAGCCAGTGATAAAACGCATAGCAAAAACGAATTTGAAGAGCAATTTTCGTCGCAGCATTGCCATGATTTTTGCAGTCCTGCTTTCCTCATTTCTTTTATTCAGCGTATTTACAGTAGGTCTTACCTATCTGAAAATGAACAAACTCCAAAATATCCGTTTAAATGGGGCAGATTTTGATGCGGTTCTGTATGGAGTGACGGAGGAACAGAAAACAATTCTGGACAACGATGAGAATGTAAAACAGTTTGGAATTTTAACTGTTGCCGGAGCAGTCCGGGAAACTGAAACGGACAAAACGCCTGGTGTAGGACTGTTGTATGCAGATGCAGTATTATGGGATGATATGATGTCACCTACCAGAACATTTCTTCAGGGGAAATATCCGACTAATGAAAATGAAATCATGGTTACAGAAGAAGCCCTGAAAAAGTGTGGATTTGAAAATAAAAAAACAGGGGATGAAATCACTTTTGTATACGAAATTAAAGAGAAACGCCAGGAGAAAACCTTCCAGATCAGTGGAATATGGGGTGGATTTGGTATTGTTGATAACTTTTTTGTCTCAAAAGCTTTTTGTGAACAGGAAGGAATTGAGGAACTGTATAATAGCCGGTGCGATATTTCTTTTGAAAAAAGATGGATGTCCGAGGAAGAACAGCAAGCATTTATTGATAAAATGGAGCTTGGAAAATCTCAGCGACTGTTCTATGTATACGAATTCGGCAATGCTGCAGAAATATTCTGGGGAATCGCAGGAATCGTGGTTGTTACCTGTTTAAGTGCTTATCTGCTGATTTATAACATCATGTATCTGTCTGTGGCAGGTAATATCCGCTATTACGGATTGCTGCAGACCATTGGAATGACTGGAAAACAGATTCGGAGTCTCATAAAAAAACAGATGATCTGGATTGGTGGAATCGGAATCAGTCTGGGACTTTTTCTTGGTTTTTTTGTTTCTTTTTCTTTGATTCCGATTGCGATAGAGTCTTTGGGAATGAAACAGGAGCAGACCGGTCAAGTTCAGGTGGTCTTCCACCCGGCTGTCTTTTTACTGACAATTTTATTGACTGGGTTTTCAGTCTGGTATGCAGCCAGAAAACCCATGCGTCTTGCTGAATCCAGTTCACCCATAGAAGCCCTGGGATACCGTCCGGTTTCCGGTATCAGAAAAGGGCATACGACGAAAAAAGGGAATCTGATACGTCGGATGGCAGTGGAACAGCTGACAAGAAATAAAAAGAAGACGGTAGTTACCATGCTCTCCCTGTCAGCCAGCCTTTCGGTATTTGTCTGCCTGATGATTTTGCTTCATACCCAGTCTGCCCGGGAATATGTCTATAACTTCAGAGGACTTGATATGGTTGTTGCCAATGATACCATCCAAAATGTAGTTGTAGAACAGGATGAAGAAGGAAAAAAACAGCTCCAAGGGGTAAAACAGATTTTAAACCAGGAGATTCTGGATAAGATCAAAAAAACGGATGGTGTTTCAGCTGTCTTTCCTGTAAGCTGTGTTTCCACTGTGATTCCTTGGGAACCGGAAGTATCTGATGTATGGATGAGAGAATTTTATGAGACCTGGATGGACATTCCCTATGAAAATGACCTTGAAGAATATAAGAATCATCCCGAAAATTTTGCTTCTGCTTTAATAGGCATCACAGAAGAAGATTTTCGTGCGCTGAATCAAGAACTGAAAGCACCTGTGGATGAAACTTCTTTTCTAAATGGTGAAACCTGCATTTTGTATCGGAACGGTTTATTTGATCTGGACGAAAAGAAGATGATAGGAAAAAACATCCTATGTGGAGAATATGAAAATCCAGAAAACACGCGTTCCTTTAAAATTGTAGCGCTGACAGACATCAATGATTATACAGCTCTCTTGGGCTATCCACCAACCATGATTGTCATTGATAAGGCAGTTTCAAGCTTCGCTAAAGAGCCGATTATTTTTAAAGTAGGAATCCAGTATGAGAAGGAATTTGATGAAAGAGCGGAGGCAGCAGTGGAAAATATTCTCAGGAAAAGTCCGAATGCGTCAGATTTTTCTTGGGAATCTAAGATCGGACAGGCTGAAATCGTAGAAAAAGCTCAGGGACATATGGCTGAAATTGGTTTTGGAATTGTTGCGATCCTGGCGGTAATCGGGATAATGAATTATATCAATACTTCAGTGGGAAATATCCAAAGCCGTCGAAAAGAGATTTCCATTATGGAAAGTGTGGGAATGTCAGAACACCAGGTTAGAAAAATGCTTGTGTGGGAAGGGATATTCTATACAGGAGGCGTTATTCTGCTGACGCTGACTGCCGGTTTGGGTATTACATATGCCATTTATCAGTCTGTGAATTATATGGGAGCAGCTTTCTGGTTCCCAATGGTGCCGTTTTTCATAGCCTGTATCTTACTTTTAACCATATGTATCGCAGTTCCCTTGCTTGCGTATAAGCAGATGGAAAAGAGCGGAAGTTTGGTGGAACGTATTCGTGTGGAAGTTGAGTAAGGAAAATTAGTGGCAAAAAGGCAACTATTCTTCACTTGGAAATGATAAAGTATGCAAGGACAGCAGTCTGTGGTACCGACATCAGCTAAATTAAGTGAACAGACAAGAGCGGGGAAGAAAGCCAAAGAGGAAAAGGCGTCTGCCCCATTCGCAAACGCCTTTTGTTAGTGCGCTATTTAGCTGATGTCCCTTGCTTTCATTCTGTCCATTTCAGCCTGCCGCAATTTCTTATATTTTTCTCTGCCGGTGCCCCAATCACCCCAAAAAATAGAATTGGCTATTACAAACGGGAAAACATTTCTCAAGGTAAGCGGTACTCTGCCGCTTGCAAAAATCCAGATAGTTCCTACCAAAATGAGCATAGGGATAATGCCTCCCCATAAAGGGTTTTTCAGCTTTATACAAAGAAAATATTCCACAACGAAAAGTACTCCGGCAATCACAAATCCGATAATCAAATCAACCATATTTGTCTCCTTTAGCTAATATCTTTGGCTTTCATTCTCATAAGTTCCTTTCTGCGGTGCTGATGTCGCCCATCTATCCAAATAAGAAATTCTAAAGTAAGAAGAAAAGCACCCACAACAATGTAATTTGCAGTTTGTGATACCTGCATGACAAAGTACAAGATTATCATGACTGCAATCGAGAACAGAGGAACAACAGCCCCTAACTGCCATATTTTCCTTGTACTCAAATATTTTTGTACGCTGTATATGATAAGCGTAACGGCAACCGTACCCAAAAATTTCGACAACATAGATAACATAATTATTTCTTCCTTTCTTGTTTATATTTGTCAATGATGATTTTTGCGGTTTCTAAATCAATTCGGGAGTCAACTGCAAGTCCTTTAATAAAGGTGGAAAAGGGCTCTTCCTCTTTCTGGTCGCTCAATTCAATTTTCTGAATGAGTTTATCAAGACGCAACCGGACGGTAGGGTAAGACACTTCATACAACTTTGCAATTTCCTTAAGCGAACCGGATTTTAAGACAAAGTTCTTTAGGAATGTAACATCTTCCTGCTCTAAAGCAAGTAACCATTGCGGGATTTTATCTATCTCCATTTCAACCCTCATTTCTTTTTGATTTTAATTTTCTTTAGTATAACATAAATAATATTAAAGTCAATAGAAACCTTCAATATGGATTGAGAAAATCTCTATGATACAGTATAATAAAGTGTCAAGGAGGTATCTCTATGAAGGAAAAAATACTAATCATTGAAGATGATTTTACGATACAAACTAATCAAGCATCAAGAATGCCTAAGTAAAAAATAATATTACAATTTACAATAGATAAAAGTTGAATATCGTACAAGGAGAGCTAGGAGGAATGATAGAGTATATTAAACTATGTATGGTTCCGTTTTTAGTGAGCTCTGCGTTTACATGGATAATTACTTTAAATGTATGTATAGCGGAAAAGTATGATGGTAAAACAGCGCGTAAAATAAAATGCAAAAAAATGTTAATGGTATATCCGTATTTTGTAAAATATATGAGATTGAGGACGGAGATACTTTGTTACTTCATAAGTACATGGATTATTTTTAGATGTTCTGTTGATTGATAGAAAAAGATTTCCAAAATGGATGGAGCGGCAGTCTTGAAAGCTTTTTTCTATTGTGCTAGAATATATACTCAGTGCCATACATTATCATCGGAAAGATTGGTGATGTTTTTGCAGCGTGAGATAAAATTTTAGAGAGAGGTTTTCATACTTGAGTATAAACAAAAACACAAACGAAGAAAAAAAACATGGTCAAAACATGGTCAAATCAATATCTGGTTCTTCTGAAAGCCGTGTAAATACTGGATTTTCGGGTGATATTAGTGCATTATCTCCCATGATGCAGGAGTATGTAAAAACAAAAGAAGAATATCATGACTGTATTTTGCTATACCGTCTTGGAGATTTTTACGAGATGTTTTTTGAGGACGCATTAACTGCCTCAAAGGAACTGGAAATTACACTGACGGGAAAGGACTGCGGTCTGAAAGAAAGAGCACCTATGTGCGGTGTTCCCTTTCATTCTGTAGAAACATATATTAACCGCCTGATTGAAAAAGGATATAAAGTCGCCATCTGTGAACAGGTGGAGGATCCGAAAAAGGCCAAAGGACTTGTGAAGCGGGAAGTAGTGCGGATTGTGACACCGGGAACGACTTTGGATGCCACTTCCCTTGATGAAACAAAAAACAATTATCTTATGTCTATTGTTTATATAGAAGACCATTTCGGCTGTGCCATTGCAGATATTACAACGGGAGACTGTTTTCTCACAGAACTTGATAAAGCACAAAAGCTTCTCGATGAAATTAATAAGTTTACCCCTGCGGAAATTATCTGCAACGAGTCTTTCTTAATGAGCGGAGTGGATACAGAGGATTTAAAAAACAGGCTTGGAATCTGTGTTTTTTCCCAGGAGCCCTGGTATTTTGATGATGAGCTCTGTCGGAAAACATTAAAAGAACATTTTCAGGTAAATTCTCTGGAAGGACTTGGAATCGGTGAATTTGAGAGCGGTGTTTTGGCAGCAGGAGCGCTGTTTCTTTATCTTCAGGAAACGCAGAAAACAGCACTTTCTCACATGGCAACCATACGCCCTTATTCAGCGGAAAAATATATGCTCATTGACAGCTCCAGCAGAAGAAATCTGGAGCTTGTGGAAACACTTCGTGAAAAACAGAAAAGAGGCTCGCTTTTGTGGGTACTGGATAAAACCAAAACTGCTATGGGTGCAAGAACCCTGCGCTCTTATGTGGAGCAGCCTTTAATTGACCAGGAAGAAATTGAAAACCGCCTTTCCGCCATTGAGGAACTGAATGAACATCCCATGCTTCGTGATGAAATCCGGGAATACCTTCAGCCCATTTACGACTTGGAACGTCTTATCAGCCGTATCAGCTATAAATCTGCAAACCCCAGAGATATGATAGCCTTTGCTTCTTCTCTGGAAATGCTTCCTCATATCAAACAGGTTTTGAAAGAATTTTCTTCCCCTGTATTAAGACAGCTTGAGGAAGAAATGGACAGCCTTTTGGACATAAGCGGATTAATTAAACAGGCGATTGTAGACGATCCGCCTCTTGCTCAGAAAGATGGTGGTATTATCCGGGAGGGCTATCATGAGGACGTAGATAAATTCCGCCGCTCCCGTACAGATGGAAAAAAATGGTTAAGTGAACTGGAAGCAAGAGAGCGGGAGCGAACCGGAATCCGCACCATGAAAATTAAATATAACCGGGTATTCGGATATTCTCTGGAAATTACAAATGCGTTTAAAGACCAAGTTCCGGATAATTATATTCGAAAGCAAACACTTACAAATGCAGAAAGATACATTACGCAGGAGCTGAAAGAACTGGAGGATCTGATCCTTGGAGCGGAAGATAAACTGTATGCTTTGGAATATGAGCTTTTTTGCCATGTTCGAGATAAAGTGGGTGCAGAAGTTGTCCGTATTCAGCAAACTGCTAAGGCAGTTGCAGCTATTGATGTTTTAGCTTCTCTTGCTCTTGTCGCACAGAGAAATAATTATGTCCGTCCGAAAATTAATAATTCCGGCGTTATAGATATTAAGAACGGGCGCCATCCCGTTGTGGAACAGATGATTGAAAATGATATGTTTATTGCAAACGATACGTATCTTGACAATCAGAAAAAACGGATTTCCATTATCACAGGTCCGAATATGGCTGGAAAATCTACATATATGCGTCAGACTGCCCTCATTGTTTTGATGGCACAGATTGGAAGCTTTGTTCCAGCTGAAAAGGCAAATATTGGAATTGTGGATCGGATTTTTACACGAGTTGGAGCCTCTGATGACCTTGCAAGCGGTCAAAGTACCTTTATGGTAGAAATGACGGAAGTTGCAAATATTCTTCGAAACGCCACTTCAAAAAGTCTTCTGATCCTTGACGAAATCGGAAGAGGAACGAGTACATTTGATGGACTTTCCATTGCCTGGGCAGTTGTGGAGCACATCAGCAATACAAAGCTTTGCGGAGCCAAAACCCTGTTCGCTACGCATTATCACGAGCTGACGGAGCTGGAGGGAAAAATATCCGGCGTCAATAATTACTGCATCGCCGTAAAAGAAAAAGGAGACGATATTGTATTCCTTCGAAAAATCGTAAAGGGCGGAGCAGATAAAAGCTACGGCATTCAGGTGGCAAAGCTTGCAGGCGTCCCCGATACAGTTATTCAAAGGGCAAAAGAGCTTGTGGAAGAGTTAAGTGACGCAGACATTACAGCGGCTGTAAAAGATCTCACTGCTCCTAAGAAAAAGCAGAAGATACAGTACGACCAGGTAGATATGGCGCAGATGTCACTTTTTGATACGGTGCAGGACAACGACATTATTGACGAAATTAAAGGACTGGAAATTGGAAACTTAACGCCTATGGAGGCTTTGAATATTCTTTATAATCTGCAGAACAAAATTAAGAACAGATGGTGAGAAATTTGAAAAAAATTGCAGTTTTAGATCAGCATACCATTGATAAAATAGCGGCAGGAGAAGTGGTGGAGCGCCCTGCCTCTGTAGTAAAAGAGCTTGTAGAAAATGCAATTGACGCAGGCGCTACAGCCATTACAGTGGAGATCGCAGACGGAGGTAAGAAGCTGATCCGTATTACAGACAACGGTTCCGGCATGGAAAGGGAACAGGTTCCTGTTGCGTTTCTCCGCCATGCCACAAGTAAAATTGAAAAAGTAGAAGATCTGGAAACCATTTCTTCGCTTGGTTTCCGCGGGGAGGCTCTTTCCAGTATTGCGGCTGTTTCTCAGGTGGAGCTCATTACAAAAACCCCGTCTGCCATAAGCGGAGTCCGCTATGTGATAGAAGGAGGGCAGGAAAAAAACTTTGAGGAGATGGGGGCCCCTGACGGAACTACCTTTCTTGTAAGAAATCTTTTTTATAATACCCCTGCAAGGAGCAAGTTTTTAAAATCCGATACTACGGAGGGAAATTATATTAATACGCTGATGGAGCAGCTCGCTCTCTCCCACCCCGAGGTTTCTTTTAAATATATTCAGAATAAGCAGGTAAAGCTTCACAGTTCCGGCAATTATAATGTAAAAGATGTGATCTACAACATATACGGCAGAGATATTGCGAAATCCATTCTTGAGGTTTCTTACGAAAATGATTTTATGAAAATAGAAGGATTTGTGGGAAAGCCGGAGATTTCCAGAGGGAACCGCTCTTTTGAAAATTATTATATTAACGGAAGATATGTAAAAAACAATCTGATCACAAAGGCAGTGGAGGACGGGTATAAAGGATTTCTCATGCAGCATAAATTTCCTTTTGTCTCTCTTCATATTGAGATGGAAGGAAACGATCTTGACGTAAATGTGCACCCAAGAAAAATGGAGGTCCGTTTTGCGAGAGGGCCGGAGGTATACGACGCCATATATGATACGGTTCGTCGCGCGCTGACAAAGAGAGAGATGATTCCTGAAGTTTCTGTTGGAAGAGAAGAGCCGAAGTCTTTATTAAAGGCTCCTGTTCAAAAATCCGTGGAAGTTCCGGAACCTTTTGAAGTGAAACGAAGAATGGAAAAAGCAGAAATTCTTCGTGAAACGCCTCCGGTATATCAAACTCCGCTTACAAAAGAAGAGGAGCAGATGTTTTCCGGCACATTAAAAGAACGTAAAGAGCAAGTAATGAAAGAGGCGGAACGTAAAGAAGCAGTACAAACAACCATTCCTGAAGAAGCCCCAAAAACAATAAAAGCAGAAATTCCGGTAATTTCTCACACAGCGAAAAAGACAGAAGAAAAAGCTGAAACAATAACGGAAACAACTGTAGAAAAAACGGAAGAAGTATCTTATCAGAAGAAAGAAACGGAGACTCCTCCTCCTAAAAAGCAGGAACAGGAGACGGGAGAGCAGCTTGAATTTTTTAAAGAAAAGCTTCTCGCTCCGGAATCCAGAAGCCGTCATCGGCTCATCGGACAGCTTTTTGATACCTACTGGCTTGTGCAGTTTGAAGATTCTTTCTATATTATTGACCAGCATGCTGCCCATGAAAAAGTATACTATGAAAGGTTTGTAAAACAGTTTGAAAATCAGGAAATCTCTTCCCAGTATATCAGTCCGCCTCTCATTGTAAGTTTAAGTCTTGAGGAAGAAGGGCGTCTGAAGGCAAATGAAGAATATTTCAATGAATTTGGATTTGAAATCGAGCCGTTTGGAGGAAGAGAATACTGCATCAGTGCCGTTCCGTCTAATCTTTATGGAATGAATGAGGAATCTCTTTTTCTGGAAATGTTGGACTCCCTCTCGCCTGATGGAGAGAATAATCCGGTTTCTCTTTTTACCGCAAGGCTTGCCACAATGGCGTGTAAGGCTGCAGTAAAAGGAAATCATCAGATGTCCCCCCAGGAGGCGGATAAGCTTATCGACGAGCTTTTGAAACTGGAAAATCCTTATCACTGTCCTCATGGACGGCCGACCATTGTCTCCATGACAAAATCGGAAATCGAAAAGAAATTTAAAAGAATTGTTTAGGAGGCGCTATGAAAAAACCTTTAGTTGTTTTGACAGGACCTACTGCAGTAGGAAAAACAAAGCTTTCTATTTCTCTTGCAAAGGCGCTTAACGGAGAGATTATTTCCGCTGATTCTATGCAAGTGTATAAATACATGGATATTGGCTCTGCAAAGATTACAGAAAAAGAAATGGACGGTGTTCCCCATCATTTAATTGATGTTCTTTCCCCTTTTGAGGAATTTCATATCGTACGCTTCCAGGAGTTGGCCAAAAAGGCGATGGAAGACATTTATAATCGCGGTAAAACCCCTGTTTTTGTGGGAGGAACCGGATTTTATATTCAGGCAATTACAAAAGATATAGATTTCACAGAAGGCGAGGAAGATAAACAATACAGAGAAGAGCTGAGCCGTCTTGCAGCGGAAAAAGGAAATGAATTTCTCCATGAGATGTTGCGGGAAGTAGACAAAAAAAGCGCGGAAGAAATTCATGCCAACAATGTAAAACGTGTCATTCGTGCCCTGGAATTTTACAAGGAAAACGGCTTTCCCATTTCACAGCATAATGAAGAACAGAAACAAAATGAGACGCCTTATAATCTTGCCTACTTTGTTTTAAACGCACCAAGAGATCTTTTATATGAACGAATTGACAGACGGGTTGATGAAATGATGAAAAACGGACTTGTCAAAGAAGTTCAAAAATTAAAAGATATGGGCTGCCGGCGGGAAATGACTTCCATGCAGGGTCTTGGATATAAAGAAATTCTTTCTTTTTTGGACGGAGAAATTCCTCTTGATGAAGCGGTACGGATTTTAAAACGTGATACCCGCCACTTTGCAAAACGACAGCTTACCTGGTTTCGAAGAGAATCCGATGTGATATGGGTAGATAAAGATAAATTTTCATTTGACGAAGAAAAAATTCTGGAATATATGCTTTCTGTATGTAAAGAAAGAGAGATTATAAAATAGGAAAGGAACAAAACGATGAAGGAAATGTATGAACAGCTTGGGATTTCTTCCCAGGTGTACGAGTTTGGACGGGAAATTGAGGAATCTTTAAAAGAACGATTTGAAGAATTTGACCGCGTGGCAGAGTATAACCAGATGAAGGTGCTTCTTGCCATGCAGAAAAACAGAGTAAGCGAAGAGTGCTTCGGTGCTTCCTCCGGATACGGATACAATGATTTTGGCCGCGATACACTGGAAAAGGTATACGCAGATACCTTCCACACAGAAGCCTGCCTTGTACGCCCT
>OGIW01000978.1_pt1 | contig 14677 bp, 12 predicted proteins | sample 1571921 | NCBI WGS metagenome assembly OGIW01 (sample SAMEA2582112, study PRJEB24529) | metagenome | biome: Human gut stool | place: China | collected 2011 | reverse complement strand
CCTTCCTATTTTTTCTTGCCGTCCAGATGAAGAAAAAATTACGGTTCTATTCTTACGGCCTGGACAACAAATCTTGTGGATTCGTTTCCGGTGCAGGTACTCAAGGTAATAATCTTATCTGTTTCTTTAAAGGCTGGCGTAGCCACTTCTGAAATTGCATTTAGCTGCTGCATATGCTGCGCATATTCTATAAGTTCCTGTCCTGGTCCCTTTATAAGAGTGTATGTCTCCGAATTGATTTTAGCGGTATAACCGGAAAAAATTTCATATTTATAATTGCCTTCTGGAGTAAGTACCCATATATATCGGCTTTTCTGCATGGTTTCTGGAAGTTTAAACTGCTTTAACTTTCCAAACATTGTACCATTTTTCATGTTGTGTCCATAAATAATCGTATTACAGCTGTTCATTTCTTTGTCGCAATCGCTGTCTATAAAGACTGAACCGGCAAAATTATCATTTTTTTCAAAAGTTCTATGTAAGTAATAATCATTGTCTTTTCCTTTTACCATTGGATAGCTGATCTCAGGGATACCCTCCACATATAGCCAACCCACATAATCCGGATTAATCTTCAAAAGTTTCTGATGATCAATTTCTATAGGCGCCTGCCATTCTTTCACGTCATCAATTTTATATTCTTCTTCAGGGATTTTTTCCGGATTCTGTTCTTTTATAACCATCTCTTTTATTTGATTATACTCATCGCTGCCTTTTTTATATTCCGAAAAAATGCTCCATAAATTACCAGCAGCATAAAGACATACAAAAACCGCAATTAAGAGTACAAACGAAGAAAATACCGGAAAAGGCTTCTTTTTCTCACGGATTTTCAATTCCACGGACAATCCTCCTCTTCTTCTGGTATTTCTTTCTTCTCTTTTTTAACAAAAAATTCGGGATACAGCTCTGCTGAAGCAATAACCAAGGCCACTTTAGCAGGATTATCTAAAATCTCGGAAGCAATTTGAGCAATATCCCACCCTGCTTTCCAAAGAGCAAGGATTTTCCCAGTCTCTCTCAACTGGCTTAATTCTCTTGCTTCCATGCTATTAGATGGCAATACCTGATATAGAATTCCTTTTTGTGCTGCTTTTTTTAGATTTCCTTTATTCGTATCGTACTGAAGAATAAAACCAAATTCTTTTTCTTTTTTACATTTCTTTAATCTCACTTTTAAACTTCTCCTTTGTTCAATTTTTTTTGAGTGTGTAACGATAAACCAGAGCGATAATATCTGCTACCTGATTCAGCCAAGAAAAATCATCTGAATTGACAGAATATGTACACTGATGATAAGGACAGGAAAACTCGCCTTCCAGTGGTTTCTCAGAACATACCATTTGTGATCCGCTCGTGTTACACATCGCATACCTTTCCAAATAACAGTCACCGTCTGGTGTTTGACTTGCAATGCAGCGCAGTGCTTTTTCCAAATCCGGGCATTCTTTTGTATCTGGTACGTCAACTGGTTCTTCCGTCATAGCAGCACGGAGTTGTCTCTCCATCCATCTCAATTCTGCTATTTTTGTTTCGAGATTTTTCAGATCTTTTGTGCGCATTTTAGGAGACATAGCCGAAACATATGTATTTTCTCTCTGCAAAATCTTTTCCAATAACTTACTAATTTGTTCCATTTTACCTCCACAATTCCTATTACCCGGCAATGAAAATATGAAGAAAAGGCGGTTTCTCTCCGCCCTTTCTTATATCGAAATTATTATTGTCTTATTTATATACTCTGGTTCCAAGTCCGAAAATCTTGTCTGATAACTCCTCACCTTCCATCATGTTTTCTCTGGTGCTGATAAATTGATACATACAAGCGTCTATACAGTCCAAGTGATGTAAAATACAAGCTTCAGGTATCGCCGGCAATTTAACAGCGCCGTGTTCAATCGTCCCGTGATGTGCCAATACCATATGTTGAAGCATATTTGCTTCTTTTTCTGGAACATCGTATTTTACTGCGTATTCTCGTACCATTACCGCTCCGATATAAGGATGTCCAAAAAGAGTTCCATCTGCAGTGTATTCTGCCCCGCCGAAACCGTCACAGGAAAGCTCTTTTATTTTCCCTATATCGTGCAGGATAATCCCGCTTAATAGAAGTTCCCGGTTCACAGATTCAGAATAAACTTTTAAGATAGTGCAAGCAGAACGTACCATTGTCCATATATGGTAGAGCAATCCTCCACGGACATTATGATGAATGATTTTAGCAGCGCCCCAGATCATAAGTTTATCTTTATTGTCTAAAAGAATATTGCTTACCAGTGGTGCGTAAACACCTAATGTTGTAGAAAGATTATATATATCATCAAACATTTTCTCAGAAGGAAGTGGTGCGGATACAACGAATTCTTCTGGATTTCCGTCTGCAGCCAATTCGCAGCTATTGATACTATAGGAACGGGTATCATTATACATTTTTACAAAAATAATCGCATCTACAACATTCCCACGCTCAATCGCAAAATTTTCTTTTGCAGTATCCCATAAATTCGCAGATATAATAGTTTCGCCATCTGAAAGCGACATATTAAGGTAAAGTGTATTGTTTTTTGTCCGTTTCTCTTCTACGTTTAAAAGTAATGCTTTTATCTTTGTAGCTTTGTTAAGTTCTAATTCTGTAAATCTCATAAAAAATTTCTCCTTTCCAAGACACTTATTTGTTTTGTTACTGAAAGTATAACACTTCCCATTTATTTAATTTTTCCAGATGAAGAAAAATACGTTCGAAGATATATTCGTAATGTGAAAAACGAATTTTAATTCGCTTTTTGTCTTTCCCATAAAATAAGTGCCCATATGCTACTCGAAAGTGAGGAAAGATAGCAGCACATCGGGCACTCTATGTTAATTGCAGACAATATTTTGTGATTGTCTACTGATTACAATATGATAAATCCTAGTTCGTTAATAAATTACTACAGCCATGCCGGGTTTGCAGCTGTGCGCAAGTATATCTGCATATTCTTTTGTAATAAGCAAACATGGCTCATCGGATTCTGATTCAGAAGGCAGCTCAATGGCTAATGGTCCTGTGGTTTTCTCGGATACTTGGTCTGTGATAAGCTTTTCCGAACTGGAACGAATTTCCATGCCCTGCCCGAAAGTAAGAGAAATCACATCTCCCGCCTGAACATCGTTTAGTGTATAACATCCGGAGTCCAAAGCACCGAAGACTCCGGATGTCTGCACAATAGGTTTTCCATCCATATAACATATTAACTGTTTGTTCTTTTTGTCTATTTCCAAATATGTATATCCGATGTCATTAGAATCCCGGCTCTGAGCACTTTGGATATATGCCGGTTTATGTACTTCCACAGCCCCCTTTTTTATTAACACTTCCAGAGCTTTTACTTCTTTTTCCTGATCTATTACCCAACCATAATCTCCACCGCTTATTTGCTCTTTGCGGTCATCATATGTAAGAAACTCTCTTGAGATGCCCCTTGTATCATATTTTTTACCCAGTTTGTATATATAAGAAGCAATTTTCTTCTTATCCAACATATAATCTGTAAGAAAATCCTGAATCTTTTTTGCATCTATTTGTTCGGTGCAATCCCCAAAATCATAGGTGATAATAACATTTTCATATTTCTTTATTGATTCATATTTTTCTTCCAGATCCGCACTCCTTATCCGCGGTTTTTCATAGCAAGATTCTAAATCTACAGATGTACTTCTTTTCCTTATCGCTGTTTCTATAGTGTCCATTACGTTTTCTCTGTCCAGTTTAGTCCCTTCTTTTTCGGGAAAAATCTGGTATCCTTTATCCTTCGTATAAACAATACGGGCATCCACAGGCGCTTCCATCTCCCGGAAGCACTTTAAATTCGAAACAGATTCTTCCAGTTTCTTTGTATCTACAATGTCATTCATACCTTCATATTCTATAACCTGTTCGCAAGGACGGAACCAGAGTTTTTTATCCTGGTTTTGGAGTATCTGCTGTAATTCATGAGATGCATCACAGGTAACCCCTATTTCATCAGCTCCAAGTGCTTCTACGCCACCATTTCGGTATTGTACTGCCAGCGCATAAGATTTTGCCTGTTTATTCAATAATGCTTCTACTTCCTGAACTGTTTTCATGCCGATATTAAATTCTTCCATATAGGTGTCTGGAAGAAAATGATTAGAAAAATAGTGGTATCCATATCCATACACAGTAATTACAAGACTGACTCCCATTATCAAAATCATTTTTATCCTTTTGTTATTATTTCTATACATTTTTCCTTCTTTCTGAAGCTGCGTTACAACGGCAGCAGTTGTTGATAATTAACTGGTTCAAAATTCATCCACAAAAGTTCTCTTTTTTTCGTGTTTATCTGCGAATAACAAATAGTTTCTTCTTTGTGCCAGCCATGTAGCATTTCGTTATATAGGTCTGAATCATACCCACTCACAAGAGCAGGACCTTTATGAGCAAGCAGTGCATCCAACAATTTTTCATGATCTGCATCGGTCATCTCTTTTGCATACTGGCTACCGTGACGAGTCTGCAGCATATATGGCGGGTCTGCGTAAATTAATACATTTTCAAAATTATGATTTATTATTGTATCTACTGCAGGGCGACACTCTATTTGCACATTTCGTAAGCGTTCGGTGGCTTCTATGAGTCTATCCGGCAAAGTACACCAGTCTTTCGCAGCATAAGCTTTTTCCCTGCCCTGTACATCATGCTTCCAGCCTACCTTCTCTCCTGTCGTCCGAAAACCATGCCCCATTTGGAGCTTGATAAGAAAACAAACCGCTCTTTCAAAATTATCTTTAGGAACTTTAAAAAAAGCTTCTTCATAAATCTGTCTGGAATATGGTGTAAAAAACACCTCTTTTGCAAGCTTTTCGGGGTCTTTTTTAACCCATTCAAAAAAGTTGACTACTTCTCCATCCAAATCGTTTACCGTTTCAATATTACTTCGAGGCTTGTTGAAGAGTACTGCTCCGGAACCAAAGAATGGTTCCAGATAACTGTGATGCTCTGGAAAAAAACTTATAATCCATTGTGCAATAGACCATTTGCTTCCAGGATATTTAATTATTGATTTCATGAAAAATTTTTCCTTTCGTTTATTAAGCGAATCTCAATTGCCCTGTTTCTTCTTGATTTATCCGGTCGGGTCTGCATATAGGTAATCTTTTTGACACGCACATTTCCGGAAGGTTCGCTTTAATTAAAGCTGCAGGTAGCGGCGGACAAACCGCATTTCCGCATCTTTTGACTTGTTCGGTCCGTCCATATTTTTTTCCTTCAAAATCTCGGTCAATAATATAATCTTCGGGAAAACCCTGGCAACCATAAAGTTCTTTTGGCTCCAACATACGCAAACCAATATCTACAATTTTATAATCCACACCATGAATTGTAACCAGCCCGAATCTATCATGTGTAGGAATGGTATCGAGAGGAGCAGATACACTTTGTCCTGTTCCATTTCCATAATATTTTATCAAAAATGTTCGTACTTCCCCGAAATGTCCATCGCCGGCAGTTATTGTTGGAAGAGGAGCAAGAATATCTTTCCCATCACAATGATTATTCATCTGGATCAGATTAGATGTCACTAATAAATTTTTCATATGTTTTCTGCTATGACAACTTGAATCTTTCTTTTGAGGTTTAATACCGTATTCTTTTAGAAAAGAAGTGACTAAAGCATATCGATTTGAAGAATCTATAGTCATAAGTGGACTATCCACTTTTTGCCCTCGTACTTCCTTTTCACCAACCTCAGAATGATACTGAATCAAATATGGTTGAACAATTCCATATCCATGCTTCCCGGTAATGGTTGGGAGAGGTTCTGTTATATTTTGTGGTCTACGTTCTCCACTATGATTGCATTGTATGATAAACGGTTCTGGATTTTCTAAAACAAACTTCTGTAATCCCTTTGCAATACGCTGCATTGTATTATCTGCTAGGGGCCGTACAGCGCGTATTCCATATTTTTCTTTAATCTCCGATGACGTATCGAATATGGAAGGACACGGCCGACTGAAATCAATCTGTGTATAAGCTCCAACATAAGGTTTTAAAATTCCTTTTTTAACCTTAACGCTCTCTTTCGGACCATGAGTGGGTTCTGGGAATGTAATAGGCTTTCCATCACACCGTGCAACCATAAAAAACCTTTTTCTCATAGTAGGTGCTCCATAATCTGCAGCAACCAATTCTTTCGTTTCAATTTGATAACCAAGTCTTTCCAACTGTTTATGCCATTTTTTATATGTTTCCCCTTTTCTTTTAGGATCAGGTAAAAATATTTGACAATTTGCCGGAATCACTTCACCTGGTTGTGCAATTCTTGTTTTCGGCATTCCAACCTTATACTCAGAGGATTTTGTCATATCTACAATTATGCGTTTTGTTTTGCTGTCCCTAAGTGGAATACAGGGTCCCCATGTCTGAAATTCTTCCACATTTTCTAACATAATTACTCGTGGACGGACCATAGCTGCCCATTTTAGTACAATCCATGCAAGTCCCCGGATTTTCTTTTCTACAGGTTTTCCCCCTTTTGCTTTTGAAAAGTGTTTGCAATTGTGGACGATTATCCCCTCCGCCACATAGCTTTCATCTTCCTCGACGCTGATATTAAAAAAAATTTTTTTTCTTCCTGTCTGAACTATTTCTCTGATAGGACTCCATAAAATTTCTTCATCTATGTGAGTTTGTTTGTGTTTGTTTCCAATACTCGTCGTCCACTTTACTTTGTAAATTGGCTTGGCATTAACTTTTTTCCCCTCGATGATTCTAGGTTGGTCTACCTGTAAATAGACAGTGGCCGAGTTTCCCATTGAAACGGCAAGCGTTCTCATTCCAAAAGCAAGTTTTTTTGATACAGTACAAGTTTCAATCAAGTTTCCTGAAGCACAGCCATTAGCACTTACATAGCCGTCTACAAACGCTTGTTTTAGAGTTTCCGGGGCACTATATAGCCATGCCGGGATTTTTTTTCTTGGTGCCAACATCCCAAAATTATCATGGAGCCACTGGACAAGATTTCGATTATTACAAGTGAATTGTCCGCTGGTATTGCCCTCTCTATAACTCCATTCCACCTCCTGATCTTCGCATTGGAAGCTTTTTCGTTTCCACATATCCAACTTTTTACGAAGATGCTCTGTTTCGTGGCAATCGCAAACAATAACTATTTCGGCCTGCGATTTAGTCAACTTTGTCCATCCTCTGCCAACATATCTTCCAGCAAGCCACAGTAAACATTCATCAATAGGAAACGTAACATCCCTGTTATTCTTTTTCTCAATTGTAGGTATTGGTAGACTCTCAAAGGTTACAGGACACCCCCAATAGTCATTTTTGCTTAATTCTCTCGCTTTTTTCCACGTAGGGGATGAGTATCTATGATTATATTCTCTGGTTTTATTGTTCCATATCTCAGCTCTGGTCTTCACATAAAATGGATGACCTGTGCTGCACACCAGTCCGGGATGTCCATAGCCCTTGACTACCATTTCGTCTCGTTCCGTCCTCATGGTAGCCGTTACTTTGCGCCATCTCTTTTTGTGAGTCAGGACACGTTCTCCCACTCGAATATCTTCAATCGGTTTATAACCGTCTTCTGTTAAAATCAATGTTCCAGCTTTGAAACAGTCTGGTGAAAACCATGCTAATCCTACAGGATGTCCCCCACATGCTTTAATTGGATCAACATCCCAGACAGACTCGCAATAGTGCTTTGTATTCGGATGATTTGTTCTATGCATTCGAATTGCTTCCGGATCATGGTTAATTGCAATATCCGGACTATACCCTGTTGCAAGTTCGATTCCTGTCGATGCACCTCCTCCTCCCGCAAAATTATCTACAATTAATTCTCCATTAATCATTGCCAAACCTCCTGATGCAAATATGCAAAATTTACTTATGTATATATTCTATCTAAAAATAAAATTTTTCTCTTTTCAGATGAAAAAAGAGATGCGTCTGCACCTCTTTTTCAGAACTTTTATCTTTTTATTTCAATTAAATATTCGATTGTACTTTGACAATCCTGATACACAATCACCTCATCATTTCGTAACTCAACGCCTGACTTTGCCCAAGTACAATGTGCACCGGGACATTTTGCCTGTAATACTTTCCAGTTAAGGCTGCTGTCTTTGCAACTTACCTCGTATTTTTTTCCGGTTGCAACTTTATAAACACCTAAAAAACCAGTATCCATATTTCCAGAAGCCCAATAAGAACCCCTTCTTGATGTATACCCAAGTGATTTTTGTGCAAGAGGAGCGAAATAGGTTCCATTTCCAAACATTTTTCCTGTAACAACTACATTCATAGGATTAATAGTTAATCCATTTGAAATAATGGACCAGAAATTTTCGCTTCGAGAACCGTGAAACAAATGACTGATTCCCTGGCTTTCCGTGAGATTTTCAGAAAAGCAGAAATCGCAAAATCGTTTTTCTGTAGTTTGATTTACAATCCTCCAGGCCTGTACATATTCGGACGCGTTTTTCTGAAGTATTTTTCTGATTTGCTTTTCTTCTTCCGGAGTTACACATCTCCACAGCAGATTATAAGCCTCCAATATAGTAGGTTTTACTGCATAGCTATTTAATTTCTCTCCAGAGCGTACTTGTGAAACCATTGTGTCAAAAAGCTCCTGTTCATTAGCTACAATGTCATTAAAATCAAGCTTTCTTTTCGCCAGAAAATTGGAAAGCTTATCCATACGTCTGGGAATTGCGGAATAAAGCGCCTTGAGTTTATTATTGAACTCAGCTACACTCATTTTGGAAAAATCAGAAGCTAAAGAATTCAGTATTTCTCTTCCGAAAGAAATCATCTCATCTGAAATATCTTCCACTTTAACCGTGTAATTCGTATCCAGGTAAGTTTTCGTATAATTTATCAGTCGGCTAACAATTTCGCGAACTTTCTCATCATCAATTACACGGTAGTCCTCACCGTCCACGGTAATTCCCTGCTTTTTGATAACTTTTTGTTCCATTTTCTGCTTTTTAGTCAGAAGATACCCTCTTTGAATTTTCTGGCGATAGGTATTATCCCATTCTTCCATGCTGAGAATATAACTTCGAGGTTTGTGCCGCCCTACGGTAATCCCTACTCTGGCATTTGTTGCCCGAAAAGTGCCGTCTTGGAGATTTTCCATGATGAATTTCTGATTATTTCCTCTTCCAGTGGCTGTTTCTCCTACAAAATTTAGCTCCAAATATTCTCTATTCGGCGCCTCCATTGATGTTTGTGCAGTTATATTTTGCATATCTATTTCTCCTTTCGTTTTCACTTTATGAAGAAATTATGATTTATGCCGCATCACAATAAAACACCCGCAGCCAGCGCTACGGGTGTCAAAACGAAAGGATTCTGAAGGGAGACTTCCCTTCCACAAGTCTATAATATCATTTTCGAAGAATATGTTTTTTCCAAATGAAGATTTTTAGATTGCGTAAGTGTGATTATTTAGAATATAAAGTGTCGTTCTTTGACAGAAGGAAGATATACACAATACTGATTCATGCTGATGCCTTCTCTTCGAGAATGCTCCGCTAATGATTTGTGCAAACTACGCGGAAGTCGTAGCTTAAACTGCCCAGAATAATCTTCTATATTATCTGGAATAGGAATTTCTACTCCATCTTCAAGCGCTGCCTCAATCCATGCTTTTTTAGCGTCTAATGCATTTGCTACTGCACTCTCCACTGTATTACCACAAGTAATACAACCAGGTAAATCCGGATAAGCAACTACAAAGCCACCTTCGCCCTCATCTTCCACTATTTCCATTCGATAGGACATTGACATATAGTCATTCAGCATCTTCGTTATTCTTCGCCTCGCTTTCTACAATCTGTCTTACCATTTCTACATACACTTTTTATGTTTTGCTACGTCTAAACCACGATACAGCTCTGAAAGTTCTGCTTTTGCTGTTAAAATTAACTTTTGGAGTTCATCGTATTTGGAGTTGGCTTTTTCTATCTCGTTCGTTATTTCGGCTAATTTCGACGTTTCCTGACGCATTTTATATTCTTCAAGGCTCAATCCATTTCGAGAAGCTTCTTTCGGACGCTCTTCTACTTCCAGACCATGCTCCCGGCATATATCCAATAATTTCTCCCGGATCATGCGTGTGTAAGTGATTTTTGGATTATTGTACCTGTTATACTTTTTTTCAGGATTAGGGGCGGAAATACCCATTTCCAACAATGCTTTTGTTTGTCCTACCACAGCATTTCCGGTTTTATCATGCCCGATCCATACTTTGCGTTCGTGCATATGTGGAGCTCCTTCTTCATCGACATGCAGCGCAACGTCTAAAATTTGGACATTGGGGAACGTCTTTTGTTCCCATGCGATTAATTGAACAGCAACTTGCTGCAACGTTTTAGGATCTACAGTGTCTCCAGACTTACCAATCTGTAGAATCGTTTCTTCCGGACACGTTTGCGGGTTACTGCGGTATTCATCAATAGTCCGGACTTTTTCTTTATGTCGGTTTTTGATATAGCGTTGATTTTGCGCTTCAAGACCTTTCCAAAATTTCTGCTCATAAAACTTTTTTTCACAGTCATCAAATGATAATCCCTTGTAACAAGTCCAAGTCCAGTTACCAGAAGATTTTTCCGGATTAATGTGAGGGGAATTTTGTAAGTCAAAATTGCGATCGTTGTGTTTGGGAGAATAAGTTCCGTTCTTTCCAACCCGTCCATTATGTGCGGTTACTCTCATTTTTTCCATAAGCATTTTCCTTTCTTATCTACTTTTATAAAAGAACTATGATTTATCTCATATCACATTCACACCCACAGCGAATTCTACGGGTGTCAAAACGAAAGGATTTCGGAGAAGTCATTCCCCTCTACGAGCCTATAATATCACTTTAGGATTTTTTTCATTATCTTTTCCAGTTACATATCCGCAATAACAAAATATCTGCATCGTTTCAGTTATTCCGCATTTTCCTCAATTGCAAAAATATCGTCAAACGGAATTACCGTTTCATCTTCCAACTTTATCTGACGATTATATAGATCCATCTTTTTTAGAGTTCCCATTTTAGAAACATATTTTCCTCCAGATTTCCGCCCATCCGGGAGGAAGTAGGTTATCTTTACTTTGGGTTCCGTTGCTAGACTATCTAAAAGAATGTGCAATTTTGTATTGAGCAGATCTTTTTCAGACTCTTCCAATTCGATACGAGTATCTGTTAAACGTGCAGTTTCTTTAACCGCATCTTCATATCCGGTTAGAGCTGAAAATGGTAAAAATTGAGCTGCTCGCTCTAGTATTGGCATCTGCGGCCTTTTTGAAGACACATGATGCGGCAGATTAATAATATCATCGTATCGTTGATTTTCCATATGCATCTCTCCTTCGAGTTATATTATGCCTTGTGACCACCGATTTGTTTATTCCTATCTTTGGCTGTTGCTCCGTCCTGCAGGCTCATTCCTTTCAGAATAGCATTTTTTCCAAATTTCTTTTTGATAGAAAGCACAGTTTTCTGTAATTGCTTTTCGCGATCTAAGTTTGCATTTTCTTCTTCTTTTTTACGCTCTAGTTCCTCATAATCTGTAAACAAATTAAGCTGTTCCTCCTCTTCCGTATTTGCAATGCTGCTTTCAGGAATAATGTGATTGGCAGAAATAGACAAGCGGCGAATTAGAAGACTTGGGTTTACAATTCTATCATAAAGATCCATAACAGCTTCTGTAAGAAGCCTTGAAGATGAAGTTTGCTTTTCAATATTAATTGTTCCGTGTGCATGTTTGGGGATTTTACGACCGTAATTGTCTATTGTCACTGGACCTTTATACAACTTATTTCTTTCTGCGTCTAACAGATTTTCTATATCATACCCCACTGTAAGAACAATTTGATCTGTAACCATCCCTTTATCTACCAAATCCAAAGCCAAAAGATCTATCATTTCTTTTACTACTGTTCTTGCCTTCAAAGAATCGTAAGGATATTGTAAAACCTGTCCAGAGCCAATACTGTTGCTAACAGGCTTATATTGTTTGATTTCATCTATGGTACACGATTCCCACCCCCAAGCATGATCGATCAATAATTCTGCATTTATACCGAAAAGTTTATAGAGCAGGTCTTCGTTATAATAGTCTGTTGGTTTCCCTACTGAACATCGTGCAATATCTCCCATTGTAAATAATCCATTTTCCTCTAACTTTTTTGAATAACCTTTTCCTATTCTCCAGAAATCTGTAAGAGGTCGATGACTCCACAATTTCTGTCGGTAACTCATTTCATCTAATTCAGCAATGCGAACCCCATCTTTGTCAGCAGGAATATGCTTTGCTTCAATATCCATTGCAATTTTTGCAAGATACATATTGGTTCCGATTCCTGCGGTTGCAGTGATTCCCGTTGTATCTAAAACATCTTGTATGATTTTTTTTGCAAAATCATGCGCCGATAAATTCGTGGAAGGCAGATAATGAGTAAGATCCATAAAAACTTCATCAATTGAATAAACGTGAATATCTTCCGGTGCAATATATTTGAGATAAATGTTATAAATCCTGGTACTATGTTCCATGTAATGAGCCATTCGTGGAACAGCAGTGATATAAGTAAGCTCTAATTCCGGATGATTTTTTAATTTCTCTATATCATATGATGCTCCTGAAAAACAATGTCCTGGAGCGTATTTCTTTCTTTCAGTATTTATTTTTTTTACATTCTGTATTACCTCAAATAGTCTTGCTCTACCCGGAATGCCATATGATTTTAAAGCGGGCGATACAGCAAGGCAAATTGTTTTTTCAGTACGGGAATTATCTGCTACAACCAAATTAACAGTCATAGGATCCAGCCCTCTCTCAATACACTCTACAGATGCATAAAAAGATTTTAGATCTATACAGAGAAACACGTGATTTTCCATACTCGAATTCCTCCTCCGTTTTTAATAGTTGCATTGAAAAGTATGTCCAAATTATAGCATATCGTATACAAAAAAAGAACCCGAAGGTTCTTTTTTGTAGAGCTTATCCAAGCAATGAAGGAATATTTTCCTGAAACAGATATTTTTTAGGATTCTGGTATACTTCCTGATACGATTTCTTACCCTCGAAGCCATCAATGACCCTTTTTTCTTCTGGAGTGAGTTCTTCGTAGGGCTTTTTTCCATAGCACGGTGGCAGCCAGGCTTTATACCGACCGCCAGCAATATTGAACCGTTTCAGAAGCTCTGAGTCTTTGAATGTGATGTGGCACGTTCCTTTCTTGAAAAAGTCCAAATAAAAATATTGTGTTTCTATTTTTTTGGTGATCTGCTCGTTTTCTGCAAGTCGCAGAATTTGAACAAGAGAACTTTTTCTTCCGGGAGTCCCATTTAGATAATCGAAAACTTTTTCTATATCCTGTAATTTTGCTTGTACAGTATAAGAATATCGGAACTTTTTAAATATCTGGCTGAAAAGGTCACTCATAGGAATAATTACCTTATTATTAATCATATGTGCCTTATTTGTTGACCATCCATTATAATAATGAACATTCCGACCAGTTTCCGGAAGCCAGCTATACTCATGGGACAATTCATCGAATAGTTCCACTATACATTCTTCAATACCGTGTATTCTCTTTTTTACCATTTCAATCTGCAACGTTTTGATATTGAAAAAAGAGAAGTCATATTTTGCCAACTCCTTAATCTGGTGTAGGTTTTCTCCTATCTGTTTACTGGTCATTCCCTGAGTAAATTTAGGATGTTTAAAAAGTGATTCCCAGTATTTATACCTTATTTTTTCTACTAACTTATTTACAGACAAACTGTCTTCTCCATCTAAAACAAGCCGCAAAATGGAATTTGCGTATCTTTCTTTTGTAAAAGATTCTAAAATATATGGCTGTAATTTTTTATATTCTTCAACTAGCCGGATGCAACTTTCGACTTCGAAGTCATATTGTTGGATAATTGCTTCGACATAATCCGACACTGCGAGGGTTCCTGGGTTATCCATAGTTGATTCTGCTATTTTTTCGAAACTACGCAAGCCTTCAAAAATACTGGAATCAGATTTTTGTTTAGGAATAGCAATCTTCACAACAGCAATCTCCACATCTGTTGGATGCTCAGAACACTTAAATTCATCCTTGTAAAATTGTACATCTGCCGAATATTTTTCTAACATTTCAGAAAGTTTTTTTCGGTGTTGCGTAAATGGATTGATTAATGTTTCTGCATTTAAGATGCATATAATGTTACCGCCATATCGTTGCTGAAGTTCAATGGCCTTTAGCAGATGTTTTTCAGCAGCATGGAAAGGTGGATTCATTATAATAAGATCATATTGTTTAAATGAATGGAACTGTAGAAAGTCATCACATACAATACGATAGTTTTTTCCTTTTAAGATGTGACGAAGATTTTCTTCAAGCTCAATAGCATCGATGTCGAAATTCAGGTCAGCTTTGTAACGCTCATGCCTAAAAGTTTCATAATAACCATTTTCTTCAATAGCTTTCAAATAATCTATTATATCTCCTTTCCCGGCAGATGGTTCCAAAATAGTATGCACCTGCTTCCATTCCACATCTTTCAATATTTTTTCCAATAGTCCCCTTGGCGTTGGATAAAACTGATATTCCTTTTTTGTTTCAATTGCTTTAATACTCATAATATGTTTCTCCCTT
>OGIW01000973.1_pt1 | contig 14780 bp, 13 predicted proteins | sample 1571921 | NCBI WGS metagenome assembly OGIW01 (sample SAMEA2582112, study PRJEB24529) | metagenome | biome: Human gut stool | place: China | collected 2011 | reverse complement strand
GCGCGACCTTGCCAAGGTCGAGACCGCGGGTTCGAGCCCCGTCTATCGCTCTTAAGGACTCTGAGATGTCAGAGTCTTTTTTGATTCACAAAAATACCCTTATACAGAAATTTAACTGTGCTGTATAAGGGTATTTCTGTTTATTCCTTTTCTTTTAACTGATAGGCAACAAGTGCGATATTCCAGTAGCCCTGTTTATTAAGCTCGCGCTCACATTCGCTGATTTTCCGGCAGCAAATTTCAGAAATCTCTGCAATGGAAGCGTCTTCAAAAGAAATGGTTTTATTTGGTTTCTCTGTATGTTCCATCAGACTTCCTGCCTTTCGTCATTTACAAGACCGTAGAAGGTGAGAAGATAAAGACCGCACAATCCCACAAGACCGTAAATAATTCTGGAAAGCCAGCTCATGCTGCCGAAGATCATGGCTACAAGATTGAAATTAAAAAATCCGATAAGCCCCCAATTGACAGCACCGATAACTGCCACAGTAAGGGCAAAATACTGCAAAAATTTATTTCCCATAAGTCATTCTCCTTTCTGAGGAATAGTATTTCCTGAAAGAAGGAAAATATGTATAACAGCCTCCGTTTTTTTGACGGAGGCTGTAAAAAAAATTATTTGATTTTGAGAATCTGAGAAGCTGTTTTTCCATCGTTGAATGTGAAGGTTTCGTTTGCTTTTAAGGTAACATCGCTCTCATCGGAAAGGCTGAATACCTGGCATACATTCACTGTTTTTCCAGGTTCGATTTCCTTTATGAAATTGTCGACTGCGGAATCGTTTGCCTCGGGAATGGAGGCGTCGCAGACTTTCCCATTCTGATAAGCCTGGATATTTACGTCCACCATTGCACTGGAAGAAGCGGAACCGTTGTTTGTATAATCATAATATACAAGAAGACACGGTTTTCCGGCAAAATCTTTTCCAACACGGTGCTGCGTATAATGGATGGTAAACTTATCGGTTTCCATGTCAATGGTGTCTGTATCAGACGGTGCGGGAACAGCGTCTACAGTATTTTCCTGTATGTTTCCGGAAAGAGAGTTTTCCAGCTCTTTCGCTACGCTCTGGAAATTGGCGGACATTACTTTTACAGTCTGGTCATCAAGAGAGGCGATTTTCCATTCGTTTCCTGCTTTGATCACCGGGTAAGTAATATCTGTTTCTGCAAATTTGTATTTTGTGCCGGCTGCTTTTTCCTTCATAATAGAAGCAAGTTTTTCATGTGCCTGGTCGGAAGACATGGATTCCTCAGAAAAGGCAGAGGATACCATCTGGCGGAGAAATTCGCTGATCGCCGCCTGATAAATTTCTGAGCCGTCTACATATTTAATGTGGGCAGTTACTTTTGCCGTCTGTCCGGAAAGATTAAATTTGTTCTCGGAAATCTCAAAGCTCATCTGCTGGTTCAGCTCCTGGAAAAAATCCATGTATACGGTATTGCGAAGGTCCACTGCGTCAAGTGCGGAAAGATCCTGGCTCTGCAGGTGTTTTTCCATAAGAGAAAAGTCCATTTTCTGAACGCCGGCAAGGAACTGTTCTACTGATTTCTCTGCGTGAGAGCGCTCTGAAAAATAGTAGTATGCGAAGCCGCCTCCGGCTCCGAGAATAAGAATGAGAAGAAGGAGCAGAAGGCGAAGCTTCGTTTTCTTCTTTTTCCCTGTATTTTTTGTATTTTCTGTGCTCATATAGCCTCCTTAAAGAATGGTCAGTGCTGTTGCTTGTAACTCTATCAGTATATCAGAAGTCTATCTCATTGACAATGGGAATAACTGCCCCTATAATAGATTCAAATAAAAAGACAGGAAGTGAAGATATGAATCGAAAATACGAAGGAAGTTTTGCTTCGGAACATGACGGACTTTTGATTTCTGTTCTTGGAGTTCTTCCCAGGGAAAAGCCATACAGAGGGGTGGTGCAGCTTGTGCATGGAATGGCGGAGCATAAGGAACGGTACCTGCCTTTTATGGAATATCTGGCAGACCACGGATATGCGGTGGTGATTCACGATCACAGAGGTCACGGGAAAAGTGTGAAAAGAAGGCATGACCTGGGCTATATGTACGGGGGCGGCGCAGAGGCGCTTCTTCAGGATATAGAAACAGTGAACCGGAAATTAAGGGAGGATTTTCCGGGACTTCCTCTGATACTTTTCGGGCACAGCATGGGTTCGCTTGCGGTGCGCGCATTTGCTTCAGAGCATGACAATTACATGGATATGCTGATCGTGTGCGGTTCCCCGAGTAAAAATCCGGCGCGGTCTCTGGGAGAACTGATCGCCCGTTTTGAAAAAACTCTGTTTGGAGCAAGACATAAGAGCCGTGTTCTGGAAATGCTCTCTTTTGGAAGCTTTGCGGCACGCTTTGTAAAGGATAAAAAATGTAAGGCATGGGTCTGCGCAAATCCTGAGACAGCAAAAGCATACGAGGAATCAGAACTCTGTGGATTTACTTTCACAGACGACGGATACCTTGCTTTATTCCGGTTGATGAAAAAAGCGTACGATGTGAAGAACTGGCATTGTACGTCTCCGGAAATGCCTGTTTTATTTGTGAGCGGCTCGGACGATCCCTGCCTTGGAAATGTGAGAAAGTTTTCAAAAGCAGTGTGGGATATGAGACGTGCGGGATATAAGGACGTAAAAGGAAAACTTTATCCCGGAATGCGCCATGAGATTTTAAACGAAGAGGACAGGCAGAAGGTTTATCGGGATTTACTTGGATATATGCGAAAAAAAGGATTCTGAGTTTAAAAAAGCTCTTTTCCGGATATATATAGTAAATGACAGGCATCTTTTGATTTTCGTATCATTTATAAAATCCGGAAAGGAGCAGCGCTTATGCAGAAAAAAGGCTGGATTCTTTTTCTTATTCTTCTTTGTGTGGCGTTTCTTGTAAGTTGCAAAGGGAAAGAGGACACAGAGACAGAGAGGGGAGAACTGGTAAGAGTGGAAGCCCGGGAGGAAGGTTTTGGGCTTCCTTTTCATGGAAGATACAAATTTAGGAGATAGAAAGATTTATGAAACGATTGTTAAAATATCTGAAGGGATATGAAAAAGAGACGATACTTGCGCCGCTTTTTAAAATGCTGGAGGCGACATTTGAGCTGATCGTGCCTCTTGTAGTAGCGGGGATCGTAGATGTGGGAATTAAAAACAGAGATACGGAGTACATATGGAGAGCCTGTATTTTAATGGTTGCATTAGGTCTTATCGGGCTTGTGTGTTCTCTCACTGCTCAGTATTTTTCCGCGAGAGCAGCAATGGGATTCAGTACAGGACTTCGAAAAGATATGTTTTCTCATATAGGAAGGCTTTCTTATAAAGAGCTTGACAGGCTGGGAACGCCGACTCTGATCACAAGGATCACAAGCGACATTAATCAGGCGCAGGCGGGAGTGAATCTTGTGCTCAGGCTGTTTCTGCGCTCCCCCGTTATTGTGGCAGGGGCGGTTGTGATGGCCTTTACTATTAATGTAAAGGTTGCTGTGATTTTTGTAGTGGCAGTTCCTCTGATTTCTGTTGTGCTTTATGCCATTATGAAATGGACGGTGCCGATTTATAAGAAGGTACAGGCATCTCTCGATAAGATTTCTCTTCTTACAAGAGAAAACCACGTAGGTGTCCGCGTTGTCCGGGCTTTCGGAAGACAGAAAGAAGAGATGGCGGCTTTTTCGGAGACAAACAACGAGTACACAAAAACGCAGATTACAGCGGGAAAAATTTCCGCTCTTTTAAATCCGGCGACCTGTGTGATCATGAACTTTGCAGTTATGGGAATTTTGTGGCTGGGAGGAAAAGAAGTCAACAGCGGAAATCTGACACAGGGAGATGTGGTGGCGCTTGTAAATTATATGTCCCAGATTCTCATTGCCCTTGTTGCCCTTGCAAATCTCATTGTGGCAGTGACAAAGGCGCTGGCTTCCGCAGGAAGGATCAACGAAGTATTCGATACATTGCCGGGACTTACAGATGAGGGCGCAAAAGAGCAGGCAGTAAGAGCAGGCGCGCCGGCTGTGGAGTTTTCAGATGTGACGTTCACTTATGAAGATGCAAAAGCGCCGTCTCTTTCCCATATCAGTTTTCAGGTAATGCCGGGAGAGACAGTTGGCATTATAGGAGGAACCGGCTGCGGAAAGTCTACTCTTGTAAATCTCATCGGGCGCTTTTACGATGTGCAGGAGGGAGAGGTGCGCGTAAATGGAAATCCGGTAAAGAATTATCCATTTTCGCAGCTTCGAAGAAAAGTGGGAATGGTTCCCCAGCAGGCAGTCTTGTTTAAAGGAACCATCAGAGAAAATATGAGATGGGGAAAGGAAGACGCCTCGGAAAAAGAAATTTTCCATGCGCTTTCTGTTGCCCAGGCAGAGGAATTTGTAAGGAAAAAACCGGAAGGCTTAAACACTATGATAAGCCAGGGCGGAACAAATCTTTCCGGAGGACAGAGACAGCGCCTTACCATTGCGAGAGCCCTTGTGGGAGAACCGGAAATCCTGATCCTTGACGACAGCGCGTCTGCCCTTGATTTTGCAACAGATGCGGCTCTTCGAAGGGCAATCAGAAAAGAAACCGGGAAGATGACGGTTTTCCTTGTTTCGCAGAGAGCGTCCTCTGTCCGCCAGGCAGATAAGATTCTTGTTCTGGACGATGGAGAACTTGCAGGCGTGGGAACCCATCAGCAGCTTTTTGAAAGCTGCCAGGTATACAGAGAAATCTGTCTTTCTCAGTTATCAGAAGAGGAGGTGGAAGGAAGATGAAGCACAGAAAAACCATAAAGCGTGTTTTGGAATATATTCGTCCCTATGGATTTAAAATTACAGAAATGCTAATCCTGGCAGTGATCACCGTCGCTTTTACCTTATATACTCCCATTTTGATCGGACGGGGAGTTGATTATATCGTAGGTCCGGGAGAAGTATGGAGCGAAAAACTTTTAAAAATCCTTCTGCAGCTCGGTGTGGTCATTCTGGGAACTGCCGTTTCTCAGTGGCTTATGAATCTTATCACAAATCAGGTCACATACCGCGTTGTGCAGGATATAAGAAGCCGTGCGTTTTCGCATCTGCAGGAAGTTCCGGTATCCTATATGGACGCCAGTCAGCCTGGAGATATTTTAAGTCGGATCGTAGCGGACGTCAGCCAGTTTTCCGACGGACTTTTAATGGGATTTACCCAGTTGTTTACAGGTGTGGTAACAATTCTTGGAACAATCGGCTTTATGCTTTCCATCAGCGTGAAAATTTCGTTTCTTGTAATTGTACTGACGCCGGTTTCTCTTTTTGTGGCAAGCTTTATTGCAGGAAGAACCTTCCGTATGTTTAAAGAGCAGTCGGAAAAGAGAGCGGAAATGACGTCTCTTGTGGAGGAGCTTGTAGGAAATCAGAAGCTTGTACAGGCGTTTCATTACGAGGAGAGAGCAGAGGAACGGTTTGGAAAAGTAAACGAGGAGCTTCGTGTATGCGGGATTAAGGCTTTATTCTTTTCTTCTATCACAAATCCTTCCACGCGTTTTGTAAACGGACTTGTGTACACAGGCGTTGGCATCATGGGAGCCTTTACGGTTCTTTCCGGAAGAATGACAGTGGGACAGCTCACCAGCTTTTTAAATTACGCAAATCAGTATACGAAACCGTTTAACGAAATTTCAGGTGTTGTGGCAGAACTTGAAAATGCCCTTGTCTGTGCAAATCGTATTTTTGAGTTTATTGATACTCCGGCAGAGAAGCCGGACGGTAAAGATGCCGTTACAATGGAACATGCAGAAGGAGAGGTAAAGCTTACTGATCTTTCCTTTTCCTATCAGCCGGAAGTTTCCCTTCTTCAGGACATTAACATTCAGGTGAAACCAGGTCAGAGAATTGCCATTGTAGGACCTACAGGATGCGGAAAAACAACAATCATCAATCTGCTGATGCGTTTTTATGACCCGCAGAAGGGACAGATTACAGTAGATGGAACGCCTGCATTAAAGATTACAAGAGACAGCCTTCGCAAAAATTTCGGCATGGTTCTTCAGGATACCTGGCTGAAGGCGGGGACGATAAGAGAAAATATCGCATACGGAAAACCGGACGCCTCTCTTGAGGAGGTCATGGAGGCTGCAAAAAAAGCACACGCACACAGCTTTATAAGACGTATGCCAAAGGGATACGATACTGTAATTTCAGAGGGCGGAGGAAATATTTCTCAGGGCCATAAGCAGCTTCTCTGTATCGCAAGGGTTATGCTGATGCGCCCGTCCGTTTTAATTCTTGATGAGGCGACTTCCTCTATTGATACCCGTACAGAAGTGAAGGTACAGAAAGCTTTTGAGGAGCTTATGGAGGGAAGGACAAGCTTTATTGTGGCGCACCGCCTTTCTACCATTCAGGAAGCGGATTTGATTCTTGTCATGAAAGATGGTAATATAATAGAACAGGGCAGACACCGGGAACTACTTGAGAAGAAGGGCTTTTACGCACATCTTTATGAAAGCCAGTTTGCAGTGTCCTGAATAAAGAAAGACAGGAGAAAAAAATGGAAGAAAATAAGAAAGAAGAAACAAAGGAGACACAGAAAAAGAAAAAACTGTGGGAAATGATTCCTGTTCGAAGCTGTATGTTTATGAGCCTTGGCGGACTTTATATTCTGTATATGGGATACCGTCTCTGTAAAAACGTTATAAACGGAGTAGACGGCGGAGGCATTGGATTTTTTATTGTGGGCGCTGTATTTCTTATTGTGGGAGCAGGAATGCTTTATGTAGGGATCCGAGGAGTCCTGGCAGACGATAAGAAACAGAAGGCGGAAGCGGCGGCTCTGAAAGAGGCGGAAAAGGCTGAGAAAACAGAAGAACTTTCTGAAAAAGAAGAGCCGGAGAAGGAAATGGCAAACGCAGAGGAAGGGAAGAAAACAACAGGGAAAATGTCCATAAAGGACAGAGCAAATCTGGCAGGAAGACTTGCGGAAGAAGAGTCGGAAGAGGAAGTCTGATATATGAAACTTGTGATTACATTGTTAAAGCCTTTGTCTTTTCTGCCGGCAATCCTTATGATGCTTTTAATATATGAATTTTCTGCACAGACAGGAGAAGTGTCAGGTGAGCTTTCCTACAAAATCAGCTATCAGATCGTAGAGACAAAAAACGAGATACTGGGCACAAATAAAAGCTACGATGAGCTGGCGGCAGAGGCGGATTCCATTCATTATTATGTGCGTAAGGCAGCGCACATGACGGAATACTGTGTTCTGGCGATCGCCATTTCCTTTCCTTTGTATGTGTATAAAGTAAGAGGAATCTGGCTTGTGCTTCTGGCAGGAATGGTATGTGTGGGGTTTGCGGGACTTGACGAGTATCATCAGTCTTTTGTAGGCGGAAGAGGACCCTCTGTAAAAGATGTGGGCATCGACAGCATAGGCGCACTGATCGGAATTATTCTTGTACAGGCGTTCTGCTGGTCAACCTTACATAATCCAGTAGGAAAAAAGAGAAAAAAGAAGAAACACAGAAAATAGGGGGAGTCATGGACTCCCCTTTTGGTTTATGTCTTTCGGATATTCGCTCCACCGTACTGACTCATAATAAACTGTGCCAGTTTTGCATTTGGCTGGGTAATATTTACAGGATACTGTAATCTTTTTTCATAATTCCACATAGATTATCTGCAACCTCCTTCCTGTTCCCACGGAAACGGCTGTATTGTCCAGTTCCACATATCCTCCCGGCTGCAGGAGGCGGTGTCGATGGTGAGAGGACCGAAGGAAGAAGCATATTCTTTCAGAAGACGGTTTCTCTCCTCACTTACTTCCCGGAAAAAAGCAAGCGCCTTTTCATCGCAGGGGTGGGTGTCAAGAAAGAGGTGAATATCGTTGACTGCGAAGCTGACTTCATTGAGACGTTTCAGAAGTCCGGCTTTTGTCATAGAGGGATTACAGTTACTCATCGGCACATACCTCTCTTTCCGCAGAATGGTTTGCACAGTACGGGGAAGATGGTTCCCGCAGAGAGCGCGCGATCAAGAGGAAACGTGTCGCCGAAGGTCTGGCAGGGCACGTACGCCATAGCCGGCTCCAGCTGTGCAAGATGAGAATACATTTCCGCATCATAAGAAGGGGCGCCGGGCATCTTGCAGTTACATTGCGGCACGTTCCTGCATGGACAGGAAGCAGGTGCCGGTTCCCTCATCTGGGGAAAATCCTGCCGCATCATACCGCAGGTGCGGTTATATGGACGGCAGCAGGAAGTGTTCATTTTATATCGTTCCATGAACAAACCCTTTCTTTTTTTGACTTACATTATATTGTATGACCGGTCTTTGAAATGGTGTTGCCGGGGGCTTCGGAAAAGCTCTCCAGAATGCGGTCAATGGATTTGTGGAGATAGGGCTTGTATTCTTCCAGAGAAACCGGCTGCTGATAAAGAATGCAGCTGTAGCAGGTTGCGCCTACCAGTTCAATAATGGTAAAAAGCATAAGTTCAGGATTTTTGTAGGTTACGCTGCTTTTTGAGAGAAGCTGGAGATAAGAATCGTAAAAATGATAATCTTCATCCGGCATTTGTTCGTCAAAAGCGCCTTTAAATACGCCCCATGCCAGATTTTTGGCAATAAAAAGAAGGAGCGAACGATTTTTTGACAAAACATCCAATATATAATCAATAATAAAATGGAGCTGTTCCTCGAAAGAGTGCAGCTCTGTTTTTTTCAGCTCTTCATGTGCCTGAAAGAAAAGTTCGCAGGTTTTGTGGGAGATCAGATTGTTCCGAATGTCGTATTTGTCCCGGAAATATAAATAAAAAGTTCCCTTTGCAACGCCTGCTTTTGCCACAATGTCCGATATGGTAGTCTTTGCAAGACCTTTCGTTGTAAAAAGCTCAAAAGCGGTATTATAAAGAGCTTCTTTTTTTCTTTTCTTATTTGCTTCTAATTTTCCCATATGAAAACCTCCCTTACCTTTCATATTGTAAACAAAAGTGACTGAAAGTCAATATGCCATATGACAAAAAAATAACTGTTTTAAAAATGACCATAGGTCAATTTGTGGAAAATGTGTGAAATTTGAAAAACAATATTGACTGTTGGTCATTTTTGAAGTATAACATTCCATGAAAAGAATACACTTATAAAAAGACGGACAGGAAAGAAGGAATAGGAAATGATAAAAGCAGGTAAGTGGATTGCCAAACACAAGAAACTGATTTTATTTATTGGACTTGTGCTTTTGGTGCCCTCTGTTTTCGGGTATGTGTCCACACGGGTAAATTACGATGTGTTAAGTTACCTTCCGGAGACACTGGAAACAGTAGAGGGACAGGACATCATGGTGGACGAATTTGGAATGGGCGCCTTTTCTATGGTCGTAGTGGAAGATATGGAATTGAAGGACGTAGCCGCCCTGAAAGAAAAAATCCAGAATGTAGCTCATGTAGAGGATGTTCTGTGGTATGACAGCGTGATGGATTTAAGCGTTCCTGTGGAGATGCTTCCGGAAGATCTGAGAGAAGCGCTTTTTAAAGGAAATGCTACAATGATGATCGCTCTTTTTGACAATACGACCTCCTCGGATGAGGCAATGGACGCGGTGACAGAAATGCGCAGCATTGTGTCAAAGAACTGTTTTATAAGCGGTATGACAGGCGTGGTAACAGACATCAAAGCGCTGGCTTTAAAAGAGATGCCGGTGTATGTTGTAATTGCAGGAGCGCTTTCTTTGCTGGTGCTTTTTCTTGCAATGGACTCCCTTGTTGTTCCCATACTTTTCCTTTTGAGCATCGGGATTGCCATTATCTACAACATGGGAACGAATGTGTTTTTCGGAGAGATTTCTTATATTACGCAGGCGCTTACGGCAGTGCTTCAGCTCGGTGTGACGATGGACTATTCTATCTTCCTTCTGAACTGCTATGAGGATAATAAAAAGCGTTTTCCGGGAGATAAGGACAGGGCGATGGCACATGCCATTTCCAATACATTTAAGTCTGTTGTGGGAAGCTCTGTGACTACGATAGCAGGTTTTGTTGCTCTCTGTTTTATGACATTTGCACTTGGAAGAGATATGGGAATTGTTATGGCAAAGGGTGTGGTGATCGGTGTGATCTGTTGTGTGACGCTGCTTCCTTCCATGATCCTTCTCTGTGATAAGGCAATCGAAAAAACAAAACACAAGACGCTGCTTCCGAGCTTTGATAAGGTATCGGATTTTATTACAAAGCATCATCTTATCTGGATTGCAGTCTTCCTTGTTCTTCTGTATCCTGCAATTCACGGAAATAATAATGTGGAAGTTTATTATAATATTGACACTTCTCTTCCGGCAAGCCTTCCAAGTAATCAGGCAAATAAGGAACTGGAAGAAGTATTCAATATGAATACTGTGCATATGGTCCTTATGGAAAAAGGACTGGACGGAAAAGAAAAATCCGAGATGTTAAAAGAAATAGAAGATGTAGACGGTGTACAGTGGGCGCTGGGGTTAAATTCCTTTGTAGGCCCGTCCTTCCCCGAGAGCATGATCCCAAAAGATGTGCGTTCTCTTCTGGAAAGCGATAATTACGAGCTTCAGTTTATCTGTTCAGAATATCGATCTGCAACAGATGAAGTAAACGGACAGATTTCTGCGATCCAGGATATTGTAAAAAAATACAGTCCGAAAGGCATGGTCATTGGAGAAGCTCCTCTGATGAAAGACCTGGCGGATGTAACAGACGTGGATTTGAAAAATGTAAACGTGATTTCCATAGCAGCAATTTTTGTGATCATTATGATCGTATTCAAATCCATTTCCCTGCCATTTATACTGGTGGCAGTCATTGAATTTGCGATTTTTGTAAACATGGCAGTCCCCTATTACCAGGGCATTACCTTACCTTTTGTTGCAGGCATTGTAATTGGTGCCATACAGCTTGGCGCCACTGTGGACTATGCGATTCTGATGACAAGCCGTTATCAGAGAGAGAGGCATCTGGGAAGAGGAAAGAAAGAGGCGATTTCCATCGCGCACAAAACTTCGATGAAGTCTATTATCATAAGCGGCTGCAGCTTTTTTGCGGCAACCTTCGGTGTAGGACTTTATTCACAGGTAGATATGATAAGCTCTATCTGTACTCTTCTTTCAAGGGGAGCTGTCATCAGCACCGTTGTAGTGCTTCTGGTTCTTCCTGCCATGTTTATGATCTTTGACCCGATCATCTGCCATACTTCTATCGGTTTTCTTCCGAAAAAGGAGAAGGAAAAACCGGCAGGTCGCAGCAATAAGAAATAAAGAATGATAAGAAAAGGAGTTGTTTCATATGAACAGAAATAAAAAAATTGTGACAGCAACGATGGCTGCGGGAATGGCAGCAGTATTAAGTGCAGGTACGATTGCGGCTGCGGGACAGAGTGCAGAGACTTCCGGAATTACAAAGGAAGAAACCGTATACGTAAATGCAGGGGCAGACGGTGCAGTGAAAGATGTTATTGTATCTGACTGGCTGAAAAATTCAGGAGGAGCGTCATCTGTCTCTGATGTATCCGGTTTGAAGGATATTAAAAATGTAAAGGGCAACGAGACGTTTCAGCAGAATGGAGAAAAACTCACCTGGAATACGGAAGATGCAGACATATATTATCAGGGAACAACGACAAAAGAGCTTCCTGTAGCTGTAGAAATTAAATATTATTTAAGCGGAAAACAGGTAACTCCCGATGAACTGGCAGGGAAAAGCGGACACCTTAAAATGGTAGTCACATACAAAAATAAAGAAAAAACAGTGAAGAAGATAGATGGAAAAAGCACAGATGTATATGCACCTTTTGCGATGGCAACAGGAATGTTTCTTCCCACAGATAAATTTAAAAATGTGACGATCGACAATGGAAAGGTTGTATCAGACGGAGACAGAAATATAGTGGTAGGCCTTGGACTTCCGGGACTTTCTGACAGTCTGGATCTTGATGAGGACGTCAAAAAAGAGATTGAGATTCCGGAAGGATTTACGCTCGAGGCAGATGTGACAGACTGTGAAATGGAAACTACATTTACCGTAGCTCTTACAGACCTTCTGGATGAGATAAACGTGGATGAGATCGACAGCATCGACGAGCTGAAAGATTCTTTAAAAGAGCTTTCAGATGCGTCTCTTGAGCTTGTGGACGGTACGAAAACGCTTTATGACGGAACAAGTGAACTGAATACAAAATATAAAGAATTTGCAGCAGGTGTATCAGAGCTTCAGAGTGGAGCAAGAGAGCTTCAGAGCGGTTCAAGAGAGCTTCAGAGCGGAGCCGGTGCATTAAAAACAGGTGTATCTTCTTACACAGAAGGTGCAGATACGCTTGCGGCAGGCGTGATGGAATATACGGGCGGTGTTGGCACGATTTCTGATAAATTAAAAGAATATACAGACGGTGTGAGCACTCTCACAGGAGGGATTAAGTCTTATGTAGAAGGCAGTGGAACACTGACAGACGGCGTGATCAAGTATACGGAAGGTGCAGCCGCTGTGGCAGATGGAATTACACAGTTTTCACAGCAGGCAAAACCTCTTGAGGAAGGACTGAAGACTTTCGCAGACGGAGGAAAGGATTTTGCAGACGGAGCGGCAGCGTACGGGGAAGGTGCAGAAAAGCTTTCAGAAGGATTGAAAACTCTGGAAGGCGGAGCGAAAACCCTTGCCCAGTCTGTAAAAGAATATACAACAGAGGGCGTTGGTACATTAAAAGCGGGAGCACAGGCGCTTCCGGCAGGAATTGAAAAAATTCAGGCAGGTACAGAAGCGGCAGAAGGCGCGGCAGGTACTCTGGCAGAGAAGAGCGGCAGTCTGCAATCCAGTTTAAATGGTATTTCGCAGACTCTCCGTGATGCGGCAGAATCTGTTGGAGGAAATTCTTCTGTAGATACTTCTGCAATTACAAATGGAGCGGCATCAGCACAGAGCGGTGCAGATACTGTTTCAGCAGGACTTGATACAGCAAGTGCAGCCATTGATATATTAAGCGGCATTGATATGTCCCAGCTTGATGAGGGAACACAGGCTGCGATCAGCGAGGCGATCGGCTGTATTTCCGGAGGCGTGGGAACTGCTCAGAGCGGACTTGGAAGCGTGTACAGCGGAGCAGAGGCAGTACAAAACGGCGCAGAGCAGATTTCAGGAGGAGATACTTCTCAGATTGCGGACGTTTTAAATCAGGCGGCAGACGGAATTGATCAGACAGCAGCCGGAGCCGGGGCAATTTCTTCCGGACTGGAATCAATGGAGGGAAGTCTCGGCGCTTTAAGTGAGGGCGCATCGGAAGCGCTGGAAGGCGCAAATGGGCTTTCAGAAGGAGCTGCCGCTTTATCTGCAAAGGGGGAAGAACTGACCCAGGGGGCAGAGCAGGCAGCAGCCGGAGCGAAAGCTCTTGTTGCCGGGGCAAAAGAACTGACAGACAGTACAGAAAAGCTTTCTGCCGGAGCAGAAGCTTTAAAAGAGGGATTTTATGGAGAAAATGGGCTTCAGGCAGGGCTTGAGACGGCGGAAAACGCCTCAGAGGCTCTTGTAAACGGAGCGGCTTCTTTAAAGAAATCAGGCGCGGAATTAAAAGCCGGAGCAGAAAAATTAAAGAGTAACGATTATACGCTGATTCTGGGAGCGGGAAAACTGGATTCTGCAACAACGCAGTTAAATGCGGGAATTTCCCAGATAGGAGGAGCGACAGAAGCGCTCAAAGAAGGCGCGTCCAAACTTTCTGCAAACAGTGGTTCCTTAAAGTCAGGAGCAGAAGAACTGGAACAGGGAACAGGTACTCTTGCGGGAGGAACGAACACCCTTGTATCAGGAACAAATGCACTTGCGTCAGGAAGCAGCCAGGTACAGAGTGGTATTAAAAAGCTGAATGACGGAGCGAAAGAACTGAAGGAAGGTCAGGATAAATTTAACAAAGAGGGCGTTCAGAAGTTAAAAGATACGGTAGAGGACACACTGGATTCCGTTCTTGACCGTCTCGAAGCAATCCAGGCAGATGATGTGGCGTATACATCTTTTGCAGGAAAAGAGGATTCTATGGATGGAAATGTGAAATTCATTATTGAGACGGATCCGATTGAATTACCGGAAGAATAAAACGTAAATGAGAATGTGTGAGAAGCCTGCAATCAATTTCTTGCGTATGAAAGATGCTTCTGTTATAATAAATCAATGATACAGTAAATTTTTAGAAAGTGTCAGGTGGTACAATGGAAAGAACAGGGAAGTCTTCAAAAACCTCCTTGCAGAAAAACAGAAGCAGACGAAAAGCCGCAGCAGCAGATTATTATGATTTCAGTCTTGTGGCAGTGGTTGTGCTTCTCACATGTTTTGGATTGATCATGCTGTACAGTACAAGTGCATATACGGCAGAAATACAGTTTGGCGATGATATGCACTTTTTCAAACGGCAGGCGCTTGTCAGTGTGGCTTGCATTCTGGGCGCTCTTTTTATATCAAGGCTTGATTATCATCTTCTGGTACATTTTAAAGGGCTTTTGTATATAGCTGCCGTTGTGTTAATGTTCCTTGTCCAGACGCCTCTCGGAGAGGAAGTAAACGGCGCCCGCCGCTGGCTTAAGCTGGGAATACAGTTTCAGCCTGCGGAAATTGCAAAAATAGCAGTGATTGTCTGTCTTCCATACATGATTGTGGAAATGGGGAAACGGATCCGAACACTGAAAGCGTGTATGATATTGGGAGCAGCAGGAGGTGCGCTTGCCTTTATCGCATATGCATTTACGGAGAACTTAAGTACAGCTATCATTATTTTCGGAATTACAGTTGGGCTTATTTTTGTAGCGCACCCCAACACAAAA
>OGIW01000965.1_pt1 | contig 15002 bp, 10 predicted proteins | sample 1571921 | NCBI WGS metagenome assembly OGIW01 (sample SAMEA2582112, study PRJEB24529) | metagenome | biome: Human gut stool | place: China | collected 2011 | reverse complement strand
CCGGGATTTGTATGGACACTTTCTGCAATTGAGGCACTGGAGAGAGATTTTTCCTGGTTGATAGCAATCAGAACCATCACATGAACAGTATCGCTTAATTTCGTTGAGTATTTCATGATAAGAAACTCCTTGTAGTATGATATAATGATTTTGGTTTCACGTTTTTGAGGCGAAAATATTTCTGGTTTGTCAAAAACATCCCAAGTTCTCAACAGCTCTTTTTAATGTGTTGAGAAACTGTACATATTTTTTATTTTGATGATTGTAAATAATATAATTACAACTATAATGAAATTTAAAGGAAAAGTCAACATAGTAATAAAACTTACGAAGGATTGTATAATATGCTGATTGTGGACAAATTAAAAGGAAATTTATATACCAGAATCAAAAAACATATGACTAAAAAAATGTATCACCTTTATTATCGTGAAAACAGGGAAGCTTCACAGTCTAAAGAAGAATATGAAGCAAATTTATTAAGAGCATACCGACATTTAGACGCATGCAGATTCAAAAATAAGGGATGGCCATGTCCAACATGCCCAAGTTGCTGTTTTTGTGGAAAAGATTATGAAACTATGACTGAGGTAATGGATTTTGCCCGGGAATGGATGAAAGAGAATCCGGACAAAGCCAGATTTATGAAACCACCCAAATTCTTGCATAAACATTGATTATTATATGATGCGATAAAATGTTCGCAAAGGAGAAGTTATGGAATACAAAAATCAAACAGAAAATCGTGCATTTCAGGAAATGCTGCTGGCAGCAGTAAAACGGTTACAAAATCGTTCTGGAGAGGAGATTGCTGCAAAAAGTGGGGCTGTTTTTCATAGCAGTCGAAATATGCTTGAGGTACAGAGTTTTCATGAAGTGATTGAAATTCAACTTCCTGAGTTTTATATTAACTCAGATATGGATGAATGGCATTATCTGACATTGCTACATTATCTGGATATGGCTGATGGAACAGAAGGTTCACAGAAGCTCATTACTTTTGGTAACCTGAAAGATGGATTGATTCGGGGAACCAAGTTTGACCGGACTGCAGAGCAGAAACTGGAAAAGCTTTTGCAGGATAAAGATCCTGAGAAAATTCAGAAAGCATGTAAAAACCTAGGTGCAGAATTCACAGAAACAAAGGCGGATCTGTGTGCTGTTTTTCCAGTTCTGCCAAGATATCCGGTAACTTTAAAGATATGGTTTGCAGATGAAGAATTTCCTGCATCTGGCAAAATATTTCTTCAGGATCATGCCGATCATTATCTGAGTGTAGAAGATGCGGTAACAGTTGGAGAAATTTTGCTGCAAAAATTATCGGAAGCCTTTTCTTCTCTCTGATCATGAATCAGAAAACTTTCCAACCCGGCTTTGATAAATTTGTCGATTACTGTCTGAATCTGTTTCCAGTCATTACAGTGATTGCGGAGCATCAGTCTGTTGATGGAAAGGCAGCCATTCATTTGAAAATAAAAAATCGATTCTGCCTGTTCAAAGGTCAGGAGGCTGTGTGACATAAGCCAGGTCACATAGCCTTCTTTTGTATTTTCTGCTATTTTTTCCAGAAGAATAGGGGCAATTGCATCATCCAGAAACAGTGCCCTGTATTGTGATTCCATCTGTATTTTCTGACAGAACGGATAGGAACAGCTTTTTTGATTTAGACAGAATAAATGATCTACAGTTGTTAACATATCCTGAGTCATATCATTAAAAATATCTGATAATACATCATGGATATCGTAGTAATGAAGATAAAAAGTGCCACGGTTGATTTCAGCATTTTTGCAGATCTCTGTAACTGTAATTTTCGTAAAACTTTTCTGATTTAACAATTCTAAGAACGTATCTTTTATGGTTTGCCTGGTATAGCGGGTACGGCGATCTTGTTTTCTCGTTTTTTCTGACATTATATACTCCTGTATTAGTTAGTATCATATAATTTCTCAACAATTTTTCTGATGTGTTGAGTAACCATACAAATCTCACAGATTGATTATTGTAATTTATATAGTAACAACTATAATGAGGTTTAAAGAAAAAGTCAACAGATTGTTCAGAATTTTAGGAGGAAAAACATGGGACATGTAATTGCAGTATCAGGAAAAGGTGGCGTAGGGAAAACAACCCTTTGTGGATTGTTAATTCAATATTTATGTGAAAATAGAAAACATCCGGTTTTAGCTGTAGATGCAGATGCAAATGCGAATTTGAATGAAGTGCTCGGCGTTGAACCGGAGATTACACTCGGAGAACTGAGAGAAGAGATTGAACGTGCAGGAGTTGATCCACGATATCAGATTCCGGCAGGAATGACAAAACAGGCTTATCTGGAAATGCGTCTTTCCGATGCAATTGCAGAAGAAGACGATTATGATTTGATGGTAATGGGGCGAACCCAGGGACAGGGCTGCTATTGTTTTGTAAATGGTCTTGTGCAGACCCAGGTTCAGAAACTGCAAGGTCATTATCCATATATTGTGGTTGATAACGAAGCAGGTATGGAACATATCAGCAGAGGAATCCTGCCAATGATGGAAGTTGCGATTCTTGTAAGTGACTGTTCCAGAAGAGGTGTTCAGGCAGCCGGACGTATTGCAAAGCTGATGAAGGAGTTAAACTTTAAACCACAGAAAACTGGATTAATCGTGAATCGTGTTCCGGATGGAAAACTGGATGCCGGAACTCTGGAAGAAATTCGAAATCAGGGACTGGAATTGTTAGGGGTTGTGCCACATGATGACCAGGTATATCAGTATGACTGTGATGGAAAGCCGATCATACAGCTTCCGAAAGATTCTCCTGTAAGAAGTGCACTGGGAGAAATTGTAAAGAAGTTGGGATTGTGAGTTGGAGGATTGAAAGTTTGAAGATTGAGTAAACAGAAATATTATCTGATTTGGCATAACTAATTGTAAAGAAAGGAAAATCTTCATGAGAAATCATTGGGCAGAAATAGAAAAATATTTAGAAGACCAGAAGATAGCGCAGGAACTAATTGGAGAACTGAGAGATTTTCACATGCGTTATGAGGTAGAGGATCAGGTAAAGGAACGGGTAGAAAAACCGGATATCCTGTTTTATGGGAAAAAGATTCTGGAAATGTCAATAGCAGCGCTTCTTCAGGGAGATAACCTGTTACTTTCTGGTGCGAAAGCTACAGGGAAAAATGTACTATGTGAGACACTGGCATGGATATTCGGAAGACCGGAATACGACATTTCTTTTCATGTAAATACAGACAGTGCCGATCTGATTGGAACGGATACCTTTATAAATAATGAGGTTCGCCTTCGGAAAGGCCCCATCTACCAATGCGCGGAATTTGGAGGATTTGGAATCCTGGACGAAATCAATATGGCAAAAAATGATGCGGTTTCTGTACTGCATGCCACACTGGATCATCGGCGCAGAATCGATATTCCAGGATATAACAGGATTTTACTTCATCCGGCAACACGATTTATCGGCACGATGAATTATGGCTACGCAGGTACCAGAGAGCTAAATGAAGCATTGGTTTCAAGGTTTATGGTAATTGATATGCCTGAAATGGATGAGGATAGTGTCCTTTTTGTATTAAGACAACATTTTCCAGATGGGGAAAAAAGTGCACTGAAAGCTTTTGCAGGACTGTTTCTGGATTTGCAGATCAAAGCTTATCATGGAGAAATCTCAACAAAATCTCTTGACCTGAGAGGACTGGTTTCTGCTGTAAAAGCAACAAAAAGCGGACTTTCTCCAATTGATGCAATCCAGATGGGGATCATAAATAAAAGTTTTGATGTATTTGAAAAAGAGATCATAGAAGATGTGGTTTCTACCAGAATCCCATCTTCCTGGACCGGAAAAGACATATGGGGGTAAACTTGTATGGAGGATGTCAGATGGCCGGCGAAACAACTGGAAGAACATCGTCTGGAGATCAGCAATCGTATCAGAAATCTTTTTTGGACAGTCAGTGGTGATTATGATATGGAATTTGAACCGGACACAGAAAAATATGTTTATTCAAAACAAACGGTTCTATATGAGGCAGTGAAGCAGGGTGCCTTTGCACGATATTTTGATCAGAAGAAACTTGGCATGTATTTGATGAAAAAATTACATTTTTCTGCTGGAGAAGATATGCTTTTGCCTCTTGCTGGATTATGCATGGATGCTGCTGTGGAGCGTTTTATCATTCGAGAACGTTTGGGAACAAAGGAAATCAGAGAACAGGCGTTCAGAGAATTGGAAAAGGCCGAGAAAGAGCAGGTATCAGACAAAGCTGGAACAGACCTGATTCACAGGATTAGGCTTCTGTATATAAGGCATGTTCTGGAGAACACAGACGATGAGGGAATGGATCCACAGGCAGAGATTGCATTGTACAAGATTCTTTCTCTGAAGGATGCGGAAAATACGGAAGATGTCATAAACGTGATAGATGAGATTTATAATCATGTTCTGGATCCCTCTTTTGAAAAAAGGAATGGAAATCTGGAGAAGATTCTGAATTTACCGGATATGGCATTAGCCAATGACGCGTGGCAGGAATGCATGACGGATGAACAGATGGAAGACATCATTCAAAAATATCTTTCTAATCTCAAAAAAAAGATGATGAGTCTGGATATCAGAAACAAAAAGAAAAAAAGATTTTATTTCTCTCCGGAAAATGAAGAAGTTCCGGAAAGCTCGGAGAATATAAATCCACAGGCAGTGCGACGGATACGGGAATATGTGGAACTGAATTACGGGAAATCGTATCTGAGTGAATCGGAGCAGGCCAGAATCAACCGGAAATTTTGTACAGGAATCCACAAAAACTGTATCCTGTATCTTACAGATGGAATTTTACAGAACCCTGTCATAAAAAATAATCAATACCGTTTTTCTCAGCTGCAGTTTGAAAAAAATAAAGCCTATTATGGAAATAATCACTGGATCATCAAAAGAAATATTTCTGTGTTGGCAGAGTCACTGAAACGGGCATTTATAATCCGAAAGGATGATTCTGTCAGCAGATCTGATGCAGGGCAGCTTGTTCCTGAAAGGTTATGGAAAATTGGAAGAACAGACGATGACAAGTTATTTAATAGAAAAAAGAGAGCAGAAGATTCTGAGTTTGTAATAGACGTCCTGATTGATTCCAGTGGTTCCCAAGCTGGCAGACAGGCTCAGGTAGCGGCGCAGGGATATATTATCAGTGAAGCATTAAGCCAGGCAGGAATTCCTCATCGGGTGACAGGATACTGTGCTTTCTGGGGATATACAGTACTTCAGAGATTTCGGGATTATGAAGATCCAAGGGAAACAAATGAAAGAATCTTTCAATTTCGGGCGTATGCCAATAACAGAGATGGGCTTGCACTGAAAACAGTCTGTTCCTCTCTCATGGAGCGACCGGAAAAAAATAAGATTTTAATCGTATTAAGTGATGGAAAACCCTGTGATATGAGCATACAACGACCAGGAACCCGCCAGCCCAAGATCTATGACGGAGAAGGAGCTGTGAAAGATACTGCATATGAGGTGCGTCGGGCCAGAAATCAGGGAATTTTCGTAATTGGTATTTTTGTAGGGAATGAAGAAGAGCTCTCCGTGGAAAAGAGAATCTATGGAAAAGACTTTGCCTATATTCGTAATATCAGCAATTTTTCCCGTATGGTAGGAACTTTTTTGCGAAGACAAATTGATATGGAATAAAAATGGAGGAATCACTATGGGTAAAATTGAATTTGCCAATTGCCAGGATGTAAGAAATCAGAAAAAGATACAGGAATTAGATTGTCCACACTGTCATGAACCGGGAGGCATTGAAGCCTTTGTGAAAGACGGGATACTCGCAGAGGACGGAGTATGTGATAACTGCGGATATATTCTTCCGGAAGGAACAGAACTGGAGGAAGTGGAGTAAGAAGTATTTAAGGAGATAAGAGATGAAAATAGCAGTTTGTGGAAAAGGTGGATGTGGAAAAAGTACAGTAACCAGTCTTTTGGCTAAGGCTTTAGCCAGACGAGGAAAAGAAATTTTGGTAATTGATTCCGATGAATCTAATTATGGTCTACACCGACAGCTAGGTATGAAGCTTCCCAGAGATTTTACAGACTATTTCGGTGGTAAACAAAATGTTTTAAATGATATGATGTTATCAAAATTTACTCATCAGTTTTTTGAGGAAACCTGGACAATAGATGATATACCGGAAGATTATTATAGTCTGAAGGACGGTGTAAAACTGATGAGCAGTGGAAAAATTCATCAAGCAAATGAAGGGTGTTCTTGTGCTATGGGAACTGTTATGACTCAATTTATCCAAAATCTCAGGCTTAAAAAAGACCAATTTGCGCTAATGGATATGGAGGCTGGTATTGAACACTTTGGACGTGGAATTGATAACGGTGTAGATTTGATATTGATAATCATAGATCCATCCTATGAATCCCTACAGCTTTCCAAAAAAATCGGGGAATTATCGGAAAGTATTCGAAAACCATTTTATTACGTTCTCAATAAAGTAACAAAAGAGAATCAGGAAATGATGTATGAAGCTGTATGGAATTCAAGTCGAGTCGCTGTATCTCTTGGCGCGGATCCTAGTATTATGGGAGAGGGACTGATGGGGAAAGAACTATCAGAAAAACCAGATGCTATTGAAAACTTAACAGAATTTCTACTTTCTATTTAAAGAATGAGAAGATTTACTGTGGATATATTATAAAAGAAAACCAGATTATACAGCTGTAATTTGTAATATTACATCCGCTTGACGCAAGAAAAAAGCAGTGATATACTGAAACAAAAATTATTTATAAAATTATAATAAAAACCTGGGACTATATTGTGGGATTGAATAGTTACAAAGAATGCAATTCTTGTGGAGGGTATGGGATGATACAGATTGCAATTGTTGAAGATGAAGAAATTTACGTAAAACAATTAACAGAGTATATCCGGAAATATCAAACGGAAAGGGGAAGATCAATAAAGGTTACAGTATTTGGTGATGGAGAAGATATTACTGAAAATTACAATGGCGGTTTTGACATTATTCTGATGGATATTCAAATGCGGTTCATGGACGGTATGACAGCAGCAGAAAAAATTCGTCAAATGGATCAGAAAGTAATTATCATGTTTATTACAAATATGATTCAATATGCAGTACGTGGATACGAAGTTGATGCAATGGATTATGTAGTAAAACCAGTTGAGTACTTTTCTTTTTCGCAGAAGCTGGATAAAGCAGTTGGACGTATGCGCTCTGAGGTTAAAGAATTTCTTACGATTCCCATTGGGGAAGGAGTTGTAAAGATAGATATAGCAGATATCTATTTTATTGAGGGGCAGAGACATAATGTAATTTATTATACTTCGAGAGGAGATTACTGTTCAAGAATTACGATGAAAGAACTCGAAGAAAAACTTGCGGTACATAATTTTTTTCGATGTGCAAAGGGATATCTGGTAAATATGAATCATGTAGAGGGATTTGTTGGTTCTGATTGTGTGATCCATAATGTACATATACCTGTCAGCAGAACCAGAAAAAAAGAATTCATGAATCTGCTTCTGCAAAACCTCAATATGGAATGATTTCATGCGAAATGGAGAATACTATGTTATATCAGGATATTCCAAGAATTTATACGGCAATAGCAGAGTGGGGATCATGTTTGGTTTATCTTTATATCCTAAAAAAAGAAAACATGAAATCTGTACATTTTCTTATAGGCAGTCTTTTCATGTTGGCAATGCAGAGTATCTTTCTGACTTTGACAGGCAGCGTAACTGAAATTTTGTGGGTTCCCTGTATGATGATCGCTGCAGGTATGATGTATGGATTTCTTATGGTCGGAGGAAATATGAAGCCTCTGGGAGCGGCTTATTGCTGTGCCCGTGCATTTGTTCTTGCTGAGTTTGTAGCTTCGCTGCAGTGGCAGATTGTATCTATTGTACAGGCATGGGGGAATCAAAGCATCTGGGTTGAAATTCTGATCACGATGGTTATTTTTGGAGGCTGCTTTACTATTAATATTTATTTAGAAAAAGATCTCCTGAAGCAGAATTATCTTGAACAGATGACAGTAAAGGAAGTAGCAGCGGCGGCAATCATGGCTGTTGCAATCTTTGCTTTTAGTAATCTGAGCTTTTTAAATGAAAATGCACCATTTGCGAGCAGAGAACGTGCAGATATTTTTTCTATCAGAACACTGGTCGATTTTGGAGGAATTGCAATCCTGCATGCTTATCAGAGCAGGATCAGTGAGTATGTTGCCGAGAAAGAACTTTCAGTAATGAACGTGATGCTGAAAAGCCAGTATGATCAATACCGAAATTATCAGGACAGCCTGGATCTCATACAAATGAAATACCATGATTTGAAACACCAGATAACGGGACTTCGTGCGGAATCAGATGAAGAGAAACGAAAAAAATGGATTGATTCCATGGAAAATGAAATCGCTGCTTTTGAAAATATAAGCAGAACGGGGAATCAGGTACTTGATACGATTTTGGCAGCTAAGATTTTCCATTGTCGAAAAAATCATATACAGATTACCTGTGTGGCAGATGGAAAATTATTGGATCATATGCATGTAACAGATATATGTTCTATATTTGGAAATGCTTTGGATAATGCGATTGAACATGCGATTTTGATTCCGGATCCGGAAAAAAGACTGATCCATCTGACAGTATCCGCTCAAAAAGGATTTGTGTTCATCAAGATAGAGAATTATTGTGAAGCAGAAATTTCCAAAAATGAAGAGGATCTGATTACAACAACAAAAAAGGATAGTAAAAACCATGGTTTTGGATTGAAGAGTATTCGTAAAGCTGTAGAAAAATATGATGGTTCTGTAGTATTTGGAGTACAGCAGAACTGGTTTGAATTAAAGATTCTTTTACCCAGAGTATTATAATGCTCTGGGTATTTTTGTTGCCAAGCATACGACAAAAAGGTCCGGTGGACCTTTTTTAGTATTTTGTGCCATATTTGCTGCATCTTGTGCCAAAAACGGCACGAAATAATAACCATGTTATAGTAATGCCAACAGGAAATGATACCTGAAAAAGACAAGAGAGTCAAAGGAGGAAAAAGAGAATGATCAGTGTTGAAATGGAAGATGTTCTGGCGGTATTACAATTATGCAAACCGTATATTATCGGTATTATTGCTGCACTTGTAATTGGAATCGTAATTATGATAGCATGCCGCAGGATGTCCAGGGACAAAAGATTTCTGATAAGAGGGGAAGCTGCGATTGCAATGGTTCTTGCAGTTGTTGTCTGCGTGAATATGATCTGTTTTGGACCAATGGCTACGTTGATTGGACTGGCAACGGGAAATGGAACTTTAAGCGATGAAACAAATGAAGAAGCTGCGGAAGTAGCAGAAGAAATTATGGAAGACGGAATTGTTCTTCTGAAGAATGAAAGCCTGCTTCCTTTAAATGAAACAAAAAAACTGAATATTTTTGGCTGGGAATCTATTAATCCGGCTTACGGAGGAGCTGGTTCCGGTGGAATTAATGATCTGTATGATATTGTCAGTCTGAATCAGGGACTTGAAAATGCCGGATTTTCTATTAACCAGGAACTGGTTGATTTTTATAACAATTATGGTGCAGATAATCCGGAAATGTCTATCCAGAAACAGAGCTGGACATTACCGGAGCCACCTGTAGATACTTACAGTGATGAGCTTATTAAAAGTGCGAAAGAGTATTCTGATGTGGCAGTTGTGGTTCTTTCCAGAAAAGCAGGTGAAGGTCATAATGATATTCCTATGGATGTAAGAAAAGCAGCATATGATAATAATTCAGATGAATATGATGATTTTCCTGAGGGAGAGCATTATTTACAGCTTTCACAAACTGAGAGAGATATGGTAGATATGGTTTGCTCAAACTTTGATAATGTGATTGTGGTTTATAATGGAGCAAATCAGTTTGAACTTGGTTTCGCAGATGAATATCCTCAGATTAAATCTGTTGTATGGTGCCCCGGAACGGGAAATGTGGGATTTAATGCACTTGGTAAAGTATTTTCAGGTGAAGTCAATCCTTCCGGAAAAACACCGGATACATTTATTTATGATATGACGACTGCTCCGTGGTGGAATAATGCAGAAAAAACGGAGTATACAAATCTGGCAGATATGGCCGTTGAAGGAATGAACGCAGGAACTGCGCAGGTGTATGCTCCGGCATTTACCAATTATGTGGAAGGCATTTATGTAGGATACAAGTACTATGAAACAGCTGCACAGGAAGGTGCGATTGATTACGATAAGACTGTACAGTATCCATTTGGATATGGTCTGAGTTACACGGAATTTGAACAGAAAATGGGTGAACTGGAGGAAAAAGACGGACAGATTTCTGTAGATGTAGAAGTAACCAACACAGGAGATGTTGCCGGAAAAGATGTAGTAGAAGTGTATTATAAACCGCCATATACAAATGGGGGAATTGAGAAATCTTCTGCAAATCTAATTGAGTTTGAAAAAACAAATCTGCTTCAGCCGGGAGAATCTCAGACTGTTACAGTTACATTTAGTATAGAAGATATGGCCTCCTATGATGAGAATAATGCAAAAGCGTATGTTCTTGAAAAAGGTGACTATGTAATCTCTATTAACAGTGATTCACACACTGTGCTGGATCAGAAAACTTATACTGCAGATAAAGATGTAGTATATAAGGGAGAAAATAAAAGAGCATCAGATGATACTGCAGCAACAAATGTATTTGAAGATGCAAAAGGCGATGTGACATATTTATCAAGAGCAGATCATTTTGCAAATTATGAAGAGGCTACAGCAGCACCGGCATCTGCAGAGCTGGGTGAGCCATATGTTTCTGAATATCATTTGAACAGCAACTTTGATAAGACTACATATCTCAATGATAAGGATGTAATGCCGACAACGGGAGCAGATAATGGACTTACATTAGCTGATATGCGTGATGCTGATTATGACGATCCTCGTTGGGAAAAACTTCTGGATCAGCTTACTGTTGATGAAATGGCAAATATGATTGCAATGGCTGGTTATCAGACAGCAGCCATGGACTCTGTGGGAAAAGTGGCTACACTTGATTTCGATGGACCAGCAGCAATTAATAATAACTTTACAGGAGTTGGTTCTATTGGATTTCCAATTGAAGTTGTGGTTGCTTCCACATGGAATAAGGAACTTGCACAGGCCTGGGGTGAATGCATGGGCAAGATCAGTCAGGAAATGGGTGCAGAGGGCTGGTATGCACCAGGTATGAATACTCATAGAACCGCATTTGGAGCAAGAAACTATGAATACTTTTCAGAAGATGGAGTTCTTGCAGGAAATATGGGAGCAAAAGCAGTAGAAGGAGCAAGAAAATATGGAGTTTATTCTTATATCAAACATTTTGCTCTATATGAGGGAAATGCAAAGATGGTAAGTGTCTGGTCAAATGAGCAGGCAATCCGGGAAATCTATCTGAAACCATTTGAAATTTCTGTAAAACAGGGTGGCGCAAATGCGGTTATGGTTTCCTGGAGTTTCCTTGGAGATAAATGGACTGGAGAAAGCAGTAACCTTATGAATACAGTTCTCAGAGATGAATGGGGATTCAGGGGAATGGCGCTTACAGACTTCTTCCGAAACAATGGTCATGGATTTATGAATGCAGATGCAGCTTTGGCGAATGGAGTAGATGCAATGTTGTCCACATTTAACGGAGAAGAGAACAATGTAGCCAATCCGGAGCATCCAACAGCCGTACTTCAGATGAGGAATGCCTGCAAAAATGTCATGTATACAGTTGTAAGCAGCTGGGCTTATGATGGAGAACACGAAGAAACAGGTATGGAAAACTGGAAAAAAGCAGGAATTGGAATCGACATTGTAATAGCACTTTTCATGGCAGGAATGGAAGTACTGGTAATCAAAGGATATAAGAAAAGAAAGAATGTTGAATAAGGATGAAAGTGGGATGGAAAACAGTTATGAAACAGCAAAAATTGGTTGAAAAGATGACAATAGAAGAAAAGGCAGCAATCCTCAGTGGAAAAACTGTCTGGCAGACCAGAGAAATTGACAGGCTTTCCATCCCGTCCATCTTTCTCTCAGATGGACCGCATGGAATCAGAAAACAGGCAGGAGCAGGAGACCATCTGGGACTGAATGCATCCTTGAATGCAACTTGTTTTCCCACAGCAGCGACGATTGCAAACAGCTGGAATCAGGATCTGGGGGAAGAGATTGGACAGGCTCTTGGAGAGGAAGCAGCAAGTATGGATGTAAATATCCTGCTTGGTCCGGGATTAAATATTAAAAGAAGCCCATTATGTGGAAGAAATTTTGAATATTTTTCAGAAGATCCATATCTTTCCGGGAAGATGGCAGCGTCATATATTCGTGGAATACAGAGTAAAGGCGTTTATGCCTGCCCGAAGCATCTGGCGGTTAACAGTCAGGAACTTCGGAGAATGGCAATGGACGCAGTTGTTGACGAACGGACATTAAGAGAAATTTATCTGACCGGTTTTGAGATAGCTGTTAAAGAAGGACACGCAAAAGCAATCATGAGCAGTTACAACCAGATTAATGGGATTTATGCTAATGAGGACAAACATCTTTTGACAGATATCTTGCGCAAAGAATGGGGATTTGATGGAATTGTAGTAACAGACTGGGGCGGAAGCAATGACCATGTGAAAGGTGTTGCTGCCGGCTCAAATCTGGAGATGCCGTCCTGTGGGTACGATTCTGCAAGAGAAGTGATTGCTGCTGTCCGAAATGGAAAGCTTAGGGAAGCGGAGTTGGATGAAAGAGTTGGAGAACTGGTGGATGCAGTGATGGAACTGACATCAGGGAAGAAGCTTTCAGATAAAAACTTTGACAGAAATGCACATCATCAACTGGCAAGGAAAGCAGCAGCAGAAAGCATGATTCTTCTGAAAAATGAAAAACAGATTCTTCCGCTGGATACAAAAAAATCCATCGCTGTTATTGGAGATTTTGCTTTTTCACCCAGATATCAGGGGGCAGGATCTTCTATGGTCAATCCAACAAAAGTAGAAGATATGTCATCGATTTTGCAACAATATGATCTGAATATTTTGGGGATGACAAGAGGCTATCAGAGAAATGGAGATGTAGATGAGAATGATAGAAAGTTTGCACTAAATTTGTCTATGAACGCGGATATTGTGATTTTCTGCTTTGGTCTTGATGAAATCAGTGAATCAGAAGGACTGGACAGAACCCATATGCGTATTCCGCAGGACCAGATCGATCTTCTGCAGGATATCAGTAAAGTGAATGAAAATATTATTGGAATACTGAGTGCAGGATCTGCGATAGAAATGCCATGGCACACCTGTTGTAAAGCGATTTTGCATGGCTATCTGAATGGACAGGCAGGCGCTTCTGCAACATTGGATATTCTGACCGGAAAAGTGAATCCATCAGGAAGACTGGCAGAAACATATCCCATCTCTTATGAACAGACACCGGCATTCCGATATTATCCAAGCAATGAGAAAACATCGGAATACCGCGAGAGTGTTTATGTGGGATATCGCTATTATGATACTTCAAAAGTCCGGGTGCAATATCCATTTGGCTTTGGGCTTTCCTATACGGAATTTACATATTCTGATCTTATCATAGAAGAGGATGGAATCAAAGTTTCGGTTACCAATACAGGTGACAGAGACGGAGCTGAGGTTGTTCAGATGTATGTAGGACTTCCTAATGCAATCGTATTCCGACCGGAAAAAGAACTGAAAGGTTTTGCAAAAGTTTATCTAAAGGCAGGAGAAAGCAGACAGCTCAGGATTCCGTTTGATGATAAGACATTCCGTTATTGGAATATAAAAACGGGACAGTGGGAAATAGAAACAGGAACTTATCAGATTATGGTAGGAGCCAGTGTTGCAGATATTCGTTTAACAGGTATGACTGAGAGAACAGGAAATAGTAAAGGGTATCCGTATAATCCGGCAAAAATGCCTTATTATTATACAGGAATTGTGCAGAAAATATCAGATGAGGAATTTCGTGGACTTCTTGGCCATGAGATACCGAACGGGAGATGGAGTGGAAACCTGGAAATCAATGATGCAATCTGTCAGATGTATTATGCAAAAAGCCGACTTGCAAGACTGATATATAGATGTCTCACAAAAATGAAAAAGAAGAGTGAGGCACAGGGAAAGCCAGATCTTAATATTCTTTTTATTTACAATATGCCGTTCCGGGGGATTGCCAAGATGACCGGCGGGGCAGTCAGTATGGAAATGGTATATGGAATTGTCGATGCTGTGAATGGACACTTTATGCTTGGAGTAAAAAAAGTAGTTGGCGGATATTTCAGAAACAGAAGAAATAATAAGAAATATGAAAAATTATTAAAAGAAGCCGGAGGGAAGTGCAGATGAATCGTATAAAAAATATATGGAAATGTTTTGAAGAGAAACATTCTGCTATTGCAAAATGGCTTTATCAGATATTCTATTTTGTTATATTCAGTATGGGCGTGACAGTATTCCAGTATCTTGTATTTACATTTTTACCAGGGATTTTGGGAATTGGTCTGGCTGGTACAGAATTTATGTGGCCAAAGGTTTCCATGAATCTGTTTGGAGTAAAATTTACATGGAGTTTGCTGGGGTATAATGTATTGCGTGATGCAACGGGGAATATATTGATCGGTGGTGGACTTGGCTATTTTATCAGTTATGAATTGGGGTCATTTCTTGCACAGTGTATCAATTTTCCACTTCAGAGAAATATTACTTTTAAAAGCCGTGGAAATCCTGTATATCAGGCAATCTGGTATTTTGTTGCATGGGTGGTAATTTCACTGATCTGTAATGGATTTAATAATCTGTGGATGCCAGTTGCATCTGCATATGTGGCACCGGCAGTCTATAACATGCTTGTGACAATTATTACAGGTGGAGTTTCCATGGTGATTTTTTTCTTTGTGTTTAAAATTATTTTCCCAGAGGGGAA
>OGIW01000957.1_pt1 | contig 15115 bp, 11 predicted proteins | sample 1571921 | NCBI WGS metagenome assembly OGIW01 (sample SAMEA2582112, study PRJEB24529) | metagenome | biome: Human gut stool | place: China | collected 2011 | reverse complement strand
CTACAATGCAAAAGTGACGGGAAATATGTATTACGATGGAGAGCTTTTAACAGAGGAGCGTATCTGCGCTCTCCGGGGAAATAAAATCGCTTTTGTTCCGCAGAGTACCACTTATCTCGACCCGCTTATGACTGTGGGAAAACAGGTGCAGGGCGGAAAAGGAGAAGAGAAGAAACGTAAGCAGAGAGGTCTTTTTAAACGGTACGGTCTTGGAGAGGAAGTGGATACAAAGTATCCCTTTGAATGCTCCGGCGGTATGACCCGGCGTGTGCTTTTAACCTCGGCTCTTATGGGCGCCCCGGAGCTTATTATTGCAGACGAGCCGACTCCGGGAATGGATCTAGCCCTTGCAAAAAAATCAATGGAAGACTTCCGGAATTTTGCAGATGAGGGAAAGGGCGTACTTCTTATCACCCACGATATTGAACTGGCGCTTGAGGTGGCAGACAGGATTGCCGTATTCTATGCGGGAACAACTGTGGAAGAAGCTCCCGTATCCGATTTTGCCTCAGAAGAAACACTTCGTCACCCCTATACGAAGGCTTTATGGCGGGCGCTTCCCCAAAATGGCTTTCAGCCCCTTCCGGGCGTGCAGCCTTATGTAAAAGATATGCCAAAGGGCTGCCCGTTCGGACCGAGATGCAGTCTGTATACAGAAGCGTGTCAGGGAGAAATCCCCATGCAGCGGGTAGGGTGCGGAACGGTGCGCTGCGTGCGTTTTGCAGGGGAGCCTCTGGCAGTGGAGCAGCATCACCATGAGAGAACAGGAGGAAAGGCATGATACTGGAAGGCAGAAATCTTACATTTTCCTATGAGCAGAAGGAGGGAGCAGTTTTTTCCAATGTAAATTTACAGGTGGAAAATCACGAGAGAGTGGCGATCCTTGGTCCAAGCGGTTTCGGAAAAACAACGCTCTGTAAAGTTCTTGCAGGATATTTAAAGCCTCTTGAAGGAGAGGTTTTAATTGACGGAAAGCCTCTTCCCAAAAAAGGATACTGTCCGGTGCAGATGATATGGCAGCACCCGGAGAGGGCAGTCAATCCAAAGCTTCGCCTTGGAGATACCCTGGCGGACGGAAAAGAGGTAGACGAGCGGATCATAAGAGAGCTTGGCATAGAAAAAGACTGGAAAAAGCGGTATCCCCAGGAACTTTCCGGCGGGGAGCTGCAGAGATTCTGTATCGCAAGAGCGCTGGGAAAAGATACAAAGTTTTTAATTGCAGACGAGATCAGTACCATGCTGGATCTTATCACCCAGAGCCAGATCTGGAATTTTCTTTTAAAAGAAGGAAAGGGAAATCGGACTCCTTGTGGTTTCCCACAGCGAGCCCCTTCTTTCCAGAATTGCAGACAGACGCATTGTATTTTAATATAATGCGTCATTTTTTTATTGACAAAATCATTTAACTTGCTATAATGGTAAACATATAATAATTTATTAGTTTAAAGTATTGAAAGCGGGTGGAGTATGCAGAAAAGAATTTTATCCCTGCTGGTCGATAATACAGCAGGTGTTTTGAGCCGGATTTCCGGACTTTTCAGTCGGCGTGGGTACAACATTGACAGCCTTACGGTTGGTGTGACTGCTGACGAACGGTTTTCCCGTATGACAGTTGTGTGCAGCGGCGATGAAATGATTCTGGAGCAGATCACAAAGCAGCTTGCCAAGCTTGTGGACGTGCGGGACATCAAGGTGCTGGAGCCGGAAGAGAGCGTAAGCCGTGAGCTGGTGCTGGTAAAGGTTGCTGCCAGAGCAGAGCAGCGTCAGGGAATCATTTCCATTGCGGATATTTTCCGTGCGAAGGTAGTCGATGTAAGCAAGGATTCCCTTGTGGTGGAGATGACGGGTACAAAGAGCAAGCTGGAAGCCTTTATCGACCTTATGGGATCTTATGAAATTCTTGAACTTGCAAGAACCGGTGTGACAGGGCTTTCAAGAGGTGCAAAAGATGTACGTTTTCTTTAATTAGAAAATACATATATATGATGACATTATAGGAGGAAGAGAAACAATGGCAAACAGAATTTTTTATCAGGAAGATTGTAATTTAAGTTTATTAGATGGAAAGACCATCGCAGTGATCGGATACGGAAGCCAGGGACACGCACATGCCCTTAATGCAAAAGAATCCGGCTGTAATGTGATCATCGGTCTTTACGAGGGAAGCAAATCCTGGAAAAAAGCAGAAGAACAGGGATTTGAAGTATATACAGCGGCAGAGGCAGCAAAAAAAGCGGATATTATCATGATTCTTATTAATGACGAAAAACAGGCTGCTCTTTACAAAAAAGACATTGAGCCAAACCTGGAAGAAGGAAATATGCTGATGTTCGCTCACGGCTTCAATATTCATTTCGGCTGCATCGTACCTCCGAAGAATGTAGACGTTACTATGATCGCTCCAAAAGGACCGGGACATACAGTAAGAAGCGAGTACCAGGCTGGAAAAGGCGTGCCGTGTCTCGTTGCAGTAGAGCAGGACGCAACAGGAAAAGCCCTTGATACAGCACTTGCATATGCACTTGCCATCGGCGGCGCAAGAGCAGGCGTTCTGGAAACAACCTTCCGTACAGAGACAGAGACAGACCTTTTCGGTGAGCAGGCAGTTCTCTGCGGCGGTGTATGCGCGCTTATGCAGGCTGGTTTCGAGACACTTGTTGAGGCGGGATACGACCCGAGAAACGCATACTTTGAGTGTATCCACGAGATGAAGCTGATCGTAGACCTGATTTACCAGTCCGGTTTTGCAGGAATGAGATATTCCATCTCCAATACAGCAGAATACGGCGATTACATCACAGGACCGAAGATTATCACAGAAGATACAAAGAAAGCCATGAAGAAAATCCTGTCCGACATTCAGGATGGTACTTTTGCAAAAGATTTCCTTCTGGATATGTCTTCCGCAGGAAGCCAGGTACATTTCAAAGCTATGAGAAAGCTTGCTTCCGAGCACCCGTCAGAAATCGTCGGCGAGGAAATCCGTAAGCTGTACAGCTGGAACGGCGAGGATAAACTGATTAACAATTAATTTTAAAAGAAAGCCGGACAGAGTGCTATATTGCTGTCCGGCTGAAAAAATCATGAAGAAGAGGGCTGTCCTCTTCTTTTTTTCTGCACACAAATCCGATTTCTCTGGGAGGAAATGTAAGACCAAGAGGGATTTCATGTAACGTCCCGTGTTCTAACTGATACTGGACAAACTCCCGGATCACACAGGCAATGCCAAGACCGATCTGAGAAAATTCAATGAGAAGATCCATCGTATTGACCTCAAAAATATGGCGAAGCTCTATCTGCTGTTCCCGAAGCTGAAGATTGACCCACTGTCTGGAAATATTTTCCTCGTCAAGAAGCATAAAGGTTGCCGTTTCTGTGAGAGAATGATCCGGATAAAGCGCCTGGTGGTTGGAGAGATACTGAGGAGAAGCCACAAAAGTATCCTGGATTTTCCGAAGAGGCATAAAATGCACCTGGGAAAGCTTCTGCGGTTTTCCAATCAGGCCAAGATCGATTTTTCCCTCCTCAAGGCTTCGAAGCGTCTCGTAAGTAGACTGGCAGGAAAGCTGGATCTGTACCTGAGGATTGGAAGCAATATATCGTTTCAGATGAGGGAGAAGCACATACTTGCTTAAGGTGGCGCTTGCTCCCAGACGAAGCTTCGGGATTTCTCTGGAATGGTTGTGAAGTACGCCTTTTTCCCCCTCAGAGAGAAGGGAAAAGGCAGATTTTGTTTTTTCAAAAAGAAAGATTCCGTCAGGGGTTAAGGTAACGCCGCGCGAAGTGCGCTTAAAAAGAACCGTGTCCAGATTTTCCTCAAGCTTTTTGATCGCTTTTGTGATGGCGGGCTGGCTGATGTAAAGCTCTCTTGCAGCCTGGGAAATGCTTCCCGTGCGTCCTACGGTATAAAAAATATGGTATAAAGAAAGATTTTCTCTCATAAGCAGATTCCTCCGGGATAATATATGCTGCATTTGCATTGTTGTTTGTGAATGACTATAACTATAAGTTATGGAAATCATCATAAATATATATTAGTATTATATCAGAAACAATGGTAAAATAACAGCAGAAGTTAAGAAAACAGGAGGAATTACAAATGGGAATGACAATGACACAGAAAATTCTGGCAGCTCATGCAGGTCTTGATTCTGTAGAAGCAGGACAGTTAATAGAGGCAGATTTAGACCTTGTTCTCGGAAATGATATTACTTCTCCGGTGGCAATTCACGAGATGGATAAAATGACAGTGGAGACCGTTTTTGATAAAGATAAAGTAGCCCTTGTAATGGATCACTTTATTCCAAATAAAGATATTAAATCAGCAGAGCATTGCAAATGCGTTCGAGAGTTTGCGTGTAAACATGATATTACCAACTATTTTGACGTAGGAGAAATGGGAATCGAACACGCTCTTCTCCCGGAAAAAGGATTGACTGTTGCAGGAGATGTAATTATCGGAGCAGATTCTCATACTTGTACATATGGAGCTTTGGGGGCATTTTCCACAGGTGTTGGAAGTACGGATATGGCTGCTGGAATGGCAACAGGAAAAGCCTGGTTTAAAGTACCTTCCGCAATCCGTTTTAACCTTGTGGGAAAACCGAAAAAATGGGTGAGTGGAAAAGATGTGATCCTTCATATTATCGGAAAAATCGGCGTGGACGGAGCTCTTTATAAATCAATGGAATTTACAGGAGAAGGCATTAAAAACCTTTCTATGGACGACCGTTTCACCATCGCAAATATGGCGATTGAAGCAGGGGGGAAGAACGGCATTTTTCCTGTAGACGAAATTGCAGAAGTGTATATGAAAGAGCATTCCAAACGTCCGTATAAAGTGTACGAGGCAGACGAAGATGCGGCCTATGACGAAGAGTATACCATTGATTTAAGTACACTGGAACCGACTATCGCATTTCCTCATCTTCCGGAAAATACAAAGACTATTTCTGAAATTCAGGAAGATGTAATGGTAGATCAGGCAGTCATCGGCTCCTGTACAAATGGAAGAATTGACGATCTTCGCACAGCGGCAGAAATTTTAAAAGGCAGAAAAGTAAAAAAAGGTGTGCGCTGCATTGTAATTCCTGCAACACAGGCCATTTATTTACAGGCAATGGAAGAGGGACTTTTAAAAATCTTTATTGAGGCGGGAGCAGTAGTAAGCACTCCTACCTGCGGACCTTGCCTTGGAGGTTACATGGGAATCCTGGCGGCAGGAGAGCGCTGCATTTCCACAACAAACCGGAACTTTGTGGGACGTATGGGACACGTAGATTCAGAGGTTTATCTTGCAAGTCCGGCAGTGGCAGCAGCAAGCGCAGTAACCGGAAAAATTTCTGCGCCGGAAGAACTGGGATTATAAGGAGGAAATATTATGCAGGCAAAAGGAACAGTATTTAAATATGGAGATAATGTAGATACAGATGTAATCATCCCTGCCCGCTATCTGAATTCCTCAGACCCGGCAGAGCTGGCATTACATTGCATGGAAGATATTGATAAGGATTTTATTAAAAATGTAAAAAAAGGCGATATCATTGTGGCAGATAAAAACTTCGGCTGCGGTTCTTCCAGAGAACATGCGCCAATTGCAATTAAGGCAGCAGGCGTAAGCTGCGTGATCGCAGAAACCTTCGCCAGAATCTTTTACAGAAATGCCATCAATATCGGGCTTCCTATTATCGAGTGCCCGGAGGCAAGCAAGGGAATAGAAGCAGGAGATGAAGTGGAGGTAGACTTTGATTCCGGCATGATATACAATCGCACAAAAGGAACAGAATTTAAAGGTCAGGCATTCCCGGAGTTTATGCAGAAGATTATCAAAGCAGAAGGGCTTGTAAATTACATTAATAATAAGTAAGAAAAGGAAAAGGGCGGCGCAGTCTTATGACTGGGCTGCTTTTTTCTGTACGTAAAGGAGAGAAGTTTTGGGGCTGTATAGGCGGAAAATGGAGAAGGACATATTTTAGCTTATAAAATAAGGTTTGAAAATAGGATATTATGGACAGAACGTAAATTTCAGCCTATTTTGCCTTGGAAAAAGTAGGGTGATTTTGAAAAAGCGAGAAAAAAGCGGAATCTGGTTTTGAAAATCTAGGAATTTTTAAAAATTAACTAAAAAGTAGTTGAATTTTTTTTTATATATGTTATAATGAAATTCGTTTCGGGGTATGGCGTAGCTTGGTAGCGCGCACGGCTGGGGGCCGTGAGGTCGCAGGTTCAAATCCTGTTGCCCCGATTTACACAAATAAGCCCATGAATAATTAAAGTTATTCATGGGCTTATTTGTGTTAAATTAAGAAAGGTCGTTGACTTAAACAGACAGATATAATAAAGTTAATTGTGAATAAAGTGTGAAATTATATATTGAAAAAACATAATTTCGCAAATAAAGTAAGGAGGAGGACATATGAAACAAAAGAGGAAAAAGTTCAGACAACAGATGGCGCTTATTCTGACATTATGTATGATTAGCACGATAGTTCCTGCAGATATGGCGCTTGCAGGAGATTTATCAGATGGCACAGGAGAAGTGATGCAGCAGTCAGAAACTTTCTCAGAAGAAGATGGGCTGTTACAGGAGGAAGTTCCGGAACAGGAAAATCAGAAATCAGATGTGCTTCAGCCGGAGGTGGAAATGCCGGACGGGGAGACGTCTGAGACAATGGAGTCGGAAGCTGCTCCGCAGGATGTGCTTACAGGAGATACAGAGGAGCTGCTCCTTGACGACAGCTCAGAAGAGGAAATGTTAAGCGCAGGAGATGAAATTGAAGAAACAGGAGAAGCAAACGCTGCCGGTCAGGTGCAGGCTTTTGCGGCGAGAAGAAGATTTCCGGAAGCAGATTTATCCGGGTATGGTACTGCAGATGTGGCAAAGACATGCAATATTTATCAGGGAGACAATATAGAAACTCAGGATTATATTAACTGGTCTACAGTGATTGACTCTTATCTTGTGCCATGCAGCGATGGAAGTATCATGCGCATACAGAACGGAGCCGTTAAGGGGCTTCTTGTGGAATATTATAACGCTTCTTATAATTTCAAGAAATCTTTGACTGTTGCGCTGGAGCTTCCGATATTTGGCGGTTTCTATGAGACGGGGGATTATTATTATGTCCTTACCGGACAGAACAATCCGAACCAGTCTGATTCCGTGGAGGTATTCCGCGTGACAAAGTATACGAAGAGCTGGCGGAGAGTTTCCTCCTGCGGACTTTATGGAGCAAATACAACAGTTCCGTTTGATGCAGGTTCTGCAAGAATGGCATCAGATGGCAAATATCTTATGATTCGTACGTGCCATGAAATGTATAAGTCAGGAGACGGTCTTAATCACCAGGCAAATGTGACAGTTCAGGTAGATACGGATAATATGACAATTACGGATTCCCATACAGAAGTTGCGTTTTCTCCTTATGGCTATGTAAGTCATTCTTTTAATCAGTTTATAGAATCGGATAATGGAAATATTGTGACAGTTGACCACGGAGACGCGTATCCCCGCAAAATTGTACTTTATAAAAATGAGGGTGGTTCTAATCCGAAAGAAATGACCATGTTTTCATACCCGGGGACAACAGGCGATAATTATACAGGTGCCTCTGCAGGAAGCTTTCAGATTTCAGACACTTCCTACCTTGTGGCAGGAAATTACGATGCTCAGCTTGGAGATTATGATACAAGAAGAGTGTTTATATCGGCAGTTCCCAAAGAAGGCGGAGCGGCAAATGTGATATGGTATTCTGATTATCAGACAGAAGGCGGAGCGGCATCTACGCCGTATCTTGTGAAGCTGGGAAATAACAGCTTTATGCTGATGTGGTCCTGTCAGGGATATGTATATTATACAAAAGTAAACGGAAATGGACAGAAAGTCGGAAGTACATATAAAATGAAAGGAAATCTTTCCGATTGCGAGCCGCAGGTTATCAATGGGAAAGTTATCTGGTATACATGGAAAAATGAGAGAAACGTTTTCTATGAAATCAATGTGAACGATCCGTCAAAAAAATATGTTGCAGTTATTGATAACGGACACTCTTTCACATATGGAAATGCAGATAAAAATGGAAATATTACAGGAACGTGCAGCACGTGTGGTCGGAAGAAAACAGAAGCAGCGCCTGTGGGCTTAACATCATACTGGAATTTTAATGAAGGATATTTCTGGTTTGAAGATGAACTTCCGAATCTGAATGCAGGAGATATTTTGACATTTGATATAAATATGAAATATGCTTCTGATAATCTGGATAAAAATCGGGAAATAGAAGTTGTAATCGGCGACAGAAGTATCGCAGATATAAAGGAAGGATATGATCCGGATACAAGAGAATTTTCCGTTGTAGCGAAAAAAACAGGCAGAACAAATATAATTATACGTGCAAAAAGAAATCCTAAAGTACAATGTGAGTATACGGTGGGAGTAAACGACCTTGGAAGATTTGAAGCATCGCTGTCCAATTCTGTATACAGCTACAATGGAGGCGAAAGAAAACCGGGTGTGGTTCTGAAGGATCCTTATCATCCGGAGCTTACATTAAAAAAAGATACAGACTACACGGTAACTTATAAAAACAACATAAAAGTGGGAACTGCTCAGGTCATTATTACAGGAAAAGGAAATTATACGGGAACACTGATAGAAAATTTTACGATTCAAAGGGCAAACCAGAAAGTGGCTGTATATGACAGATTAGTTCCTGGTAAGTACATGACCAGCGCGTCCAAACGCCTTGACAGTAAAACGCTTACATTAAAAGGCACTGTGCTTCAGGGAAATAAAACAGGAAAATTCAGCTTCCGGTCTGATAATCCTTCTGTGGCAACAGTGACAAGCTGGGGAAGGATTACCTTTACCGGAGTAGGAACGGCAAGGATTACGGCAACAACAAAGGGAAGCGGAAATTATAATCCGGCGTCCGTAACCTTTACCTTAACAGTGCTTCCGTCTCCAACTGCCATTACAAAACTTCAAAGTCAGAAGCCAAACTGGCTGAACATTCAGTACAGGGCAAACAGGAAGGCGGACGGATACCAGATCCAGTACGGAACATCACCGGATATGAAGGGCGCAAAATACGCAGCCGTAAATAACAGCGCAATCCGCAGCTATACGAGAAAAGACGTAACAGGCGGAGCTACATATTATGTCCGTGTGAGAACGTTTAATGTAGTAGATGGAAAGCGATATTATTCCAACTGGAGCGGCATCAAAAATATGAAAGTGAAATGATAGAAAGAGGGTCGGATTTTTCCGGCCCTTAAAAAATAGTTGACAAAACCACGTTGAAGTGCTAAACTGAAAACGTATTAACGAGATACATAAATATAGATAAATGCAAAGAAAAGGAATAGTATATATGGACTGGAGCACAGAGAGCTGTCGGTGCTGAGAGACGGCGGAAGGGAAATATAGAACTCACCTTGGAGCATCTGGCTGAAATCTTTTGAAAGGAGAGTAGGAGCAGACGGGTTCTCCCGTTACAGAGAAAGGATATAAGAACGTGCATACGTTCCGTGTCCGGTGAGGGTATGATTTTTTCATAAAATAAGAGTGGTACCGCGTAAGATGTCAATGTCTTTCGTCTCTTGCATATATTGCAGAGATGGAGGGCTTTTTTTATGCTATGGGAAATTACTTTGTAATGTTCTGTAACATAACCGGAATAAGAAATGGAGGAAAAAGAAATGATGAATGCAGGAAAATATAAAAGACAATACCATATGCCGCCGGTAAAATGTATGAAATGGGCGGAAAAAGAGTATGTGGACAAAGCACCGATCTGGTGTTCCGTTGACCTCAGAGACGGAAATCAGGCTCTTGTGATCCCTATGAGTCTGGAACAGAAAATTGAATTTTTTAAATTGCTTGTGGAAATTGGATTTAAGGAAATCGAAGTGGGATTCCCGGCTGCATCGGAGACGGAGTATGTATTTCTCCGCACTCTGATCGAGCAGAATTTAATTCCGGAAGACGTAACCATACAGGTTCTCACACAGGCGAGAGAGCACATTATCCGCAAGACTTTTGAGGCGGTAAAAGGCGCGCCAAAAGCCATTGTTCATGTATATAACTCTACCTCTGTGGCACAGAGAGAGCAGGTGTTTAAAAAATCAAAAGAGGAAATTTTAAAAATTGCAGTGGAGGGAGCGGCTCTTCTGAAAAAACTGGCAGCAGAGACAGAAGGAAACTTCCAGTTTGAGTACAGTCCAGAGAGCTTTACAGGAACGGAGCCGGAATATGCGCTTGAAGTGTGTAACGCTGTTCTTGATGTGTGGCAGCCCACGCCGGAAAATAAGTGCATCATTAATCTTCCGGTTACGGTACAGCATTCCATGCCGCATGTTTATGCAAGCCAGATTGAATATATGTGCGAAAATATGAAATACAGAGAAAACGTGATTGTGTCTCTTCACCCTCATAACGACCGTGGCTGCGGAGTGGCAGATTCTGAGATGGGACTTCTTGCAGGCGCAGACCGTATTGAAGGAACACTTTTGGGGAATGGAGAACGCACAGGAAACGTGGATATTGTAACTCTTGGAATGAATATGTATTCCCAGGGTGTTGAGCCAAATCTTGATTTTTCCAATATGCCGCATATCTGTGAGGTTTACGAAAACTGCACGGGAATGAAAGTAGATGAGAGAAGTCCGTACAGCGGAGCTCTTGTTTTCGCAGCTTTTTCCGGCTCTCATCAGGATGCCATTGCAAAAGGAATGCACTGGAGAGAGGAAAAGGATATGAACCACTGGAATGTTCCCTATCTGCCCATTGACCCTACAGATGTAGGAAGAAATTATGACGCGGATGTGATCCGTATTAACAGTCAGTCTGGAAAGGGCGGCGTTGGATATATTCTGGAGACAAAATTCGGTCTGAACCTTCCTGCAAAAATGCGGGAGGCTATGGGATATGCGGCGAAGGCAGTGTCTGACCACAGCCATAAAGAACTTCACCCGGATGAAATTTTCAGCCTGTTTAAAAAGACATTTGAAAATACAAAAGAGCCGTATGAGATCCTGGAGGTGCATTTCCAGCAGAAGGAGGGAGGGATTACTACTCAGGTAACTTCTTCTTTTAACGGTAAAGTTACAGTGACAGAGGCAAAGGGAAACGGACGTCTTGACGCAGTAAGCAATGCACTGAAAAAGACTTATGAGCTGAAATACCAGCTGGAGACTTATCAGGAACATGCCCTTGAGGAAAGCTCCAGTTCCCGTGCGATCGCCTATGTGGGAATCCGCAAGCCGGACGGAACAATGGCGTGGGGCGCAGGCGTTCACGCAGATATTATCCATGCTTCCATTGATGCTCTGGTAGCCTCCATTAATAATCGATAGAACTTTGTTGGGATTTGTCAGACGCCGTTTTATTGATGAAAATCCTGTTGTAAGAACACGAACAAATATTCTTGACCTTCCCTGCAGTATCTGTCTATAATAAACAGGTACGCAGGGAATTCCTTTTATTTTTACGAAAAACAGAAAAAAACCTTGACAGAAAGGGGTATATTAAATATAATTTTCTCATACATTACAAAAATGTTACAAAATAAAGAAAAAACGAAAGAAAACTATAATAAAAATGCAAGGAATAAAGGGTATGAAAGAAAAGAGAAAAAATGTGAATCTTACAGAAAGAGAAAAGAAGGGAGTCTTCCCGGGATATTCCATACGCAGCTTCACCGTTCTTACAGCCTGGGCATTTCTGACCGTTGCTATTATAATCGTTTGCAATGTGTTTCCTCCTGATCTCAGAAGTCAGGTGTATGCGGCTTCTGACACGGAAAAAGAGGAGGAGCCATATCTTCCTTCCGGAATAGCGGGAGTGGTATCCGGTGTAAGAGAGACTCCGGCTCCGGGAAGTACGATAAACAGGATTGGTACATCTTGTGAAGAAGTTATGGTGGGACAGAGAGTAAAGCACATTGAAGAAGGAGCTGTGGCGTTGGATGTAAGCGCCTCTATGGAAAATACCATTGATAATTTCAGTTCCAGGGCAATCAGCTATGCACAGACACCGAAAATGATGTCCGATGAGGATTATGACACACTGCTTCGTATTGTGGAGGCAGAAGCCGGTACAGAAGATATTAAAGGGAGAACTTTGATTGCGAATGTGATTATGAATCGTATAAAGCATGAAGACTTTCCTGACAGTGTATCCGAAGTTGTATGGGAATATGTAAACGGAGTTCCTCAGTTTTCTCCTGTATACGACGGCAGAATCAATGAAGTGACCGTGACAGAGGAAACAAAAGAGGCGGTAAAACAGGCGCTGGAAGGCGTGGATTATTCAGAGGGAGCTTTGTTTTTTATTCAGAAATCAGCAGCAGAGAAACATAATGTTGCCTGGTTTGAAAAAGATCTGAAGCGTCTTTTTAAATATGGAGTACATGAATTTTACACTTATCCGGAAGAGGGAGAAGAGCCGGCAGAGGGACAGGAGACACGTTCTTCCGTATCTGAGCTGGTAGCTATGAAATAATTTAAGGGGAAAAGACAGGAGCGTATTTACAGAATATGTTTCCTGTCTTTTTGCTTTCGCAGCCTATTTTTTAACCGGTGAATACTTTTTTGTAATTTAGTGTGGTATTTTGTGAAAGAGCATGGTATAATGAAACACACTGAAAAACAGAAAAGAAAGGCGGGAATCATGGTGGAGGTTTTATATAAAAGTACAAGAGGAACAGAAAAGGGAATTACGGCTTCATCTGCAATTTTAAAGGGACTCTCTTCAGATGGAGGGCTGTTTGTGCCGGAAGTGATTCCAAAGCTTGATATACCTGTGGAAGAGCTTGCGAAAATGTCCTATCAGGAAGTGGCGTTTGAAGTAATGAGCCGCTTTTTTACAGATTTTACAGAGGAAGAACTGAAAAGCTGTATTGAGAAGGCATATGATTCCAAATTTGACACAGAAAAAATTGCGCCTGTCCGAAAAGCAGACGGAAAATATTATCTGGAGCTGTTTCACGGAGCTACCATTGCCTTTAAGGATATGGCGCTTTCAATCCTGCCCCATCTTATGACAACGGCAGCAGGAAAAAATCATATAGAAAATGAGATCGTGATTTTAACCGCGACATCAGGAGATACGGGAAAAGCGGCTATGGCAGGCTTTGCAGATGTTCCCGGAACAAAAATCATTGTATTTTATCCAAAGAACGGCGTCAGTCCTGTGCAGGAAAAACAGATGGTGACACAAAAGGGACAGAATACATACGTTGTGGGAATTACCGGAAATTTTGATGATGCCCAGACGGCTGTCAAAAAAATGTTTAATGATCAGGAGATGAAAGAAACGCTTCACAAAGCGGGATTTCAGTTTTCTTCTGCCAATTCCATCAACATCGGAAGACTGGTTCCTCAGATCGTATATTATGTGTATGCCTACGCTTCTCTTGTGGGAGAGGGAAGCCTTCAGAACGGGGAAAAAGTAAATATCGCAGTTCCAACAGGGAATTTCGGAAATATACTTGCCGCGTTCTATGCAAAAGAAATGGGACTTCCTGTAAATAAACTGATCTGTGCTTCCAATGAAAATAAGGTGCTGTATGACTTTTTTAGAACAGGATGCTATGACAGAAACCGTGATTTCCGTTTGACAAATTCTCCTTCAATGGATATTCTGATTTCCAGCAATCTGGAACGATTGATTTATAAAATTGCGGGAAATGATGCAGAGAAAAACCGTAATTTCATGGAGCAGCTAGGGGCAGAGGGCAAATATGAAATTACAGAAGAAATGAAGGAAAAGCTTCGAGAATTCTATGGAAATTATGCCAATGAAGAAGAAACTGCACAGACAATCCGACAGGTATACGAAGAAACAGGATATGTACTGGATACTCATACAGCCGTAGGGAAAGCTGTGTATGAAAAATATAAAAAAGAGACACAGGACAATACAAAGACGGTTATTGCTTCAACAGCAAGTCCCTTCAAATTTACGAGAAGTGTCATGACTGCCATAGATAAAAAATACGAAGATATGGAAGATTTCCAGTTAGTGGATGAATTATCTGAACTTGCAAAAATTCCCGTGCCTCAGGCAATCGAAGAAATTCGTACAGCCGAAATTCGTCATAACACAACAGCACAGGTGTCACAGATGGCAGAGACCGTTATGGAAATATTGGGAATTTAAAGAGGAAAGGTAAAATGTCAGGAATTGATTTAGAATATGCAAGAAAGAGCTTTCAGGAATATTTAAGCGCTTATGATGCAAAAGATGAGAAGATTAAGTTAAAAAGAGTTCATACCTTTTGTGTGGTAAAAGCAGCAGAATATATTACAACCAGAGAGAAGATTTCGGAAGAAGACAAGGAACTGGCTCTTTTAATAGCGCTTTTACATGATATCGGAAGATTTGAGCAACTAAAGAAATACAACAGCTATGATGATAATATTATGGATCATGCCAAGTTTGGAGTGCAGGTCTTATTTGAAGAAGGGAAAATCCGTGATTTTATCGAAACAGATAAGTATGACGAAATCATTCGGGAAGCCATTTATTGGCATTCTGCTTATCAGTTGCCTGAAATGAAAGATGAACGAATTTTACTTCATTGCAAACTAATCCGAGATGCAGATAAACTGGATAATTTTCGAGTGAAAGCAACGGAAAGTCTGGAGGCACATTTTGATGTGTCAAAGGAAATCGTAGAGACAGAGGAAGTGTCTGATAATATTATGGAAGCAATCCGAGAGGAACGCAGTATTTTGCGAAATGAGAGAACCACACATTTGGACATGTGGGTTTCCTATCTGGCATTTATCTTTGATTTGAATTTTGCTTCCAGCTTTGGATATATCCAGGAGCATGATTATATCAATCATAATATTGACCGCATGAATTACACAAATCCAAAGACAAAAGAGCGTATGGAAGAAGTAAGAAAAATCTGTCTTGCTTACGTGGAAAAGAGAGCGTAAAATCTTTTGATTTTTTTCTTTTCAACTGCGTATTTTTTGTTGAAAAATTTCATATACTAGAGTATAATAAAGATACGAAGTAATCCTGGGGTGTGCGATGCTCCTACAGTTTTTGAACCTACATTTCTTTAAACGGGATTCCTATATGAGCTGTTGGATGTCAGGC